>OLHJ01000653.1_pt1 | contig 10325 bp, 9 predicted proteins | sample 1609491 | NCBI WGS metagenome assembly OLHJ01 (sample SAMN05416861, study PRJEB24817) | seawater metagenome | isolation source: Sea water | place: Canada:Atlantic | collected 2013-11
AGATGCTCAGGAGTCTCGTGGGCTCGGAGATGTGTATAAGAGACAGACTTAATGCTCTGCTTTTTATTCTTTAGAAAGTTATTTTTTAACAAGTGGTAAGTTGTTGCCCGTCCACTCCATTATGCCGCCAGCTAGGCGGTAAACCTGCTCAAACCCACTATCTTTAAGGGTTTTAGCGGCGGCAGATGATGTTTGTCCTGCCTTGCATACTACTATGATGGGGGTCTGTTTGTGCTTTTCCAACTCTGCAAGCGAACTATTTAATTTGCTTTGCGGAATATTCAGCGAATCCACCAAATGGCCTGCTTTAAAGTCGGCCTTTTCGCGAATATCCAATACCACGGCATTTTGTTCATTAATTAAACGAGTGGCTTCATGAGTGCCCACTTTAGGGCCAGCTTTATGAGAGCTGTCCCATGCCAGTAGTCCAAACAAGCCAGCTAATATACTCACCAACATCCAGTGATTAGTGGCAAATTCGATAAACTGTTCCATAAAGTACCTTCACACATTTAAATCATGGTGGCTCTTGGCGTCATTCATCGCCCAGCCTTTAATATGAGGCGCAGTATACCCGATTTAGAGCGCTTCTAAAGGGGCAAGTTTTATCCTCATAGGTTATCGATGCACAGTGTGACTTAGCTTAAGGGCATATCATTTAATAAAGCTGCCTCTAGGGTTGGCATGGCCAGATGGCCCACAACCATGTAAAATTCGCGGTTAATTTCTAATCAACATATTTACAGAGTCTTATGTCTAAACAGCCAAAGCCGGTAGCACTTATTATTTTGGACGGATTTGGTGAGCGAGAGGCCGCCTCAGATAACGCCATTAGTTCCGCAAACACCCCTACTTGGGACAGGCTGACTCAAGATTTCCCCAATACATTAATTAATACATCTGGCAGTGCTGTGGGTTTACCTGATGGTCAAATGGGTAACTCTGAAGTGGGCCACATGAACCTTGGGGCTGGGCGCATTGTTTATCAGAACTTTACGCGTATTAATAAAAGCATTGAAGACGAGGATTTTTTTGAAAACCCCGCTCTTACCCAAGGCATGGACAGCGCAATAAGTGCCGGTAAAGCGGTTCATATTTTAGGGCTATTAAGCCCAGGTGGTGTACACAGCCACACCGACCATATTGAAGCCTTGGCCACCATGGCCAAACAACGAGGCGCCACCGCCATATATGTGCACGGTATTTTAGATGGCCGTGACGTGCCACCACAAAGTGCTCAACCTTTTATTGAGAAAATTGAAGCTCATATGGCTAGTTTAGAGCTTGGACAAAATGCCAAACTGGCCACGCTCGCTGGGCGCTATTACGCCATGGACCGCGACAATCGGTGGGACCGTGTTCAAATGGCCTATGATTTATACACCACAGGTACTTCAAAATATCAGGCCGCCAATGGCGTAGAAGCTATTAAAGCCTCTTATGAGCGTGATGAGCACGACGAATTTGTACAAGACATCATGCTAGGGGATGCGGTAAAAGTTGAAGACGGCGACAGCGTTATCTTTGCTAACTTCCGCCCTGACCGTGCCCGTGAAATTACCCGTGCCTTTGTAGAAGGCGATACCTTTGGCAAAGAAGGAGATGGCTTTGCTCGTAAAGCCCATCCGCAATTAGCAAGCTTTGTCATGATGACTGAATATGCGGCCAGCATTAACGCGCCATGTGCCTACCCACCTACCCCAATGGTGAATGATCTTGGCGAGTATGTTTCTAACTTGGGCAAAACTCAGCTTAGAATTGCCGAAACCGAAAAATACGCCCACGTTACTTTCTTCTTTAGCGGTGGCCGTGAAGAGTTATACCCAGGGGAAAATCGTATTCTCATTAATAGCCCAGATGTGGCAACGTATGATTTACAGCCTGAAATGAGCGCACCAGAAGTCACCAATAACTTGGTTGAAGCCATCGAAAACCAAACATACGACTTAATTGTTTGTAACTACGCCAACGGCGACATGGTGGGTCATACGGGTGTATTCAGTGCTGCCGTGAAAGCCGTAGAAGCGTTGGACGAATGCCTTAAACGCGTAACCGATGCCTTACTTAAAGTGGGTGGCGAATGTTTGATTACCGCCGACCATGGTAATTGCGAGCAAATGCTTGACCCTAATGGCGGCCCCATGACTCAACACACCACAGGCCCGGTACCCTTGCTTCACGTCAGCCCACAAGGACATGCCACCAAGCTTAAAGAAAACGGCTCACTGTGCGATCTTGCCCCAACCTTGCTAAGCATGATGGGTGAAGAACAGCCAGGTGAAATGACAGGCAAAATTTTGATTGAGCAAAATTAAATGGCGGCCTTGAGGTTTGCGCTTGTCGTTAACTTATTATTTGTTTTACTGCCTACTGGGTTTTCCAGTGGGCAGGCATTTTCTGAAACAAAAACAAATAAAAAAGCCCTTAGCGAGCAGCATTTAGAAAAGCTGCGTAACGACATTAATGAACTTCAAGCCTACCTTAAAGCCGTACAAGATGACCATAAAGGCTTGGTGCAAAGCCTACGTAAGTCCGACCAAGAAGTGGCTAAAGTCAGTAAACAGGTGGAAACTTTACGTAAAGCACTCAATGAGGAGCGAGCACGCCTAAAAAAGCTCAAAGCCCAACGTCGGGTGTTGGGCAAACAACAACAGACACAACAAACGACCCTTAAGAATATTATCTTGGCCAGTTACAAAATGGGCCAAGAACCTAAACTGAAAATGCTACTTAACCAACAGGATGCGAAATTACTGTCTCGCAACTTAAGTTATTTGCAGCATTTTAATAGTGCCCACCAAAAGCAAATAGCTCAGTATCGCCAAACGCTCAGCGAAGTGGATACGCTTTCCAGTGAAGTGCAAAAACAACAAGACAGCCTTAAAGACAAGCTAGCCTTATTAAAACAAAGCCACCAGCAACTTAAAAGTAAGCAACGCCAGCAGCAAAAAAATGCCTCAGCCCTTAATAAGAAAATTAAAAACAGCGATGTAAAATTAGCGCGCCTACAACAAGATCGACAACAATTAATTGAAGTATTAGGGCGCGTAGAAGAGGTATTTTTAAGCTACGAGCGCACCCAAGAGAGCCGGCCATTTAAATCATTAAAAGGTAAGTTACCCAGCCCTATTCACAAAAAACCTAAGCGTTTATTTGGTCAATGGCATGAAAATGGAAAACAGAAATGGTTAGGCTGGACCTACCCTGGCAGTGCTGGCAGTCATATTAAAGCCATTCACCATGGCCGAGTGGTCTTTAGTGATTGGCTAAGAGGCTTTGGCCTATTAACCATAGTGGATCATGGTCAGGGCTACATGAGCTTATACGCACGTAATCAAGCGTTGCTGAAGTCTGTTGGGGATTGGGTAGAGACAGGTGAAGTCATTGCCAAATTAGGACGCAGTGGTGGGTACGACAAAGACGCTTTGTATTTTGAAATACGCCATAAAGGCCACCCTCAAAACCCCAAACGCTGGCTTAAGGGTTAGCATTTACAAACGCTAAGTTCTCTTCTGATTTTTTAGAACTCATTAGGAAAAGGTTATTTGTATTCCCCTCTTCTAGAAGCTTCTACAAACTTCTGATAACGCCCGTCATCCTTAATGGTTTTTAAACCCTTGTTAAAAGCCTCCAGCAGGTGCTGAGCATTGGCTATTTTTTTAGAGATAATCACCGAGTATTTTCTGGGCTTTAATGTTTTAGGGTGCGCGGTGACACTGTCAGATAACCCCAACTTGGAAACCATTCCATGACCCACTTCGGTGTCTTCCAATACAATATCTATTCTGCCAGAGGATAATTTACGATAATTTGCCTCTGCACTGCTGATGCGCAGGATTTTAAGCACGCCTTTGTTTTCTAGGTCTTCAACACCATAGGCATAACCCACAACGCCGCCGAGTTTCATGCCTTTTAAATCTACAGGTTCATTCCAATCAAACGATTTACTTTTAAGGTGAAACAAGGAGGTACCTAATTGCGCAACAGGCTCACTGAATAAAAAGTCTTTAGCGCGCTCTTCATTAAAACCCCAAATTAAAGAACCCTGATACTTACCCGCCTTGGCGTCTTCAAACCCACGCTTCCAAGGTAAAAAGACGTAATTCACTTCAACCCCTTCACTGGCAAAGGCCTCTTTAACGATGTGAGACATATAGCCATGCATCTTAAGGTCTTTAGACATATAAGGTGCCCAGTCACCATTGGCTAGCGTGATTTTCTCAGCGCTAGCAAGCGTTGCCACTAGACCTAGAGCCATGATTAATAAAATACGCAACATAGGTGCCTCCCACGGGCTTTATGCAATCTTGTCTAATGACTATAGACCATGATTCACAGAATATTTTCGCTATTTCTAGAAGCCATTATTCCTGCGTAGTTGGCAAAAAACCGTTTAAAACCCAATATTTATCGCCCTTTTAAGGGATAAACTTCAAATTTCATAACAATCTGTTATAACTAAATGTGAGGCCTTTTTATTTTTCAAGTTAATCATACGAGATGTCCATGTTGCGCTCATTTTTTCTTGCCTTACTGATTCTCAGTACGCAAGCCCCCGTCCAAGCTCAGGACATTATCGAAGGAGAGGCCAAGGTCGCTCCTTCTCGTTTACCATTAGAAGAGTTAAGAACCTTTGCTGAAATTTTTGAGCGCATTCGTTCAAGCTATGTGGAAGGGGTAGACGATAAAACCCTATTAGAGAATGCCATTCATGGCATGTTAGGGGGCCTTGATCCTCACTCATCTTATTTAGGCCCTGATGATTTTAACGACCTGAAGTCCAGCACCAGTGGAAAATTTGGCGGCTTAGGCATTGAAGTGGGCCTAGAAGACGGTTTCATTAAAGTGGTGAGCCCCATAGACGATACCCCAGCACAAAAAGCCGGTATTAAAGCAGGTGACTTAATCATTAAATTAGATGACATGCCCGTCAAAGGCATAGGCCTAAACGATGCAGTTGAAAAAATGCGCGGCGAAGCGGGCAGTGAAATTGTCATTACCATTTTAAGAGAAGGTGAAAGCCAGCCCTTGGTATTTACCCTGAAGCGCGCGCAAATCAACATTACCAGTGTGAAACACAAACTATTAGAAGACGATTACGGCTATTTACGCATCACCCAATTTCAAGAGAACACCGGTGCCGATATCAACAAAGCACTGCAAACATTAATGGATACCAATCAAACCCCGTTAAGCGGCTTGATTCTAGATTTACGTAACAACCCCGGCGGCGTATTAGACGCTTCGGTTTCGGTGAGCGATACCTTTATTGAACAAGGACTCATCGTTTATACACAAGGACGGGTAGCCAACGCTGATGTACGCTATGAAGCCACAGTGGATACACTGGCACCAGATGTACCGCTTATTGTATTAATTAACGGCGGCAGTGCTTCTGCTTCTGAAATTGTCGCCGGTGCCTTACAAGATCATGGCAGAGCACTCATTTTAGGCACGCAAAGCTTCGGCAAGGGTTCAGTACAAACTGTCTTACCATTAAATGGTGACCATGCATTAAAGCTCACCACAGCCCGTTACTTCACACCTAATGGCCGTTCTATTCAGGCACAAGGTATTAGCCCTGACATTGTGGTCTCCCCTGGTACATTTACCCCAACCAAAGATTCACGTTTTTATAAGGAAGCTGACTTAAAAGGTCATTTAGAAAATGGCAAAGAAGCCGATAACGCTAAGACAGATGAACACAAAGATGAAATTCAGCGAATTCTGGCTAAAGATTATCAGCTTCAACAAGCGCTTATTATGCTAAAAGGTATGAAGGTGCTAGCCGTTAAAACTCTTCCAGTCGCTGCTACTCCTATTCCTAATGCAGCGCATAAAAATGAAGTTATTACTGAGCCTACTGGTTCTTAATTTTTGTTTCTATAATTGCCATGCCGAGCCACTCCCAAGTGCTCGGCTTGCCATTATCATTGACGATTTAGGCAACAGCTTAAGCCAAGGCTTAGACGCCATTGCCCTGCCTGGCAACATTACGTTTGCCGTCATGCCCCACCGAAAGTTCAGTACCAAATTGGCTAGGCGTGCTGGGCGATTAGGTAAAGAAGTGTTGCTGCACGCCCCCATGAGCACCATAACCCAAAGGAACTTGGGCCCAGGCGCTTTACATGAAAAACTCAATGAAAAACAATTTAAAGACAGGCTAACCTTTGCCATCTACAACACCCCCTATATCAGAGGGGTGAATAATCACATGGGCAGTTTACTCACCACCCAGTCTCAAGCCATGACTTGGGTAATGGAAGTATTAAAAGATAAGGATTTATTTTTTGTAGACAGCCGCACCAGCGCACAAAGTAAGGGCTATGCCATTGCCTTAAAGCATGGCTTAAATAGCGCCCAGCGAGATATTTTTTTAGACCACCAGCTAGATATTGATCATATTCATGTTCAATTTAAAAAAGCTCTAGCCATTGCCCAAACCTATGGCAGTGCCATTGCAATTGGCCACCCACATAAAAGTACATTGTTTTACCTAGAGAACGTATTACCTCAATTAGAGGGCAGTAACGTCACCTTGCACAGCGTAAGCGATTTACTTAATTTTGGCATTAAACCCAGACCCGCCAGCTCAAGAGAAAGAAAGCCCTTACCCCATGAGGAACTAGATAACCTCATTAAGCACCTTAGCCAAGCGAACCGCCATCTTACTGCTTTATGAATTTGTTAGCCCCTGATCAAACTCAGGGCTAGTTTAATCATTAAGGAAAATTAAGAGCTAAAAACGAACGAGCGTCATATCTAATTTAGCAAACTTAGACCTGACACTTATATGAAGTGCACAATTTGATTGAGCTCGTAAACTGAACACACTCCTCTGTTAGGCATTATCTCGCGTTTGAGACTCAGCGATAAAGCGGTGTATACCGTACAAAATGGAGAAGTATTGAAAGATCATTTTAATGAGTGGCCCCTCAACCTAGCTTAGCTTGAGGGGCTGCGAGAAAGACAAACCCTAGCTATTGTTTAGCTGCTCGGTCATGTCTTCAAGTTCTTCTAGTTTTTCCATCCAGCTTTCTTCCACATCCTGAAGTTGCTGTGTTTGAGAAGCCTGCTCAGCTAGAATAGTTTGCAAGCTGTCTTTATTCTTAGCTTCATAAAGCTCGGTATCTGCAAGTTTCTCTTCTATGTCTTCAAGGCTGGTTTGAATTTTTTCCACTTGTGCTTCCAGCTTATCAACCGACTTTTTCAACGGGCTCATTAACTTTCTAATTTCAGCTTCACGCCGTTTCTTCTCTTTTTTAGCTTCAGCACTGTTCTGTGTTACCGCTCGCTCATTTGAGGAATCATCCTCTTGTTGGGAGCGTTTGATAAACTGGTGATAATCTTCAAGGTCTCCATCAAACTCAGATAAGACACCATCGTGAACCAACCAAAATTGATCAACCGTGTTGGATAATAAATAGCGATCATGGCTCACCACTAGAATAGCCCCCTCATAGTTTTGTAAGGCTAAGGTCAGCGCATGGCGCATGTCTAAATCTAAGTGGTTAGTCGGTTCATCAAGTATCAATAAATTAGGCTTTAGCCAAGCGATACGCGCTAACGCTAAGCGTGCTAATTCGCCCCCTGAAAAACTTTCACAGGTTTCAAGGGCCATATCTCCATTGAAACCAAAGCTTCCTAAGAAGTTTCGAATTTGTTGGTCTGTGGCATTTTCTTTTAAGCGCTGCAGATGCTGCATGGGGGTTATATCAAGCGCTAACTCATCCACCTGATGTTGAGCAAAATAGCCAATGGCCATGAACTCACCCGCCTGGTAGGTACCATTAATAAGCGGTAATTCATTAATAATGCCTTTAATTAGCGTAGATTTACCGGCGCCATTTGCACCTAGCAAGCCAATTCTGTCACCAGGATGCAGACTTAATTTAACATTTTGTAAATGCACCTGACCTTCGTAGCCGATATCTGCATCTCGTAACGTTAATAAGGGGTCACTGAATTTTTCAGCATTAGGGAATTGAAACTGAAATTCACTGTCAATATGAGCGGCCGAAATCATTTCCATACGCTCTAAACTTTTAATACGGCTCTGGGCTTGTTTGGCCTTTGTGGCCTTTGCTCTAAAGCGCGTAATAAAACTTTCTATGTGCTTTATTTGTGCTTGTTGTTGTTCGTACATGGACTGCTGTTGCGCTAATCGCTCTGCGCGACGGCGTTCAAAGTCACCATAGTTTCCAGCGTATAAATTTAATTGAGACTGGTGAATATGAATAATGCCGTTACTCACGCTGTCGATAAAATCCCTATCGTGACTAATTAGTAATAAGGTACCGCGATAACGCAGCAAAAAAGACTCTAGCCAAAATGCTGCGTCTAAATCAAGGTGGTTAGTGGGTTCATCCAGTAACAAAAGGTCACTAGGCATAATAAGCGCTTTGGCTAAATTTAAACGCATGCGCCAGCCACCACTAAAGGCACTAACGGGATCTTCCATTTGCTGGGGTTTAAATCCCAAACCTGCCAACATGGTTTTCCCTAATTGAGGTACCTCATAGCCGTGTATTAATTCAAATTCACCATGAAGCGACGCTAATTTTAAATCATCTTTTTCTTGTTCGGCTTTTGTCATCAAGTTTTGTATTTCACGAAAATCCTGATGTCCATCAAGCACATAATCTAAAGCAGTTTGTTCTGAGGCAGCTACTTCCTGAGCCATGTAGGCCAAGCGCCAATTCCTAGGCATGCTTAGGTCCCCTTGGTCGAGGGGAAGCTGGCCTAAAATAAGTTTAAATAAGGTGGACTTACCTGCACCATTGGCTCCCACAACCGCTAGCTTATGGCCATCGTGAACCGTTAAGTCAGCCTGTTTTAATATTTCTTTAGAGCCTAGGTTCAGATTAACCTGTGTGAGACGTATCATGTGGGTACTTCACAATTAACAAATAAGGGGTAAACGTGGACGCTGCGCATAATGCCACAAATCACAGTAATAACCCATTATGGATCTATTCTACTAAACAGTATTCATCTGCACCTTGTCGTGAATTTTTACTCGCCGCTCAGCAGCAATATCGTTTGGATATTAATATTTTGCTTTTTATTGGCTGGCTGGCTAGTAACAATAAAGGATTTCAATTGCCCCCTTTAAGAGCATCTGGAGTTTTTGATTGGCAATTAAGAGTTGTTTTCCCCATCAGAGAATTAAGAAAGAGGGTGAAAAAGCTCAATGCAGTGGATTTTTATCAACATATGAAAAACTTAGAATTAGAAGCGGAATATCAAGAACAGGTAAAGCTGTACCAATTAACAAATCAAATGGCGAAACAAAATTGGACGTTTAGCAAGTTTATACAAGAGGGGTGTGGAGAATATTTTAAAGATTTGAGGCAAACAATGGATAAGCATTGGCTGCAAACACTCACTGAGCATTTGCAGCCAAGGTGACTAGTTGTTAATTAACAATTAGGCATCTTCGTTGAACAAGCTACGAACTGGAGTTGCAGGAACTTCAGCTGGTGCTTCTTCAGTTTTAACAGCTTTAGCGGCTTTTGGCGCTTTAGCGGCTTTTTTAGCAGCTTTTGCAGCCTTAACAGCTTCTTTTTTAGCTTTTGCAGCTTCTTTCTTAGCTTTCAACTTAGCTTTAGCTTTTTCAGCAGCGGCTTTAGCTTTGGCTTTTTCTTTCTTAGCAGCAGCTTTAGTAGCAGCGGCTTGCTTCTTAGCAGCAGCTTTGTCGCTAGCAGCTTGCTTTTTAGCAATCGCAGATTCAGCAGCTACACGAGCTTTTTCAAGCTTGGCAGCGTTTTGATTAGCAGCTTTAACTGTTTCAGCTTCGCTCTTAGCAGCAGACAATACTGATTTAGCAGCAACTAATGCAGCTTTAGCATCGGCAGATTTTGCTTTAGCAGCAGCCAATTGCTTAACGCCAGCAGGAGTCTTCTTAGCTTTAACTTTGCTAGCTACTTTATTTTGAGCATCTTTTGCTTTTTTCTCAGCAGCAGCGTGGTCTTGTAAAAAGCGATCAAAGTCAGCCATAACAGCATCAACCCAGTCTTGGCCAGTGTGGTGTTTTAATTCAAACATAATAACTACTCCCTATGCGGTATTCATTTTCAATTTGGCGTGATTTTACCTGTGATATATTGTCGCTACAATAGCTATAAACAACTCAGATCAAACTATTGTCATTCAGCAAATGCCTAATAGAGCACCTTATCGATACGACCTTTATTGGTAGACTCAACTTTCAAGGCATTATTCAAGTCTTGCCACGCCTTCACTTTGCCGCCAATATTGATTTGCTTAAAGCCACCTTCTCGGGCATTAGCACCTGTCTCTTATACACATCTCCGAGCCCACGA
>OLHJ01000654.1_pt1 | contig 10318 bp, 14 predicted proteins | sample 1609491 | NCBI WGS metagenome assembly OLHJ01 (sample SAMN05416861, study PRJEB24817) | seawater metagenome | isolation source: Sea water | place: Canada:Atlantic | collected 2013-11
GAGATGCTCAGGAGTCTCGTGGGCTCGGAGATGTGTATAAGAGACAGTATAAAGAGTTTGCAGTAAGAGCTAAAGAGTTTATAGCAAAGAATCCTGATGCCAGTAGAAAAAGAGTTGCTGATTATGCAGGAGTTCATGCAGGAGCTTTAGATAGATTAAGTAAAGATTATGGATTTGTAATGCCAAAAGCTATGACCCCACAACAAACAAGGAGATCAAGTAACTGGGGAACAATACTGGGTGGGTTAAGTAAAAAGTGAGGATTGCTAGGCTCATGGATATACTAGATGATTGGGCGAGATGGATGAAAAGAGATAGCCACAGACTTGGTTACCCTAGCAAGTCATCTTATTTCTCTACAGGTGGAGAGTCTACATCAGAAGTATTTGAGGATATGGTATCTAAATCTGATATGGAAAATATAAAGATTGTAGATGCTATTATAGACGACTTACCAAAGCAACAAAAACAAGCTATTAACTATAGATTTCTTGGGGGAAACAAGCCTATGTATTATGAGAGAGATTTAGGATTAGCAATAGATAACTTATTAACTATTGCAGGAAAAAGGATATATGCCTAACAAAATGAGAAATGTTTATGCACCTCATATAGACTTTGAGTTTCTAGCAGGGATAATACCTAGCAACCCTAAAGCACAGCCATGTAATATAGATGGACTGTTTCAAAGAAAAGATAAGTTTTTAGTAATGGAATGGAAGCGACCTAATGAGAATATGAATCTAGGTCAGAAAATATTGTTAGAAGCTTTATCAGAGCAGAATAACTTTACAGTTGTATTAATAGAAGGACATTCTCAAGATGGTGAAAGAGAGATAGGTGATATTAGTGTGCTAAAGAATAAAGCATTTAAACTTCATGGTAATGGAGAAAAGTTTTTAGTAAAGTTTATGCAAAGATTTTATAGTTATGCTGATAAAATAGGTAGGGCTACCCCTTAACCAATCTATTTAAAGCTCACCACGAGCTTCTGGCGAGGTCAAAACAAAGTATTTAAGAGTCATATTCGGTAGCATTAAGGTGTATAGAGTCTACAATCATTTCTACATTAGAGCCATCACTTAAAAATATAGTCATTGTATTTTCACCATAAACAATATCAACATCATCTATAGTTTTATCCATCATATGTTGTGCTATAAGTAATATATCCATTATTGTGAGTAAATCATTGTTCCTTTTTTGTTAATGATTAACGCTTTTTTCCTAGCACTCTTTCCATTCTCTGGAAAAGCAATATGAACCCATTTATCAAATTCCAAAATAATCTGGTCATAAAGAATATCAGACCCAAAAATAGCATCCACAATGTCATGAGGGTCACCGAACTTTGGGCAAGTAAAATCGCAAGCCAGTCCTCTAATGTGTGCCGAAGTTGGCTTACTGCCGAGTAATGTATTAAGCTCCAGACAACGATAGCCACTGCTAATAAGTATAGGATTATTATTAAGTAGTTCTCTAACATTTTCCATGCTCCATGCTGTTATTAATAGATTATCTAACACTTCTTGAGATGGTGTGTTATCTATATCTTTTCTTGTTGCTGTCTCGCTAAAGGTTAATTCATCTATAGTAAAATTAGGAGATGCCTTTATCATGTAGCAATGCCTTTTAGCTTTTCAAAAGTACGCAATCCCGACATTCCTAAAAGTGCGAAAGTTAATTCTAATAAAATCTCATTGTCAATAGTAGGAATAGGAGTTGTTACACCATCTAGTCCATCTAGGTAAACTGCAAAAGGATGTCCTACAAAAAGCCAGAAGACACCAAAGGCACATGACCAACCTATCATGGGTCGCCATCCTGCAACAAACAATGACCTATGTCCAGCTTCTACTTTATTAATCTCTGTTTGTGCTAGTAAAAGTTTGTTAGCGTTGTCAGTAAGAGACTTTTCTATTTCTCTTTTTGCTTTTTGATTAGCGTTCTTGTCAGGAACGACTCTATCTAAAACATTTCCAATTAATGGTAACAGTGCTTGTATCATTATTCAACCCATCCATATAATAAACAAAGTGCTACTGGTGTAACAGGTAATACAGATAATGCACCTATTGTAATAAGAATAGGCTTGTAAAGTTTGTGTTTTAATTTATCCATTGCTTTACTAATTGCTTCCTTTTTGTCTTTTGGAGCCATTTTTAAAGCTTTTTTATACATTTTTTTAGCAGATTTACTGTCTTTTATTTGTTGGTAACCCCAAGCCATTGTAGTAAATGATTGGTAGTTGTTTGGAGAGTTTTTTAGCACATTTTTTAGAATTTCTATTCCTCCTTTATTGTCTTTAGCTCTAAATTTAAAAAATGCAGCTCTTTGTAATTCTCTAATTGTACCTAACTTTAATGCTTCAGCATTCAATTTATCAGCTTCTGCTTTATTTCCTTGCTTTTCTAAAATTTTAGCTTTTAAAGTAAGATTGTTAAAGTTTCTGTTGTTTTGAATAGATCTATTTATCCATACAATCGCATCATCTAAATGAACATTGTTGTTTAAATTGTATTGAGCAGCATTGTATAAGCCTGTCCAACCCCACCAAGGAAGTGAGTTTAATTGTGCTTTAATATTATTGTTAACTAATTCAGTTGAATTTACATTAACATCAAAACTAACACTTGTAGTTGACCATCTTAATTCTACAGTAGCTTTATTGGCAGAAACTTGTGAAAAGCTAAAACTCATTGCCTCTTGATGTGTTGCCGTTTTTGATGCTACATTAAATCGTAAAACATCTTTTTCTTTTTTGTAAAAATAACTTCCCCATGCTTTTGTTTCTTTATTTAGAATAATTGTCCAATTATTTTTATTCGGAATTGCATGTAATCCGTAAGCACCAGCTTTAACTATTTTTCCATCTATAGTAACATCCGTAGAAAATTTAATAATAGTATTTTCATCAGCACCAGTTCTCCATACTTTTCCAAATGGAATTAATTTTCCAAATATCTCTCTTCCTTTTACTAAGGGTCTGTGATATGAGATTGCCATATCTGTTACGCCAATTTGTTGGTAAACTTTCGCTTTAGGGCTAGCTGCAGGTAGTTTTACTGCGTTTTCAAATGTTTGTGAATTTACTTGACTGCTAAAGATTAAGCAAACAATAAATATTGATGAAGTAATTGTTTTTCTCATGATATAATTGATTTTTTGATTGCTGTAAATTTAGTTTACTTGACTCTATTTTTGTGTTAAGGGTTTGATAAAAAAGTTATATTTTTTTTGTGATAATGTAATCTACTGACGTTAACTCAAACAAATTGGGTGTGCCTAAATTTGTATTTAAAGAAGTTTCCTTATTGTAAATTAGTGTACAACTTGAGTTTGCTTCTAGTTTATTGCAAGCGTTAGTGGCATCGTGAGAATAATTTGTTGAAAAGAGAATTCCATCTGAATTAATAGTTAAATAAGGAAAACCTTCTACAGCATAATTATTTGGATTGTTAAGTACAATTTCAAATTGTAATCTAGATGTATTATTCCCTGTATCTGCTGTGAATGTAAATGAATTTACATCGTAGGTAAAATTTTCTAGCTTTGGTGGAGCAATCTGACTTGGTGTTGCTGGATCTGGAAAATCACAAGAAACTTCTTGTGTTGTGTTATATGTGTATGCTGTACCTGAAACAAGATAAAACTGTGGAATTGTTATTGTCTTCATGCAATCTTTATTACTTGTACAATTAGTCATTGTTAAAATGATTAATAAACAAGATGCAATTTTTAATAGAGTTTTCATGCAATTATATTTTTTGAAAATGAATACTCGAAAATAGTAAAATCTTTTTTATTTATTATAAAAGGCAAAAGCCATATTATAAATAATATGACTCTTGCAAGTAAACTAATAAAACCAAGTATTAGTACTATGATTAAGGCTGAAGATCCTTAATATAGAATTTTAAATATGTTAATTATGTAGACTAATTACTTTCGTAATTTTCCAACTGTTATTTTTATTTTTCCAAATTACAATAAACTTACTAGGTATTGATTTTGCATTTGGCTCTTCTTTATTAAAGAATTTATGGTAGCCTATTTGTACAGCTCCATAATCTTTTATTGGATAAACTTCTATGCTTCCTTTAATTAAAGTTCTTGTTACTTTACCACAAATATTATTCTCTAAAGATTTTAAAATATCACTTTTAGAAGTTGTTAATCCGCCTTTGTCATGAAAAAACTCAAGATCTTCATCGTAAATTTCAGCTTGTGTTTTCATGTCGCAAGTATTGTAAGCGTTAAAATACTTTGCATCCATCTTTACAATCTCATTGTGTAACTTAATATCTGAAGATTTGTATTTAGGTATTTCATTGATTTGTCCAATAGCAAAATAAGACATCAATATAGTAATTAGGTAAATTAGAAACTTAATCATGAGAGTAATTTTTTAGCAATAGAATTAGTAAGAAGAAATACTTCCACCAGAAGATTTCTTTTTATCTACTTTTTTAGGATTTCCTTTATAGTCAATATCACCTCCACTATTTGCTTTGGCAGTAATTGATTCTGAAGCATAAATATTAATATCTGCACCACTAGTAACCTTTACAGTTACATTTTTACTCTCTAATCCAAAAGCTTTAATAGATGCTCCACTAGATGCTTTGGAAGTATGATAATTTGCTTTTCCTTTTATTCTTAAATCAGCTCCGCTAGAAGAACTTGTATTCACTGTTTCTGCATTTACTTCAATTCTTGCATCTGCACCACTACTAGTACTTACATCAAGAGTTTCAGCATTAATAATGCCTTCTGTGACTACATCACTTCCGCTAGTTGCTTTAATTCCGTTTATTGTAGCTACAGAAAGATATACTCTTTTAGCTTTTGCTCTACGTATGTTTCTCTTTGATGAAATTACTAAAACGCCGTTTTTAACTTCTGTTCTAATTAAACGCTGTAAATTCTCATCAGCTTTAACAACTAAAGATGTTTTAGATTCTTGAGTAATGTATAATTCAATTCCCTGACCAACTTTAACTCTATCAAAATTGTCTTGAATATCTCTTGTTTCTGTTACTACATTTCGATTACCACTTACAGAGTTTAAGCCATCTATCATACAAGATGTGGAAACGGTTGCAATAAAAAGTAATGCGAATGCTTTTGTGATTAATGTTTTCATAATTTTTAGTTTAAGGTTCAAATGTCATATAATAGACGCTCTGAAACCAATTTAGGTTACTCAATTGTTGATTTTTGTTGATGAGTTGTTATTCTATTTCGTCAACTTCATCTAATTCTTCTAGCGATTTTAACTCTTTACTATGTAAACCATCATCTGTCATCACAAAATAATGTTTTACCATGTCTCTTCTGTACGTACTAGTTGTATTGTTAGCTCTGTTAATATAGCTTTTTGTAGAATTATCAAAATATACTGTAATTCCATTTGGAATAAATAATGTGATGTGTACATCTTCATCTTTTAGCCAATTTTTATATTCGCTTAAGAAATAACTATCCAATCTAATTTCATTATTTACAATATTGTAATTGTAAAGAATTTCTCCAGCAGTTTTACTAGCTTTTAATTTATTTCTGCCTTCAGAGTCTTTTCTAATTTGTAAATAAGCTTGATCAGTATCACTTTTTTCAACATTTAAATTAATATCTGTAGAGTATAATTTTTTGTCATCGCCACTGTAAACAACTTCTACATCATAACTTCTTCTAAAGTTATTTTGATACCTTAATTCATCATTCTTAATCATTTTTAATGCAATCGTGTCATTTGCGACTAGATTCAGTTGTTTTTTCTCAATTTTATGTCCACTTGCAGCTTTTGTTGTGCTAAACTCAATTCCAGTAAATACCAATGCTAATAAAGCAGCTAACCAAATCCCTAACAAAGTTAATGATGTAGCTTTACTAAACTGTTTTACATTGCTTGATAAGATTCGTAATCCTAATACAAATAAAATTAAGAAAGGAATTCCTGCAACTAAGAATGTACAAATGGTTAATAACCAATATGGCATTATTGAATCATAGAAAAACGGAGGATACATAACAATGTCGTTATCAAATCCGATAATTTCTAGGCTTCCAATAGAAAAAGCACCTATAATAAGAGAGATTAAAGTGACTGCGGCAACAAACATTAGAATCACTCCAATAAACTTACCAATTATTTTAAAAATTGTTAGAATTATTGAGCCTAAAGTGTCTAAAAAATCTTGAAAACCAGATTTTGCTTTTTTACTTCCTTTTTTAAATCCCTGATTTACTTTTTTACTTACATCATTTGCTCCGTCTTTGATTTTTCCAGAAACTTCGCTAGCGCTATTTTTTATTGTCTCTGAAACGTTGGTAAATTCTTCACGAATTTTTTTTTCGATATTATCAATATTTACAGCTTCACCTTCCATTTGTAATTTCTCTGTAGTAGTTTCTGCTTCAGGAATTACAATCCAAAGAATGATATAAGTTATGATGCTAAACCCAGAAAAAGCTAGTAAAATAAATGCTAAACGAATCCAAACAGTATCAATGTCAAAATAATGACCAATACCAGAAGCAACTCCTCCTAAAAACTTATCGTCTCCATCTCTATATAGTTTTTTCCCTTTACTTTTCGTTTTTCTTTGGTAACTATAGCTCTCATTGGCATATCCTTCTTCTGCCTCTGCATAATCTTCTGGCTGCCCCATAATTTTAATTACTTCATCAATATCACCTTCGTTAACAACTTGGCGAGCATCAGTAATTTTTTCAGATAACAATTCGCTAATACGAGCTTCTATATCTGATATAATTTCATTTTTTCCTTGAGGATCATCACTTAGTGATCTTGAAATGGAATCTAAATATCTTCTTAATTTCTGAAAAGCAATTTCATCTATATGGAAAAAGAATCCTCCTAAATTTATGTTTATTGTCTTATTCATTATTTTGTTTTTTTACTTGTTATTTGGTTTACTGCTGTAACTAGGTTTCCCCAGGTTTTATCTAGTTCTTTAGAGAACATTGTTCCGTTTTCTGTTAATACATAGTACTTTCTTGGTGGCCCAGAAGTAGATTCTTCCCAGCGATATGTTAACAGTCCAGCGTTTTTTAATCTTGTTAGTAGCGGATAAATAGTACCTTCTACTACAATCATTTCTGCACTTTTTAATGTTTCTAGAATTTCAGATGTATATGCATCACCATGTTTTAGTATAGATAAGATGCAGAATTCTAAAACTCCTTTTCGCATTTGTGCTTTTGTATTTTCTATCTTCATATAAAGAGTTTTATACGTGTTATTTAATAAATTTTATTGTCAAAGGATACTTGTAGTCTTCTCCTTCTTTAGATTTTAAAGCTGCTATAATGATTAACGCAATTTTTAATAAACCTATAATTGTAATTAATGCTCCTACACCGATAAATCCAAATAGCCCATTTCCATCATTGAAGCTAAATTCAAAATCATTGTAATGACGCATATGACTTATAAAAGAACTAAAAGCAAATGGAATTATTGATAGCCCCAAAATGAAAATGTATAAAGCATAACTAATATTAAAATTAACTGCTTCTTTTCCTTGTTCATCTAAAAAACGACTTTTGTCTTTCATTGTTTGCCATAATACTAATGGAACTATAATGCTTCCGAAAGGAATTATATATCCTGAAAATGCAGATATATGGATTAAAAAAGCATTTGTGTTTTCGTTATTTCTACTCATCATTTTATTTTTATATAATACTTGACTATGCAAATATATGGATAAAAAAAGGTACTATGCAAAACAAAGTACTATATTTTTTTAAAATTTAACATTTGTAATTGCTTTGATTATTAATATTTTATGGCTACATTGCTTGTTTATAAAAGGATTGTGTAGTTTTTGATCATGGTTTTAATTGATCAGTAATTTTAACATTTCATTTATTTATTTTGCTAATAAAACAATAAAAATGAAAATTACACCTCGTAAGATTAACTTATTTATGCTTTATAAGTTGCCTTCTGCATATTTTTGTGGAGTAAGAGTACAGTCTATTTCTGAAGAAAAAGTAATAGTAAAAGTAAAACATAGATGGATTAATCAAAACCCTTTTAAATCTTTGTATTGGGCAGTTCAAGGAATGGCATCAGAATTTGCTAGTGGAATCTTGGTAATGCAAGCAATAAGAAACTCTAGTAGAAAAATATCCATGTTAGTAACACATCAAGAAGGTAGGTTTACAAAAAAAGCTACTGGGAAAATCATTTTTGAATGTAATGATGGAAAACTAATAAAAGAGACCATTCAGAAATCTATAAATACTGGTGAAGGACAAATCATACATTTAAAAGCAGATGGTTATGATGCTTCAGGAGAATTAGTTTCACAGTTTACATATGAATGGAGTATTAAAGTAAAGTCTTAAAATTACTGTAACAAATTCAGTAAATTTTCTTCTAACACATAAAAGATATAAAAAATGAACGCACACGAAATAGATTACAACATCTTTGGAGAAGAGATGCAATATGTAGAAATAGAATTAGATCCAGAAGAAAGTGTTGTAGCAGAGTCAGGGAGTTTTATGATGATGCATGATGGCATTACCATGAATACCATTTTTGGAGATGGAACGAATCAAGATAAAGGGATTTTAGGGAAGCTATTTTCAGCGGGTAAACGACTGTTGACTGGAGAAAGTTTATTTATGACTGTTTTTACGAATAGCGGTTATGGTAAAAAGCAAGTTTCTTTTGCTTCTCCATATCCAGGAAAAATTATTCCAATAGATTTAACGGAGTTTAATGGTAAATTTATTTGCCAAAAGGATGCTTTTTTATGTGCAGCAAAAGGAGTCTCTATCGGAATTGAGTTTTCTAAAAAACTAGGAAGAGGTTTGTTCGGTGGAGAAGGTTTTATCATGCAAAAAATGGAAGGAGACGGAATGGGATTTGTACATGCTGGTGGAACCATGTCTAAAAAAGTATTACAAGCTGGAGAAATTTTGAGAGTAGACACCGGTTGTATTGTAGGTTTTACACAAACTGTAGATTATGATATTGAGTTTGTAGGTGGAATTAAAAATTCAATTTTTGGAGGAGAAGGATTGTTCTTTGCGAAACTGCAAGGCCCAGGTACAGTGTATATTCAATCATTACCATTCAGTAGACTAGCAGGTAGAGTATTGGCGATGGCGCCACAAACAGGAAAAGGGGGTAGAGGAGAAGGAAGCCTTCTAGGTGGAATTGGAGATTTACTCGACGGAGATAATAGATTTTAAATAAAAAAGAAACCGAATTTGTGATGTTACAAATTCGGTTTCTTTTTTATTAATTGATAAATAGATTATTTCCAAGTAACTATATCATTTAATTCTCTTCTTACTTTTTCTCGAGGATCTTCTTTTCTATATCCAAATGAAACCATATAAGATAGTCCATATTTAGAAGTGTCTATTCCAAATTTCTCTTGTAATAATTCTTCTGCTTTTTCTTGATGAAATCCTTCAATTGGACAACTGTCAATGCCAATTAATGAAGCGGAAGTCATCATATTTGCTAATGCAATATAAGTTTGTTTAGATGCCCAATCAAACAAGTGTCTGTCGCTATCTAAATTAAAATCACGTTCTTGGAATTCTTTATAAAACTTCGTATACATTTCCATTACATCTTCAGGTAATTGTTTTACATCTTTCATCATATGTGTAATGTAGTCTGCATTCCATTTTGTCATTGGAGCCTTCATTGTTAGCCCAAGTACAAAATGACTTGCAGTATCTAATTTTAAAGGTGCTCCCCAAGCTACAGGTTTTAATAACTCTCTTAGCTCTTTATCTTGCACAACAATAAAATGCCAAGGCTCAAAGCCAAAAGAACTAGGAGAGAGTTGTGCTGTTTGCAAAATAAATTTAAAATCATTTTCAGACACAGATTTTGTGGTGTCAAATTCTTTACACGCATGTCTGAAATTAAATGCGTTTATGATTTCTTTTTTAGAAAAATTGGGTGTATTCATCATGTTCTTAAATTATACTATATAAATTATAGTTGCAAAACTAAGTATAGTATTTTATATTTGCAATAACGGTCAAAAATGATAGTTTGAATTTTATTAGTTATGTATACATTTAAAGGGAAAGAATATCCGTGTTGCGCAAGTTTAACAATGGGAGTTATAGGAGGAAAATGGAAGACAGTCATTTTATTTCATTTGAGAGAAAAAACATTACGATATAATGAGTTGAGGAAAGAAATGCCAACTGTAACTGAACGAACATTAAGTTTGCAGCTAAAAACTTTAGAGGAAGATGGAATAGTTAAAAGGAAAGTGTACCTGTCTCTTATACACATCTCCGAGCC
>OLHJ01000655.1_pt1 | contig 10305 bp, 6 predicted proteins | sample 1609491 | NCBI WGS metagenome assembly OLHJ01 (sample SAMN05416861, study PRJEB24817) | seawater metagenome | isolation source: Sea water | place: Canada:Atlantic | collected 2013-11
CGAGATGCTCAGGAGTCTCGTGGGCTCGGAGATGTGTATAAGAGACAGAACAACGAAGGTGTAGAACGTGCGGTGGAAAACTTAAAGTCGCGACCTAAAAATTTGATTATTGGAGGAAACATTGGTAAAAACAAAGTGACTCCAAACGATGAAGCCATCAACGATTACATTAAAGCTTTTGATGCGCTATTTGATTATGTAGATTACTTTGTGGTTAACGTAAGTTCGCCAAATACTCCGGGATTAAGAGAGTTGCAAGATAAAGGTCCATTAACGGCTATTTTAAACGAGCTTCAAACCAGAAATCAAAAAAAATCTAATCCGAAGCCAATTTTATTAAAAATTGCACCGGATTTAACCGATTCTCAATTAGACGATATTGTAGATATTATAAAGGACACTAAAACCGATGGGGTAATTGCAACTAATACAACCATTAGTAGAGACGGTTTAAAAACCGATAAATCTATTACCGAAGAATTGGGTGGATTAAGTGGTAAACCTGTAAAAGCGAGGTCTACTGAAGTGATCAAATATCTGCATACCCAATCAAATGGGGCCTTCCCAATTATTGGTGTAGGAGGAATTCAAACTTCTCAAGATGCCATTGACAAATTAGAAGCGGGCGCTTCTTTGGTTCAAGTGTATACTGGATTTATTTATGAAGGTCCGGCAATGGTTAAAAATATTTGTAAGGGAATTCTAGCCAATAGCTAGTCCTTATCTAAAGACATAAAAAAAGCCCTTCATGCTTTGCATGAAGGGCTTTTTTGTTGGAATCAACTTTCTTTATTTCTTCGGATTATTTGAATCATCTGAATGACCCTTTTTAGGCTTAGCAATACTGCCACGCATATCGGTATCCGATTTAATGTTTTCCATTTTATAGTAATCCATAATTCCTAGATTACCTGATCTAAAAGCTTCTGCCATCGCTAAAGGAACTTCGGCTTCCGCTTCAATTACTTTGGCACGTGCCTCTTGGGCTTTAGCCATCATTTCTTGTTCTACAGCAATTGCCATAGCTCTTCTTTCCTCTGCTTTCGCTTGGGCAATATTCTTGTCCGCTTCTGCTTGATCTGTTTGTAATACTGCTCCAATATTTTTACCTATATCTACATCGGCAATATCAATAGAAAGAATGGTAAATGCTGTTCCACTATCTAGTCCTTTAGAAAGTACCGTTTTAGAAATCACATCTGGATTTTCTAGTACTTTTTTATGGGAATCAGAAGATCCAATAGACGAAACTACACCTTCACCTACTCGGGCCAAAATAGTATCCTCGCCAGCTCCACCAACTAATTGTTGAATGTTAGCTCTTACAGTAACTCTTGCTACTGCAATTAACTGAATACCATCTTTTGCTACCGCAGCAACTCTGGGTGTTTCAATCACTTTTGGATTAACCGACATTTGTACGGCTGAGAATACATCTCTTCCCGCCAAATCAATAGCTGTTGCCATTTCGAATGACAAATCAATATTTGCTTTAGACGCAGAAACTAAGGCGTGTACTACACGAGCCACATCTCCACCTGCCATGTAGTGGGCTTCCATTTCATCGGCTTCCAGTATCAATCCAGCTTTAGTACCCTCAATCATTCCGTTCACAATTAAACCCGGTGGAACCTTCCGGATACGCATCACAAATAGTTTAACAATTGGAATTTTTACATTTGAGAAATAAGCCTGGATCCAGAGTAATACGGGTACGTAATATAAGAACATCCCTAAAAGGATTAATGCCAGTATGAGCATTAAGGCACTAAATGCCTCAATTCCGAATACTAAAAAGATACTTTCCATAGTTTTTATTGTTGTTTAAGTGATGAAACGAAAATGTTATTATTTTTTATGTGGGTAATATATACGGGCATATTCTCTGCTATATAGCCCTCCACTGAATTTACTTCTACTCGATAACCTTTAAATTCTGCCTTTCCCATTGGGGCTAATCTTGAAATGGAAACACCTTCATCATTGGCCTCTAATTTATCTAAATGATTCACTTTAACCTGTGCATCAATGTTGGTTTTTAACGATGCTCGTGAGAGTAAATTGTATTTCATACTGACATAGAACAAAATTCCAGTACCCGTGGCAGAACCCGCTAAAATAGTCCAACCCATATTGCCGGAAGTTTGAAACGCGAGATATATGCCTATTCCTACACAAATTAACCCTACCACACCCGAAATACCAAAACCTGGAAATATAAAGATTTCCAATACTAAAAAAAGCAATCCAAAAACGACTAAAACAACAGCTATCCAAATATCCATATTAATGTATGTATGATTTTGCTACGGGAATAAATTCTTCAATATCACTAATTCTTTTGCCATCAGAGGGGTGAGTACTCAAAAAATCAGAAGGAGAGCCCTGAGAACTATTCGCCATACGTTTCCAAAAATCAATCGCATTTTTTGAGTCATACCCAGCATACTCCATAAATACTAATCCCATTTTATCGGCTTCTGTTTCGTGCATTCTAGAAAATTTCAACAACCCTAATTGAGTTCCTGCCCCATAAGTATCAGAAATAATTTGGTTCAACTCTATGCCTTGATACGAAGTGTTCTCAAAGATAGTCGCTAAAACAGCTCCCCCATATTGAGTCATCATTTGTTGACTCACTCTTTCATTCCCATGACGTGCAATGGCATGTGCAATTTCATGACTTAAAACAACTGCGAGACCTTCTTCATCTTGTGTCATGGGCAAAATACCTTCATAAACCACTACCTTGCCTCCAGGCATACACCACGCATTAATTTCTTCTCCTTCTACTAATGTAAATTCCCATTGAAAACCATTTAAACGATTTACATCGCCATGTTCTTCGAGAAACTTTTTACAGGCCACAGCCAGTTTATTGCCTACTTCATTAACCATTTGTGAATTGGCATTGAACGGACTTACGATATGATTCTCATTTAAAAATTCTTCATATGCCAGACTACTAGATGAAATAAGTTGTGATTCTGAAACAAAGTTTAATTGTTTACGATGGGATACGGGTACAGAAGCACATCCAAAAAGCACCAATAAAAATAAGTATGCTACGGATTTACTCATTCAATTGTGGCACTCAGTCCCTTTAACTGCAAAAGTCTACAACAGGTATCCAATTTAGCATCTTCACCATGCATCACATCGCATTTACCATTGTAATGAACAATAAACGCGCATTGTTCCGCCTGAATACTTGAATGGTTGCAGATTTCAATTAAACATTTTATTACGTGGTCAAAGGTGTTATAATCATCATTATGCAAGATGAGTTTACGGCCTTCATCCAATAAAACATCGCCTTCCGTTTCTGGAAGCTCTAATGGAGATCCTGAATCAAGAATGGTGTTCTTTAAAATGTAATAATCACTTTTCATTTTGCTTTACTGTAGGATTGTTTAATCCTTTGAATTCCAAATCCAATTTCAATGCCTTCGCTTCTTCACGGTTGGTAAAGTTACCAATTTTATATAATGTAGCGCCATTATTTTTTTCAACAACGACCCCAAGAGCATTAATAGCTAATATTTCTCTAGCCTGCTCAATTGGAATCCCTGCGGTATACGGCCCAATAGTTACGTAATAAGACCCGGTTTGTCCTTGGGTATTATTAATTCCTGTTGCATTATTCTCTTCATTGGTATTAGAAGTAGGCTCTTGGGCAGGAGTGGTTGTATTGTTTGGTACTTGTACCCCAGCCATAAGAGCTCTAGCCTCAGATAGAGGGATTCTAGCCCCTTTGTAATAAGCCGTCACAAAGGCATCTGAAATACCTGAAGATAGTATTATTCTATTTCTTGCCACACTTGCCTTAGCTATAGAGCCGTAAACCCCACTAGAATATCTAACCAAGTTATTCGGAATATTTTCAGAATTTAATGGTGTTAATGCCAATACTGAGCCCGGCTGAATGGTTTGCGAATACACCCCAACTTGAACCGTAAAGAACAATTCATCTCTAGTAGAAGTTTCCGCTACCTGAACATCTCCTTGTCCTGGTAATAACGGTACAGAGTTTATTTCTGTAACAGGCACAGATGCTTCATTTTGGCTTGTATTGTTGATTGGAGCCTCTGTTTGAATAGCTACCTCCGTTTCGTTTATTTCACCAGCTAAGACTCTTCTTGCCTCAGAAATTGAAATACGTTTGCCATCCAAATAAGCAACCACAAATGCATCTGAATACCCTTTAGCTCGAATTCCGTCTTTTGCTCCATTTGCCGTTTCAAAGTCTTTAAACAATCCAGCCGTATAACGCGTTAAACCGGAAGGAGTAACTTCACCTACAATAGGCGCAAAACCTTTGAAAGTGGCTTGATTAATGGGATTTCTAAAGGCGCCAATTTGGACTTTTAGAATCACTCCTTTTGGTAATTCCACATCTACCGGAATAGGCTTGGCGTCATTGTAAAAAGTAGAATCGGAATCCACAAAAATATCGGAAGTTAGACTAGTGGGTATGGCGTCAATGTTAGTGGAGTCAAATACAATATCTTCTACCTTTGTTTTCACATTACTGTTTACCGCTGTAAAAATTAAAGTTCTTTCACGCGCATTATCCAATACCAACAATTCAGAATTTGCTTCATTCAAATTGTAATAAGCTTCATTTTCTAATGATTTGGCCTCTTGATACATTACTTCAGCCTCCGAAATAATCCGATTTTGAGTAACACGCTTTTCATTAATATTGGCCTGAATTGGCGCTTGTTCTTCTTCCGGTAATAAACTCAAACCTTCCTTCAGCAAGCTTATTTCCTCCTCAATTTTAACTGCTTCTAGCTGTTTGGTTTTAGCCGATTCATACATCACATTAGCCGCCTGAATTTCTTTCTCTGATTTCTCTTTAGTCTGGGTATAGGAAACGTAAGCCTCTAACTGTTCCACCTCCTTCAACTGCTCTAAAGACATTTGATTCTCAATCTCCGGAATTTTAACTAAAACTTCTTCTCCATATGGGGTTAAACTCTTTAAGGTTTCTGTCTCCACCTTTTGCATTTCAATGGCTGTTTCTTTGGCCATTTGTGCTTCTAAATTTTTGGATGCAATTTTTCGCTTAACCTCCAAAATATCCGCATCAATTACCCTTCTTTTCTTTTTCTTTTTGGTTTCAGATAACTGGAATTCTAAAACTTCTAATTCTGTTTGCAACTCCCCCTTTTTAATCTCATGCTTACGGGCTTCAGAGAATTTAAACGAGGATGGCCTTTCACCTAACGGATCTTTGACCATTTCAGTTTGAGCTTGCTCTACTTGCACTTTCTTGACATCCACCAAATCAAGCTTTTGATTTTCATAAGTTACTTCCGCCCTTTTATGGGCTACCTCCGCCTCTAAAACTCTTCTTTTCTTTTTCTTTTTGGTTTCTTCTAAAATAGACTCTAATTCAACCAACTCACTTTGTGAGGTTTGCACCACGTTTTGTTGGTTCTCCTTTTCAATTTCAATTTGCGTCACCACCACGGCACTTGGACTTATTTGGGCTTCTTGAATGGGAGTTAATTCGGCCATCTCAATACTTTCTATCTCCTGGTTGGTAGATGAATTGTTATTTGCAGAAGGTTCAATATTTTCATTCTCAATTATAGACTCCGCCATTTCCGGCCCATCATTTAATACATTATTGGTTTGGGTACCGTTAATATTGATAGGAGTAATTTCTTCTTCTTCATTTTCTTGCAACGGAGGGTCAGGTACTGTCAATTCGGTTTCTTCATTATTCAATGGCGGCTCGTTACTTTCGGTTTCCTCCAATTGACTCATCATTTCCTTCTGAGCAACTGGGTTTGTTGCTCCATTCTCCTCTTGACCTTCTAGCCCTTCTGCTTCCCCAGTTTCCAAAATGGTTGCATTTTCTACCACGGTAGTTGCACTAGGATCTACAGGAACCACTATTACTTCTGAATTTTCTTGGGGAGTTAACGCCTGACCTTGATTCTCAAAAGAGTTTACTTCATTCTCAATTACTTCTTTGTTACCTTTAGACAATTCAGAATTCAATTCTTCCGCACTCACCAAACCTTTATTAATGGCTGGTGTTTCTCTAGGTTCTATATCACCATCTTGATTCACCGAATTTTCAGCCAATTGCTCTTGTTCCTGTAATTGTTTAATGATTCTTGCGTTTAAGGCCATGAAATTACGTTTCTGAGAAGCTTGATCTTGTAACTCACGTACTTTTCCATCTATTCTTGAATTATAGGCATTATTGTCAGACTCGCTTTTCGCGTAACTTAATTCAGCAATTTCTTTTTCAATAGCAACCACCCAATTGTAATTTAGTTTTTGGGTAGCCTTAGATTTTGCTAGAGCATCTTGCTTTTGCTTCACATCTTGATATTGCTGATCAAAAGTTTCATTATATGCCGACTTTGTTAAAACTACAGGAGCATTTTTCAATTCTTCAGATGTGTACTTTCGTTTTCCTGTATTAGAGGTTATTTCTAAAGGAATACTCTCCCCCTCCACCAAAACAACTTCATCCACCAGCTCCTCATATTCAGCAGTATACGCAAAATATTCAGAACTATTTTCCTCCGCATTCTCCAAACCATTATCGGAATTTCTAGCTACTTCTGTCGAAGCTACACCGAGGGCTAGACCCGAAGCTAATTCCGAAGAAGATTCAGAATCCGCAGTTCCTTCTTTAGAGATATTTGGTGTATCTAGTTTCTCTTGGGATACTCCAGTACTTTCAGACCCTTCATGCAAACCGTTTCCTTCCAGTTGATTTGATCCGGTTTCCGATGAGTTTTGGATATTATCCCTGTTGTCGGCAACCAGTTCTTCGGTTGTCCCCGTCAAACTATCTAATGAAATACCTTCCGTATTTTCTATTCCTACCACTTCCGAATTTAAAACGGTATCTGAATCAATTAAATCATCCAAAGAATTCGCAACTTCTGATTTCGACTCCAGCACTTCTTGCATTTCCATGGCAACGGCTTCAAGAGCAGAAATCTCACTTGAGGTAGCCTCTATACTAGCCATCATTGCCACCTTTTGTTCATCTGTTACTTGCACTAGGTCTTCTATAGAGCCTGACTTAACAACAGAAACGAGATTTTGCTCTCTTTGCAATTGAGCTACTTTTCTTTCATGGACAACGGCCGAGGCTAAAGCTGTATTTCTTTCCTCCTCGAGTGGCATTAACTCCGCCTCTAAAGCATCAATGGTGAGTTGGTTTTGTTCTTTTTCCTTTTTCTTTTTAGTAGCACGAACTTGCGCTTTTGCAGTTGAAATTTCGCCTTTTATGGCTTCTTGCTCTTCTGCGATACGTTCTGCCTTTTTTACAGCCAATTTCATTAAGTCTGATTCTGATTGAATTGCACTACTTAATTGATCGGAAACCAAACTTTCAGATATTTCTATTTTGTCAATATTGTAATTCGTAAACAAATCATTTAGCGCGGCACCATCATTTTCTTCTTTTGCTCCTTGCACTCGCACCAGATAACCTTCTGTTTCATTCACTTGCATTTGAGTTGAAGCAATAGCCTGTTCAATTTTTTTTCCGATTTTATATGCTGACTCCGCTTCTTCCGTATGAATTCTTGCATCCTGAACTAAAGAGGCAAATTCATTATGACGAGATAGATTCTCGTTTGAAGCTTCATTTATGTCAATTTGTTTTTCTAATTGATCCGCTAGTTCTAAATCCTTATGCGCCAATTCACGTTTTTTATTAGCTAGTAAATAACTAGCATCTCTTTCTGATTCTAATGACAAAATAATTTCTTGCTGAGCAGCTTTATCATTTTCTAAAATTGCTATTATTTCCTCGGGAGAAATCGTTATTTCAGCAGGTTTCGATTCATTAATATTTGCATTATCTACTAATACTTGTGCAATAATTTTTGCATCATCAGCTTCCGGTTCTTCTTCAAATAAATTTCTAATAATCAACTTTTCCCCGGAATCATCCTTCACAATTTCAATTTCCTGGCGTAAAACCTTAATATCCTCTTGATATGGAAGTTCAACTCTACCCTTGTAAGCTACCTCTCCCCCGTAAGGTTCTACTAAAAATGAATATTTTCCACCGTTCTTTAGGCGCATTACATAATCCCCATTCTTTTTGTTGGTGTTGAAAGTGGCTACCACCACATGTTCCTCCAAATCTTCCACCGTAATTTGACATGATTTTGTATTTTCAGCGGTGAAAAAACCTGCCAATACCGCAATTTCAAATGCTTTCCGTTTGGCATTTATTTTATAGACGAAGGCTTGCCCCTTTTCACTATTTCTATTCGAAGCAAAAAATGCAATCCCCGAATTTCCTCCCAATTCTGCATACATAAAGTCATCATCCGGGGTATTGATCGAATAATCCAAATTCACGGGTGAACCAAAGACTTGGGTAATGGAATCATGCGAAGCCACAAAAATATCTGCCCCCCCCATACTATTATGTCCTGTACTGGAAAAGTAAAATTTAGATTCATCTTCGGTTAAAAAAGGAAACCTTTCGTCATGCGGAGTATTAATGTTATCAGGAAGACGAAAAGGCTTACCAATAACACCTGCATCACTTACATGCACTTTATAAAGGTCCAATCCATTTTTATCATTGGGCCCATAGCTAGAGTAGTAAACAAAATTAGAATTAGAGTTCTTATACATTACAGGAGTATACCCTTTCTTTTTATCGGTAGCAGTATGTAATTCTTTAGGGGCATACATCATTCTACCTCCCATATCTGAAATCTTAAAAGAAGTAAAAAAATCGGCTATGGAGACTTTCGATTTTTTAATAACCAATGGAGTAGAAATATCTCGCAATAATAATTTACCATTTTCACAATAACGGATATCTTGTTCAACGGGATAAATGGCATTGGATTTCACATCCAATTTGCTTTTATATTTATTAAAATACTGGATGGCCTCCTCAAAACGATAGTTATAATGATAACCTTTTCCCAAAAAGTAAAATGCGTCAATATCCACATTGGGTCTACTCACCGCATACTCCAAAAATTTGAGTGGATAGGTCTTATCCTCGTCTACTGCAATTAAGCATGCACCAAAACGGTAATTAAAATTGGGATCTTTGGGATAAAGAGAAACGAGCTGAGAGTATAAGTCTTTGGCCTCAGAATATTCTTGCTTGACAAACAATTCTGAGGCTTCTTTTATAACATCCTCCACCTCTTTATCCTGAGAAAAAGAAATGTTAACGTTCAGGAATAAACCTAAAATAAAAAAAACACGAAACCCTATTCGTATAGCTTGCGACATAAAATGGTCAATTTGTTAATACAAATAAAAGCACTTACGCTCTAACCACCTCTAATCTCTGCTTAATATTTGGGAAAATCAAGAGCGAGGATAGAATCGCTGCAATTACCAGCGCTTTAACATCTGTAAGGATAAAGGTAATAATAACCAAACTTCCAAAAGCCATTATCAATGAACTTATCGAAACTTTTTTGGTAATTATCCATATAACGGAAAAAATGCTCAATGCAATTACCGTAGGCACCATCCATAATCCTGCAAAAATGCCAAAATAGGCTCCCATACTAAAGGTTCTTTTGAACTCATTATAAATAGGAAAAGTATGCCCCAAGACAGCGATGAGAGCCAATACATACCGAAACGGCACACCATCTAACAGAACTTCTTCTGGAGTTACTACTAAAATTAATGAAATGGCTGCAAAACCTTTGAATAGCTCGACAAGAAAAACTATGATACTCCATTTTGAATTTTCAAACGAGTATTTGTTCTCCGCCCATCCAGCCTTTGTGTTGTAATCCTCCGAGTCAACTCCAAAAAATGCGGTGGCCAACCAAACTGGGACAGGCATGGCGCTTATTTGCCAAACCAAAAACGCGACTAATATTAATTCTGATATTTGCATGAGCAGCCAAATATAGGGTAATATTTGAGTTATGAACAAGTTATGAACATGATATTCACATTTTTTTGTTCATTACTATAACATAGCTCTGATTACTAGCCTTTTCCCTTAATTATTTTAATGCTGCATTGGCATCTTCCATTCGTAACAAAAACTTAGTCCGTAAACTTTTTGGTCCCATTTGAAATTGATACATTCTGGTTGCCCCTTCTCTTTTGATTCTTCTTTTATCGGTTTTGATTTCTCGCATTTTCTCCACAAACTCTTTATTGGTGGTATATACCATCATTAATCCCGTTTGACTTCGATAATTAAACACATAGTATTTACTAGGAGATATCTCTAAATAGATAGTTAGATCGGTATACCCCCTTTTTCTGTCTCTTATACACATCTGACGCTGCCGACGATCTACTCTGTGTAGA
>OLHJ01000657.1_pt1 | contig 10281 bp, 4 predicted proteins | sample 1609491 | NCBI WGS metagenome assembly OLHJ01 (sample SAMN05416861, study PRJEB24817) | seawater metagenome | isolation source: Sea water | place: Canada:Atlantic | collected 2013-11
GTGGGCTCGGAGATGTGTATAAGAGACAGGGATATTGCAGTAGCATTCTGATCTCTAACTTCTGTGGGTGAAGTACAAGCTGCAAAAACTTCAATATCATCACTAGCAGAAATACTACAACCACTATCTATGTATGTATAGGTAATGGTATGTGTTCCAACTCCTGCCGTACTCGGATCAAACGAATACGTCATACCATTTCCGCCATCGATTACTCCTGTACCAGAATATGTTCCTCCAGTAGGAGTTCCGCCTCCTAAACCTGTTTGTATACCTGCATCCGAACTAAGATTATTAGGTGCTGTAAAACTAATTGCTGCTAAATTATAAGAAGTTCTGGTTTTTATTGTGGCTGCATCTGCTTGCATAATCTGAATCGTTGCATTTACTGCATCTTGCATATACATCATTGGTAAACGTGTATTTTCACTCAAAAAACATTCGTATGACTTATTTTCTGTTGCCTGAAAATAAATATCTACTGCGTAATCAGTTGTTCCTCCTCCTGGTTTTGTTTTCCAACTTATAATTCCTGGATATCGAATACTTCTAACATCTACACCATATTTTTCATGGTAATAGTTACACCAGTGTTCTCCTGCAAGTTTACTTATCCCGTAAACTGTTGTAGGTTCCATTACGGTTTGTTGTGGTGTATTAACTTTTGGAGAAGTTGGTCCAAAAGAGGCAATCGAACTTGGCCAATATACTTGTTTTATATATTTATCTTTCGCTAAATCTAACACGCCAAGAAGTGATGACATGTTTAATTTCCAGGCTTTATGAGGGTATTTTTCTGCTGTTGCAGATAACATTGCCGCCATTAAATATACCTGAGTAACTTTATACTTTTGAACAACTTCTAAAATACCTTGTTTATCAGTTGCATCTAAAATTTCAAAAGGCCCAGATTGCATCATTTCTTCACTCCCTTCTCTTATGTCTGATGCAATTATATTACTACTCCCGTAAACATCTCTTAGCTTTTGGGTTAATTCTGTTCCAATTTGCCCGCAAGCACCAATAATTAAAATGGTTTCACTCATTTATATAAATTCAAAATTTTACTAAAACAAAAGTACATAATTTAAGTATTCGTAAAAAAAGAATATCAAAGTTTATTATTTTATAATTTTTAGATATTTCTTAAACATGAAGAAACTTATTCTGTGACTGCAAAAAATTATGTATTTTTAAGCTCATTTTTATTTTTATGAAAAAATATTATTACATCTTAATAGTTCTATTTGTTTTTTCTTGTAAAGATTCAGTTCAAAAACAAGAGCAAAACGTCCAAAAGCCAACAAAAGGTGTTGTAATGAGCCATTCTAAACTTGTTGCTTTAGAAAGCACTTCTAAAACAAACATTTCTAACTGGAAAGAATATCAATCTGTTGCAGATCATTTAAAAATATTCTTCTCAATATCTGCAAACGAAGCATTAAACAATGCTTTGCAGTTATCTAGCTTAGTAAAAAAAATGAAAGACAGTATTAGACCTAAAAATCTTATTAATCCTTCGTTTAGAACTCGAGTTAATGTTTTAGAAAATGAAGTGCTTAGATTAAAAGACATGACCTATATAACTGCAATTACCACAAAGGAAGTAAACCTTCAAGTTGATAAAATTTTGGAAGCTTTCTCTGCAACAAATTCTAAAATAAATACAATATACTCTCAACTAGAAGTTGAAAAAGAAATTCAAATCAATCAATTCAATTAAATCATGAAAAAAACTACTCTAATCACCCTTCTTTTCATTCCAATTTTAGCTTTTTCTCAAGTATTTCAAAGTAATGCACCTTGGATGAAAAATCAATTAAAAAAGAATGGAAAACTAACAATTAATGATATTTCTCTCTCGGCAGAGGCTTTCTTTAACACCATTGATCGAAATAAAAAAGGAAGTGGGTTAAAACCATTTAAAAGGTGGGAATACCATTGGAGTCATTATACAAAGTCAGATGGAACAATTGCTCCTGCAACCGACTTATGGAATGCATGGAAACAAAAAAATGATTTAAATGCAACACAAAGTAACAATGCAAACGACACAAGTAATTGGACTTCTTTAGGGCCTTATTCTCATACAAATACTGCTTCATGGTCTTCAGGGCAAGGGAGAGTGAATGTTGTTACTATAGATCCTAGTAATTCAAACACTTATTATGTAGGTGCTCCTGCAGGTGGAATATGGAAATCTACTGATGCTGGAATAAACTGGCAACCTTTAACAGATTATTTACCGCAAATTGGTGTTTCTGGAATTGCAGTTGACCCAACAGATCCAAAAATTATATACATTGCCACTGGTGATGATGATGCAAATGACTCGTATGCAGTTGGAGTAATGAAAACAAGCAATGGGGGTGTAACATGGAATTCGGCTGGAAATATTACCGCCAACTCTATGAACGATATATTTATTGACCCTAACAATACTGATATTCTTTGGGTTGCTACAAATAATGGTGTATATAAATCTACTAATGCAGGTGCAAGCTGGAACCTTAAATTATCGCAAAATGTTATTGATTTAAAAATAAAGCCTGGTAATACTACAACTATGTACGCAGCTACCAGCTCTAATGTTTACAGATCAACAGACTCTGGGGAATCCTTCAATGTAGTGTCAATAACTGGCTTTTCAGGATCAAGAAGAATCGCTTTGGCTGTAACACCTGCAAACCCTAATTTAGTTTATTTTGTTAGTTCTAAAGCTACCTCAAGTACTGATAACGGTTTTAATGGAGTATATAAATCTACTAATAGCGGGAATTCTTTTGTGAAAACTAGCGAAACTGATGATATTTTTGGAGGAACCCAAGCTTGGTACGATTTAGCAATTACCGTATCTGATTCAGATCAAAATTCAGTTTACGTTGGAGTATTAAACATCTGGAAATCTACAGATGGCGCAAATAATTTCATTAAAATGAATAATTGGAGTTCACCAAATTCAGATTCTTACACACATGCAGACATTCATTTTTTAAGTTTTATCAATGGGAAGTTTTTTGCTGGTACAGATGGTGGCGTTTATGTTTCTACAAATCATGGAGCAAAATTCACAGATTTAACTGAGAATTTAGCCATAAGTCAATTTTATAAAATATCTGTAGCATCGCAAAATTCTGGAAACATAGTTGGTGGACTACAAGATAATGGTGGTTATGCGTATAAAGATAATAAATGGAGTAATTATTTTGGAGCTGACGGAATGGATTGTGCTGTAAATATACTAAATCCTGATAATTACTTTGGATTTATTCAGTATGGTGGATCTCTTTATGAAACAACAGATGGTGGATTGACTAGAAAAGGTTCTGTTGGAGCTCCTTCTGCAGAAACAGGAACTAATGATAGCGGAGGTAGATGGGTAACGCCAATGGTTTCAAATAGTAAAGGCGAAATATATGCAGGTTACGGTCAACTATATAAATTAGTAAACGGAAATTGGGTGAAGGTCTCTAATCATATTTTTGGTGGTGATCTTTATAACATAGAAATTGACCCAAATAATGATAATAATATTTATGTCACAAGAAGTGATGGATTCTACAAAAGTATAGATGCTGGTAAAACATTTTCAAAAGTCGCTCTTTCATTACTTACAAGTATTAATTCTATAGAGGTTAGTAACAATGACAGTAATGTTGCTTGGGTTGTTGTAAATTCTGGTATATATAAAACTTCAAATTTATTAAGTGCGATTCCTACATTTACTAATATTACATCAAATTTACCTTCAGAATCTAAACTTGTTGTTAGACATCACCCTGGACATAAAGACAACAGAATCTATTTAGGAACATCTTTAGGAGTATATTATATAGATGACACATTAGCGCAATGGCAAACTTTTGACAATAAATTACCAAACGTAGCTGTAAGAGATATAGAAATTAATGAAAAAGATTCTAAACTATACGCTGCAACTTATGGTAGAGGTGTTTTTATGACCGATATTACAAAATCATTACCTACAAATGATGTGAAATTAGTTTCTGTTGACTCGCCAATAAACAATTCTAAAAGTTGTGGAAGTGTCTCTCCTGTAATAACAGTTAAAAATCAAGGCTCAACAGCTATCACTTCAATTTCTGTGAATTACAATATTGATGGCGGCAGCAATTCTTTTTTTAATTGGTCAGGAACTTTAGCATCAGAAGCAACTACACAAATTACTATTCCACAGTTTAGTCTTTCTAAAGGAGCTCATGTAATTAATATAGAAACTACAATTACAAATGACTCATATAGCTCTAATAATAGCGGCTCAAATTCATTTAATATAACTGAATTAAATGCAACTCCAACTACTGTTAACTCTTTCGAAACCGCTAATGATGAATTGCTTATTGAAACAAGTGGTAATTTAGGTGCAAACTTATGGCAAAGAGGAGCAGCAATTAAGACATTGTTAAACGCTACAGGATCTGGAAACAATGCATACATTACAAATATTGTTGGAAATTACCCAGACAATACAACAAGTTATTTATACACCAAATGTTATGACTTAAGTCTAATCACGAGCCCTATTTTAAGTTTTAAAATGGCTTTCGATATAGAACTAGACTGGGATCATATGTACGTAGAATACACAACAGATCAAGGACAGAATTGGGCTATCCTTGGATCAGCTTCTGATCCTAATTGGTATAATAGTTCTGCTACAACTGACACGTCAGGTCAATCAAGTTTACCAGGTAGACAATGGACTGGAGAAGGTGAAAAAACAAATCCTTTAGGAGGAACAAATGCAACTGTACACGATTATAGCTATGATTTAGCTGCTTTTACAAATGAACCAAATGTTATGTTTCGTTTTAAATTTATAGCAGATCAAGCTTCAAATGAAGAAGGAGTTATGATTGATGATTTAGTAATTACTGGAGTTTTACCTGTAAATGAATTTGATGAAATTGGTGGTTTATCAATTTACCCAAACCCTTCTAACAGTATCTTCAATATTAATTGGGCACAAGGAAATGATTTTTCGATTTCTGTATTTGATTTAACAGGAAAGTTATTACTACAAGAAAAAAGCGATGCTAATTCTCTAAGAAAATTTTCTTTAGACATGTCAAAATTTGGTAAAGGAATTTATTTTGCCAAAATAAAAGTTGATGAAAAACAAAGTACTAAAAAACTAATATTAAAATAGAAACTAAAAAAAGCCTTGATTAAATTAATCAAGGCTTTTTTATAACTTCAGCTACAGTGCTATATATTAGTTCAAATTCATATCCTTTTCTCATCAAAAAATCAGATAATTTCTTTTTCCTTTTATAAACGTCAGACTCATTAATTAGGCGATTTCTTTTTTCAGCTATTTCAGCAATCGTATTTAAATACGCTTCCTCATCTATTTCTTTTAGTGCTGTCTTGATATTATAAGCTGTAATGTCTCTAAATTTTAGTTCTCTAATAATTCGCTGCTTTCCCCATTTTTTTATTTTAAATTTCCCTCTTGCAAAACTCTTAGAAAAACGCTCTTCATTTACAAAATTATGTTCCATCAAATGTAAAATGATTTGATTTTTGGCTTCTTCTATTAAAACAAACTCTCTTAATTTTGTTTCAATTTCCTTATGACAACGATCTTGATATACACAATACCTTTCTAATTTTCTCTTAATTTCTTCAATAGAAAAATACTTTTTCTCTTTCATCGAATGTGACTTATTTTTTTAAATGTGTCTAATTTTTAGTAACTTACGAATAAACCCCCAATAAAATGAAAAGAAAAATACTACTACTCGTAGGAATATTGCTGACGCTTAGCATTAATTCCCAAACTACTTTATCAGCAGGTGATATTGCAATATTACAATATAATGCTGATTACTCTCCACATGTAATTAAATTTTTAGCGCTAAAAAGTATGGAGACTGGAACCGTAATTAACTTTACTGACAATGGCTGGACTGGTTCTGCTTTAAAGACTAATGAAGACACAGATACTTGGACTGCAAGCGGGAATATTAAAGCAGGGGATATTATTGAATTTACTCTTTCCACAATTACTTTAGGAACTGGAGGTGATCAATTATTTGCATATCAAGGAACATCAGGCTCGCCAACATTTATTTTTGGATTAAATAATGAAGGCACTAATGTTTGGCAAACGAGTGGGTCTCCAAATAATAGAGAATCAAATTTACCCTCTAGCTTAACAAATGGTGTAAATGCAGTTGCATTAACAGAAAAAGATAATTATAGGTTCAAAACAGCAGCTGCTGGAAGAAAAGGAAAAATTAGTTTGATATTAGCCAGCATTTGTGATTATACTAAATGGAATGGCCATAATTCTAATGAAAAAATATTCTCTCAAAGTATAATATCAGAAACTAAATGGTCCGGCTCTGCTTGGACTGCAGATGATTCCCCAGTTGGCACACCTGATCAATATTTTTTAACAAACTTAAGAGCAGATTATACCACGGCAACTAATGGAGTATTTAATGCGAATGAATTAGAAATAAGAACTGGTAGAGATCTTACAATTAGCAGCGGAGATAATATTACAATTCAAAACAGTATTACTAATGTTGGAAATATTATTGTAGAAGACAATGCTTCGTTAGTTCAAGTTTTGAAAGACGGACCAAATACCGGAACTGGCTACACCGTTAATAGGCAATCTACTTCTCAGTTAGAAGAAAGAAATTATACGTATTGGTCATCACCATTAACTTCAGCTACCTTAGCAAATGTTGCTTCAGCTGTAAAATATTATTCTTTTACAGGAGCAAGTCAAACTTGGGTTGCTCAATCTTCTGCTACCTCAATGACAGCTGGTGTTGGCTATATAAATACTGGAGACACCGGAATTACATATCCAAATACATACACTGCTGCTTTTTCTGGGGCTGCTTTTAATAATGGTGATGTTTCAGTGACTTTAGGGTTTACTGCCGATGCAGATGCCGATACAGATTGGAACTTATTAGGAAACCCTTACCCATCAGCAATTGATGCGGACGCTTTTATTGCAGATAACACAACTATTGGTGGAACTTTATATTTTTGGACGCATAATACCTTAGATTCTGCAGGAGACAATACGCAAGATGATTATGTTTTATGGAATGGTAGTGGAGGAACTGGCTCTTGTGCTGGATGTACTGCTCCAGATGGGAATATTGCTTCTGGTCAAGGTTTTTTTGCACAAGCTTTATCTACAGGATCTGCAACTTTTACCAATTCAATGAGAGTTAGTGGTAATAATTCTCTTTTTTATAAAGGTGCAAAACCTAAGAAAGAAAAAGATCGTATTTGGATCAATATGAATTCTGAAAACGGTTTTAGTCAAACATTGATGGCATTTTTAAAAAAGGCAACTGATGGTGTAGACAGAATCTATGATGGACAGAGATTAAACGGAGGAAATAAAGTCAACTTCTACTCCGTTTTAGAAGATAATAACTATGGAATTCAAGGAAAGTCTTCATTAAAAAAAGAAGAGATTATTCCGATGGGTTTTGACACCACTGAAACTGGTAATTTTAAAATTGAGATTGACAGAACTGAAGGTGCCTTAAAAAAATCAAAAATAATACTTGTAGATAAATTTTTACAGACAGAACACAATCTAAAAAAACTACCATACCTATTTACTGTTGATGCAGCAGGAACTTATAAAGATAGATTCGAGATTCACATCAACACAAAAAAGAAACACTTAAATTCAGCCTCCAATAAAAAACTAAGGGTTCATTTAAGAAATAATCATTTGATGATTAAATCTAAAAACACCATTAAAAGAGTTAAGCTATATAGTATTAATGGAAAACCTTTATATACAAAAAAATTGAACGGTAAAGAGTTTAGGCTGAACATCAAAAAACTTTCTAAGAGAAAAATCTTAATCCTTAAAGTACTCCTTAAAAACGGACAGGTTATAAAAAGAAAAATTGTAAATCAATAAAAAAAGGCTGAGGGTTTACCTCAGCCTTTTTCAACTATTAAAAACTAACTATGCCATTTTTAATCGCAACCACATTTTAAACTTTGTGATTAAGAAAAATAGGATTGGCACTACTATTAATGTTAAGAAGGTTGCAATGAATAATCCGTAGATAACAGTCCAAGCTAATGGACCCCAGAATACAACATTATCTCCTCCAAAATATATATGTGGGTTCAATTCACTAAACAATGTAAAGAAATTAATGTTTAATCCAATTGCTAACGGAATCAATCCTAAAATGGTTGTAATTGCCGTTAATAATACTGGACGTAAACGTGCTCTACCTGCTTGCACAATACTTTCAAACAAATCATTTGTACTTAAATAAGCATTTTCATCTAAGTCAAGTTCAATTTTCTTTCTATCAATTAATAACTGTGCATAATCTAAGAGTACTACTCCATTGTTTACTACAATACCTGCCAAAGAAATAATCCCCATCATGGTCATCATAATAACAAATGGTGCTCCAGATAATACCAGTCCTCCAAATACTCCAATAAAACTTAAGAAAATTGCCAACATGATAATCCCTGGTTTAGAAACTGAATTAAATTGGAAGATTAAGATGAAGAAAATTAATGCCAACCCAGAGAAAAATGCTCCTACTAAGAATGCCATTTGTTTGTTTTGTTCTTCAATTTGACCTGTATAATCAATTTTAATTCCTTTAGGTAAGTTTTTGAAATTTTTCATTTCATTTTGAATCTTACCCACAACTGATGCAGCATCAGTTTCTCCTGGAGCTAAAGCTGAATACACAGTAACCACACGTTTCACTGACTTGTGTTTAATTGCACTAAAACCTGAATTATTTTTTTGAGTAGCTACAGCAGAAACAGGAATTTCTTTTACTGTACCAGAAGCCATATCTCTAAAAATAATATTCTGATTAAAGATGGCACTTTTATTATATCTATCTTCTTTATTAAAACGAACATAAATATCATAATCTTCACCATCTTCTTTATAAATACCTGCTTTGTTTCCAAAAATAGAAGCTCTTAACTGTTGTCCAACTTGACCTGTGCTTACACCTAATTCACCAGCTTTCTTTCTATCTACAAGTACTTGCATTCCTGGCTTATCTCTATTTACGTCAATTTTCAATTCATCAATTCCAGAAATACTTCTTGTATTGATATAATCACGCATTCTTTCTGCGGTCTGAATCAATTCAGCATAATCATCACCTTCAATTTCAATATTAATTGGAGAACCTACTGGTGGTCCATTAGCATCTTTCTCTACAGAAATTAATATTCCTGGATAAATTCCAACCAATGCTGTTTGTACTCTTTGTCGTAGCAATTCACTGTCTAAGCCTCTTCTATATTTGTATTCTCTCATCGAAGCTGTAATCTTACCTTTATGTGGCATTTCTGCTGCAGAACCCCCATCTGTTTGAGGATTACCTGCTCCTTCTCCAACTTGAGAAACAATACTTTCAATCATAAAGTTATAATCTCCATCCATATAGTCTTTGCTATATAAAACATCCGAAACTTTCACTTCAATCAACTTTGTTATTTCATTCGTTTTATCTATATCTGTACCTTGTGGGTATTCGATATACACAATAATTTGGTTTGGTTTATTGTCAGGGAAGAATTCTACTTTTGTTCTTTGAGTTCCTAAAGACCAACCAAAAGTTCCAAAGGCTGCGAACAACAACATAAATGTTCCTAAAACAAGCACATACGGTCTCCAACCAGATAAGGCACTTTTCAATTGTCTTTCATACCAGTTCTCTAATCTTGGTAATACTTTATTTTGGAAACTGTTTGCCCAGCCTCTTAAGAACAAACGGTATACCCACAACATGATTGCCGTGAATATCATTAAAGTTCCTAAAGCACTATAAGCGCCTCCTGTTAACAATACCAATACACCCAAAGCAATCATTACACTTGTCATGATAATAATTCTCTTAACCGGCATGTTCTTATCTTCTACACTCATAAATTGAGAAACCAATACTGAGTTAAAGAAAATTGCTACCAGCAATGATGAACCCAACACTGTTGACAATGTAATTGGTAGGAGTTTCATAAAATCTCCCATCATTCCTGGCCATAAGCCCAAGGGAATAAATGCTGCAACTGTAGTTGCAGTAGAAATAATAATTGGGAATGCTATTTCACTAATTCCTTTCTTAGCAGCCTCTACCCTACTCATTCCTTCTTCATCCATTAAACGGTACACGTTTTCTACAACTACAATACCATTATCTACTAACATTCCAAGTCCCATAATTAATCCGAAAAGAATCATGGTATTCATTGTATAACCTAAAAGGTTCA
>OLHJ01000660.1_pt1 | contig 10256 bp, 6 predicted proteins | sample 1609491 | NCBI WGS metagenome assembly OLHJ01 (sample SAMN05416861, study PRJEB24817) | seawater metagenome | isolation source: Sea water | place: Canada:Atlantic | collected 2013-11
GAGTCTCGTGGGCTCGGAGATGTGTATAAGAGACAGGCCTTTCCTGGTGCTTTCCCTGCCGCAGAAGTTGTGGGGAACCCAGTACGAGAAGATGTTGTTGGCTTAGCTGAACCCGAGCAACGCATGGCAGAGCGTGACGGCGATATTCGTATCCTAGTTATGGGTGGCAGCCAAGGTGCTAAAATTCTTAACGATACTCTGCCTGTGACTTTGGCTCAGCTAGGCGCTGGTTTTACTGTGATGCACCAAGCCGGTAAAAACAATCAACAGCAAGTGATTGAACAATACAAATCACATTCTGTAGATAATGTTCAAGTGACTGAATTTATTGATGATGTGGCGCAAGCTTATGAGTGGGCAGATCTATTAGTGTGTCGCTCAGGTGCATTAACCGTATCAGAAGTGTCTGCAGCCGGTGTGGGTTCTATCTTCGTTCCGTTTATGCATAAAGACAGACAACAAGCGTTGAATGCCGATCACCTAGTTGAATGTGGCGCAGCGTTAATGATTGAACAGCCTCAATTGACGGCTGATAAGCTAGCGAACACGATTGCTCAGCTTGATAGAAATGAATTAAAAATGATGGCAACAAAAGCTCGTCAAGCAGCCAAGCTTGATGCTGATGTGACCGTCGCTGAAGCGATTAAAGCTTTAGCAAAATAATGAGATTGAATTGATGACGATTGAACATACCCAAGACTTAGCGCAAATCCGTGCAATGGTGCCAGAGATGCGCCGTGTTAAATCTATCCACTTCATCGGTATTGGTGGCGCAGGAATGAGCGGGATTGCTGAAGTCTTGCTTAATGAAGGCTACCAGATCACGGGTTCTGATATTGCTCAAAACCCAGTGACCGATCGTTTAGTTAGCAAGGGTGCTACCGTTTACATCGGCCACCAAGCAAGTAACGTTGCTGATGCAAGTGTGGTGGTGGTTTCAACCGCTATCAACGAAGAAAACCCAGAGATTATTGCTGCTCGTGAAGCGCGTACACCTATCGTTCGTCGTGCAGAAATGCTGGCTGAGCTGATGCGTTTTCGTCATGGCATTGCTGTGGCAGGTACGCACGGTAAAACCACTACGACCGCGCTAGTGACACAAATATATTCGGAAGCGGGTTTAGATCCAACCTTCGTAAACGGTGGCCTAGTGAAGAGTGTGGGCACGAATGCTCGCCTAGGTTCGAGTCGTATTCTTATCGCTGAAGCCGATGAAAGTGACGCGTCATTCTTACACCTGCAACCAATGGTTAGTATTGTGACTAACATTGAAGCGGATCATATGGATACCTACGGCGGCGATTTTGAAACGCTAAAGCAGACGTTTATTGATTTCTTACACAATCTGCCATTCTACGGTCAGGCTGTGATGTGTGTTGATGATCCGGTAGTACGTGAGCTTATTCCTCAGGTTAGCCGTCAAGTGATTACCTACGGCTTCTCAGAAGACGCTGATATCCGCATTGAAAACTATGTACAACAAGGTCAGCAAGGCAAGTTTACGGTTGTTCGCAAAGGTAAAGCCAATCTCGATATTACGTTGAACATTCCCGGTCGCCATAACGCACTGAACGCATCAGCGGCGATTGCGGTTGCGACGGAAGATGACATCAGCGATGAAGCGATTCTAAAAGCGATGGCTGGAACGGAAGGCACTGGCCGTCGTTTCGATCACCTTGGTGAATATGAAACGGGTAAAGGTGTTGCAATGCTGGTCGATGATTACGGCCATCACCCAACCGAAGTTGATGTCACCATTCAAGCTGCACGAAGTGGTTGGACTGATAAACGTCTTGTGATGATCTTCCAACCGCACCGTTATAGCCGCACTCGCGATCTGTATGATGACTTCGCGAACGTTCTTGAGCAGGTTGATGTGCTTATTCTGTTAGATGTTTATTCTGCAGGTGAGAAACCTATTGCAGGGGCTGACGGACGCTCGTTAAGTCGAACTATTCGTGGGCGTGGTAAGATTGATCCCATCTTTGTTGCTGATATCAACACGCTGCCGTCGGTTTTAGCCAACGTTATTCAAGGCGGAGACCTTGTTTTAACACAGGGTGCTGGTGATGTTGGTCGTGTAGCGAAGCAACTTGAATCGCTACAATTAGACATTAATAAGATGCAAAACGCGTAACAGAATACTGTATACAGACTGTGGTTGATCGCTCACTTCTTGCGATTGACCTAAAATTGACCAAAAATCTTATTATCAACGTTTGATAGTTTGATTTTGCTCAGTATAATTCATAGGTTAAAGTAAGTGCTTTTACCTCTATTACGAAGATAGGGAATAGAATTGCGAACCAACGACAGGGAATGCGGGCTTTGGTAGAAAGTACTTTTAGCGAAAACCGCCACCTATTCAGTTTACCATCGCTAAAGAAACACGCTGTAGGCGGGTCTTTTTTTGTCATGGTACTGCTATTCATTGGATTTCTTTTCTATACCACACTGACTTGGATGTGGGACGATCAGCGATTGCCTCTCTCCAAAATAGTACTTCAAGGCGACTTAACTTACGTAACTGCTGGTGATGTTCAACATGCCTTTGGCGAGCTAGAGCATATTGGAACGTTCATGTCGCAAGACATCGGTGTGTTGCAAGACAGTTTAGAAGCGTTACCTTGGGTTTCAGTGGTGTCCATTCGTAAGCAGTGGCCAGACACAATAAAAGTATTTTTGACTGAGTATCATGCAGCAGCAATCTGGAACGGTAACATGCTGTTGAATGACAATGGTCAGGTGTTTAATGGTGATATCGGTCTTTTGAAGGGCGATAGAGTCAAGCTTTACGGCCCAGACGGCACCAGCCAAAAAGTGATAGAAAAGTGGCGACAAATAACCCCTTTGATTAACAATCTAGGGTTAACCGTTACTTCGCTCGTTCTCAATGAGCGTCGCGCTTGGCAAATAATCCTAGATAACGGTATCCGTTTAGAACTAGGTAAAGATTCTTTAGATGAGCGTGTTGAACGCTTCATTTCGCTTTACAACGAACTTGGTAGTAAAGCGAATCAAGTGAGCTACATCGACCTCAGGTATGATACGGGAGCCGCTGTAGGCTGGTTTCCAGAGCAAGAGTTAGAAGAGAGCACAGATGACTAAGACCGCAGATGACAACATAATCGTTGGTCTTGATATAGGCACTGCGACCATATCAGCTCTAGTTGGTGAAATATTGCCTGATGGTCAAATCAATATCATTGGTTCAGGGCAAAGCCCATCCAGAGGTATGGATAAAGGTGGTGTAAACGACCTAGAGTCGGTAGTGAAGTCAGTTCAGCGAGCCATTGATCAAGCAGAGTTGATGGCGGAATGCCAAATCAGCAATGTGTTTATCTCGCTATCGGGCAAACATATCGCAAGCCGAATTGAAAAAGGCATGGGCACTATTTCTGATGAAGAGGTGTCTCAAGACGATATGGATCGAGCGATCCATACCGCGAAATCAATTAAAATAGGTGATGAGCAGAGAATTCTGCACGTGATTCCACAAGAATTTACCATCGATTATCAAGAGGGGATCAAGAATCCACTTGGTTTATCTGGTGTTCGAATGGAAGTCAGTGTTCATCTAATTTCTTGCCACAGCGACATGGCGAGAAACATTATTAAAGCTGTTGAACGATGTGGTCTCACTGTAGAACAAATCGTGTTTTCAGGACTTGCCTCAAGCAATGCGGTAATTACTGACGACGAGAGAGAGCTTGGAGTATGTGTTGTTGATATTGGTGCTGGTACGATGGATATTTCCATTTGGACTGGCGGCGCATTGCGACACACAGAAGTCTTTTCCTACGCAGGAAATGCAGTAACCAGTGATATTGCCTTCGCTTTCGGCACGCCAGTGAGCGATGCTGAAGAGATAAAAGTAAACCACGGTTGCGCTCTGAGTGAACTCGTAAGCAAGGATGATTCTGTTAACGTCCCTAGTGTAGGTGGCCGTCCATCGAGAAGTTTGCAAAGACAAACTTTGTCGGAAGTGATTGAACCACGTTACACTGAACTTATGGGTCTCGTTAACCAAACTATTGATACGGTTCAATTACAGCTACGAGATGAAGGTATTAAACACCACCTTGCAGCTGGCGTCGTTCTCACTGGTGGAGCGGCACAAATTGACGGATTGGTAGAGTGTGCGGAACGTGTTTTCCGCAATCAAGTTCGAGTTGGTAAGCCGTTAGAAGTTAGTGGCTTAACTGACTATGTTAAAGAGCCGTATCATTCTACGGCGGTTGGTTTACTTCATTACGCAAGAGATTGTCAGATAAGTGATGAGGGTGATTACAGCGAACCTAAGCGTTCAGCACCTTCTATGTCAGGCTTGTTTGGTAAATTGCGTAATTGGATACAAAAAGAGTTTTAACCTGAGTTGCAGGAAAAAACGGAGATAACACATGTTTGAACCGATGATGGAAATGTCTGACGATGCAGTAATTAAAGTCGTTGGAGTTGGTGGCGGTGGCGGTAATGCTGTTGAGCACATGGTACGTGAATCGATCGAAGGCGTAGAGTTCATCAGTGTTAATACTGATGCACAAGCCCTTCGTAAAACGAGCGTGAGCAGCGTGATCCAAATTGGTGGTGATATCACTAAAGGTTTGGGCGCTGGTGCAAATCCACAAGTAGGCCGTGATGCAGCTCTCGAAGATCGAGAAAGAATTAAAGAAGTTCTAACTGGCGCCGATATGGTATTTATCGCAGCTGGTATGGGCGGTGGTACAGGTACAGGTGCTGCTCCAGTTATTGCTGAAGTTGCGAAAGAGCTGGGTGTGCTAACGGTTGCTGTTGTAACTAAGCCATTTAGCTTTGAAGGCAAAAAGCGTTTAGCGTTTGCTGAGCAAGGTATCGAAGAGCTTTCTAAACATGTGGATTCTTTAATTACGATTCCAAATGAAAAGCTACTTAAAGTACTTGGCCGTGGCGTAACACTGCTAGAAGCTTTCGCAAGTGCAAATGATGTACTTAAAAACGCTGTACAAGGTATCGCTGAGCTAATTACTCGCCCTGGTATGATTAACGTCGATTTCGCGGATGTTCGCACTGTGATGTCGGAAATGGGTCATGCAATGATGGGTAGCGGTATCGCAAAAGGTGAAGACCGTGCTGAAGAAGCTGCTGAAACGGCAATTTCTAGCCCATTACTAGAAGACATCGACCTAGCTGGCGCGCGTGGCGTTCTTGTGAACATCACTGCAGGCCTAGATATGCGTTTAGATGAATTCGAAACTGTGGGTAATACAGTTAAGGCATTCGCTTCTGATAACGCAACGGTTGTTATTGGTACCTCTCTAGACCCTGATATGACGGATGAAATCCGTGTAACTGTTGTTGCAACAGGTATCGGCACAGAGAAAAAACCAGACATTACTCTAGTTGCTGGTGGTAAAGCAAAAGTAGCGCCAACGCCTCAACCTCAAGTTGCTGTTCAAACAGCAGCAAAAGTGGAAGAGAAAGTGGCACAACCATTGCAGGAAAAAACTGAGGTAAAACCTCAAGTTAAACCACAGCCAACAACGTCACCTGTTTCTTCAGGTACAGGCGCTAGCCAGAGTGCAGCACCTAAAGCTGAGAAAGAGAGCGGATATTTAGATATTCCAGCATTTTTACGACGTCAGGCTGATTAACAAATACCCAAAATTTGACTATCGTCGAATTAATGGTAAAATTCGCGGTTGGTAAATACTGACCGTGATTTGTAGCACTGATAACGAGGCAAGCAGATGATCAGACAACGTACTCTGAAAGAAATTGTGAAAACAACTGGTGTGGGTCTCCACTCTGGTCGTAAAGTCACACTTACTCTTCGCCCGGCAGCTGCAAATACAGGTATTGTTTATCGTCGTACAGATGTCAATCCACCTGTAGATTTCCCAGCTGATCCAGCATCAGTTCGTGACACTATGTTATGTACTGCTCTTGTTAATGACGAAGGCATACGTATCTCTACAGTGGAACACCTTAACGCAGCTCTAGCTGGAATGGGTATCGACAACATTATTGTTGAAGTCGATGCTCCAGAAATTCCAATTATGGATGGTAGCGCAAGCCCATTCGTATACTTGCTACAGCAAGCGGGTGTAGAAACACTGAATGCAGCGAAACGTTTTATTCGAATCAAAAAGCCTATCCGTTTTGAAGATGGCGATAAGTGGGCAGAGTTTGTTCCATTTAACGGCTTCCGTATGGACTTTGAGATCGACTTTAACCACCCTGCAATTGAATCCGATGAGCAACGTTTGTTGTTTGATTTCTCATCACAAGGTTTTGTGAAGCAGATTTCTCGCGCTCGTACTTTCGGTTTCATGCGCGATATTGAGTACCTTCAGTCTCAAAACCTAGTACTTGGCGGTAGCTTTGATAATGCTATCGTACTGGACGAATACCGAATTCTTAATGAAGAAGGCCTTCGTTTCGACAATGAGTTTGTAACTCATAAAGTATTGGATGCGATTGGTGACCTTTACATGTGTGGACACGCTATTATTGGTGAGTTCCGTGCATACAAATCAGGTCACGGCCTAAATAACCAACTTTTACGTGCAGTTCTTGCTGACGCAGAAGCTTGGGAGTGGGCAACATTCGAAGAAGAAGCTGGCTCTCCAGTTGCTTTCGCAGAACCGGGTATGGTTCTAGCGTAATTGTTGTTTACAACAATATAAGATTTCAAAAACCAGGCCATTGGCCTGGTTTTTTTGTATCTATTTTCCAGATACAGTGTCGTTAACCTCCGGAAATTGCTGGCTAATGGGCTGCTGTCTGCTTAATCCATCAGCAATTAGAAAGAAAAGTTCCAAGCACATCAAACAAATGGTGTTCTAAATGGTCGTTAGTGTGAAAATTACTTACACTAAAGGGCATTAATTTTAACTCAAGCCTTGAAAACTCTACTCTCAAGTACAATATCAAAGATACTAGATTTATCTCAGTATCCTTGGTTAGTAACTGAAGACTAGTTCATAGCTAGTAGAGACTGACGGCATTTAAAATAGATCGCGGACGATCTGAGAACGAAGAGATTCCAAGCACATGATTACTAAGCTGCTGACAAAGGTAATTGGCAGTCGCAATGACAGAACACTGCGCCGCCTTAGAAAAATTGTAAAAGAAATTAATAACTACGAACCAACGTTTGAAGCACTTTCTGATGAAGAGCTAAAAGCAAAAACGGTTGAGTTTCGTGAGCGCTTAGATAAAGGTGAATCGTTAGATCAACTTCTACCTGAAGCTTTCGCTACGGTACGTGAAGCGTCTAAGCGTGTTTACGGCATGCGTCACTTTGACGTGCAAATGATTGGTGGCATGGTTCTAAATGCTGGCCAAATTGCAGAGATGCGTACTGGTGAAGGTAAGACACTTACCGCAACCCTACCAGCTTATCTAAACGCGCTACCAAGCAAAGGTGTTCACGTAATAACGGTGAACGATTACCTAGCGAAGCGTGATGCGGAAACAAACCGTCCATTATTTGAATTCCTTGGCATGACTGTTGGCGTGAATGTGGCAAACATGGCTCCGCCAGAGAAAAAAGAAGCGTACCAAGCTGACATCCTATACGGAACAAACAACGAGTTTGGTTTTGATTACCTTCGTGACAACATGGCTTTCCGTGCTGAAGACCGAGTTCAACGTGAGCGCTTCTTCGCTGTAGTCGATGAGGTTGACTCAATCTTAATTGATGAAGCTCGTACTCCGTTAATTATCTCTGGCCCAGCTGAAGATAGTTCTGACCTTTATACGCGCATTAACACTCTAATTCCTTCTCTAGAGCGTCAAGATAAAGAAGATTCAGAAGAGTACCGTGGTGAAGGTCACTACACCATGGACGAAAAATCAAAACAGGTTCACCTGACTGAAAACGGTCAAGAATTTGTAGAAGAACTAATGGTCAAAAACGGCTTGATGGAAGAGGGTGACACACTTTACTCTCCAACCAATATCAGCCTATTGCACCATGTGAATGCTGCGCTTCGTGCACACGTATTGTTTGAGAAAAACGTCGACTACATCGTTACTGAAGAAGGCGAAGTGGTTATCGTTGATGAACATACTGGTCGTACTATGCCAGGTCGTCGTTGGTCTGAAGGTTTACACCAAGCTGTTGAAGCTAAAGAAGGTGTGAAGATTCAAAATGAAAACCAAACGCTAGCATCGATTACATTCCAGAACTTCTTCCGATTGTACGAAAAACTGTCAGGCATGACAGGTACTGCTGATACTGAAGCTTTCGAATTCCAGTCTATCTACGGCCTAGAAACGGTGGTTATCCCAACCAACAAGCCTATGGTTCGTAACGATATGCCAGATGTGGTTTATCGTACTGAAGAAGACAAGTTCAATGCGATCATTGAAGACATCAAAGACCGTGTTGCGGCTGGTCAGCCATCACTGGTTGGTACAGTTTCTATCGAGAAATCTGAACTGCTGTCTAACGCACTGAAAAAAGCAAAAATTAAGCACAACGTACTAAATGCTAAGTTCCACGAGATGGAAGCTGAGATCGTTGCGCAAGCCGGTATGCCGAGTGCGGTAACTATCGCAACTAACATGGCAGGTCGTGGTACCGATATCGTGTTAGGTGGTAGCTGGCAGGCACAAATTGAGAAGCTAGATAATCCAACGAAAGAGCAGATCGACAAGATCAAAGCTGACTGGAGAGTTGTCCACGATACAGTTCTTGAGTCAGGTGGTCTGCACATCATTGGTACTGAGCGTCATGAATCTCGCCGTATCGATAACCAGCTACGTGGTCGTTCTGGTCGTCAAGGTGATGCGGGTTCTTCTCGTTTCTACCTATCAATGGAAGATTCTCTACTACGTATCTTTACGTCTGATCGTATGGCTGGTCTTATCCAAAGTGGTATGGACGAAGGCGAAGCGATTGAATCTAAGATGTTGTCTCGCTCAATTGAAAAAGCACAACGTAAAGTGGAAGGTCGTAACTTCGATATTCGTAAGCAGCTTCTTGAGTACGATGATGTAGCCAATGACCAACGTAAGGTTGTTTATGAGCTACGTGATGAACTGATGAGTTCTGATGACATCAGCGAGATGATCGAACACAACCGTGAAGATGTACTGGCGTCAGTCATTGATGAATACATCGCTCCTCAATCTCTTGAAGACATGTGGGATATCGCGGGTCTGCAAGATCGTCTGAAGAATGACTTCGACCTAGACTTTGATATTCAAGGTTGGTTAGACGAAGACGACAAGCTTTATGAAGAAGCATTGCGTGAGCGTATTCTTGGTATGGCGGTAGATTCGTACAAACAGAAAGAAGAAGTGGTTGGTGCTCAAGTACTGCGTAACTTCGAGAAGTCTGTGATGCTACAAACGCTAGACGGTCTTTGGAAAGAGCACTTGGCTGCGATGGATCACCTTCGTCAAGGTATCCACTTACGTGGTTATGCTCAGAAGAACCCGAAACAAGAGTACAAGCGCGAGTCGTTTGAACTGTTTGAAGGCCTACTAGATGTACTGAAAACAGACGTTGTGACCATCCTTTCTAAAGTTCGCGTTCAGCAACAAGAAGAAGTTGAAAAGATGGAAGCTCAACGTCAAGCTCAAGCTGAACAAGCAGCGCGTCGTGCACAAGCACAACACGCAACGGCTGAAAACCAGCTAGCTGACGATGAAGCGGATGCGGCATCTCCACAAACGGTAGTACGCGATGAGCGTAAAGTGGGTCGTAACGAACCATGTCCATGTGGAAGTGGTAAAAAATACAAACAGTGTCACGGTAAAATTGACTAAGTTTGGTGAATCTTCGCTGTAACGGATAATTGCAGTGTCGGAGGTACTCACTTACTAACGTAAGCTCCGTGTCTCCTCCTTGCACTTAACACGTTACAACTTAGCTTCATAAAAACTTACTGCTATTAAAAAGAGTCGCTTAGGCGGCTCTTTTTGTATGTAAATTTCATGACTTATCTTTTTGTCGAAAGGAAAGTCGTCATTCCCTATAGCGAGGAACGAGCGCAGTAGGGAATCTTGTTTGATAGTTTGGCTTAAGGTTGTTGTATTTTCTCCCCAACTCAGTCGTTGCTCCTTCTTGAGGATGACGTATTCAGGGGCTGCTTGAGCGAAGCGTTTTATTAAGGAACATCATCATATGAAAAGAATCCATATTGTCGCGGGCATTATCTTCAACCAAGATAAGTCACAGGTCTTTATCACTAAACGCCCAGACGACAAGCACAAAGGCTGTCTCTTATACACATCTGACGCTGCCGACGATCTACTCTGTGTAG
>OLHJ01000662.1_pt1 | contig 10242 bp, 6 predicted proteins | sample 1609491 | NCBI WGS metagenome assembly OLHJ01 (sample SAMN05416861, study PRJEB24817) | seawater metagenome | isolation source: Sea water | place: Canada:Atlantic | collected 2013-11
TGCCAACACTGGATTACGGCAATAACATCAGACAGGTTGCCTTAGACGAAGGGCTGGAAAATGCTTTTGCATTCCCGGGTTTTGTACCTGCCTATATCCGCCCCTTATTTTGTCGGGGCATTGGCCCATTTCGGTGGGCAGCCCTTTCGGGTGACCCTGAAGATATTTACAAAACTGACGCGAAAGTAAAAGAACTGATTGATGACGCTCACCTGCATAACTGGCTGGATATGGCCCGCGACAGAATTGCATTTCAGGGTCTGCCTGCACGTATTTGTTGGGTTGGCCTTGGGGTGCGGCATAAACTGGGTCTAGCGTTTAATGAAATGGTGCGTACAGGTGAGTTAAAAGCACCCATTGTCATCGGGCGTGATCATCTTGATAGTGGGTCGGTTGCATCGCCCAACCGTGAAACCGAAGCGATGAAAGATGGCTCTGATGCGGTTTCAGATTGGCCACTTCTAAACGCACTCCTAAACACTGCCTCAGGGGCAACATGGGTTTCCCTACATCACGGCGGCGGAGTAGGCATGGGCTTTTCGCAACATTCGGGCATGGTTATCTGTTGTGATGGCACCCCAGAGGCGGATCGCAGAATTGAACGTGTTTTATGGAATGATCCCGCAACAGGTGTTATGCGCCATGCAGATGCAGGTTATGATATAGCCCTTGATTGCGCCCGTGAAAACGGTTTGAACTTACCGGGAATTCTAAATCGGTGATATAAAACCAACCACACTTTAATACACTTCAGGAAGCTACACTATGACACAAATTTTTGATGCGATTATTATTGGTGCAGGCGTTATTGGTGCCAGCGTTGCGAAAGAAATGGCTGCAAAAGGTTTGAAAACCCTTTCAATAGATAAATTACCAGAGGCTGGATATGGTTCTACTTCAGGCTCATGCGCTATTATTCGCACGTATTATTCAGCATTTGAAACTTGTGCTCTTGCCTATGAAAGTTGGTTTTACTGGAAAGATTGGGCAAATTATATCGGTACGCGAGATGAGGCAGGATTGATAGAATACCACGATACAGGCTGTCTGGTTATTAAAACCCCACATAACAAAAACCTGAAAGACGTTTGCCAAATCATGGATCAGGTTGGCTGCCCTTACAAAGATATAGATGTAAAAGACGTGCCAAACTATCTTAAAGGGGCTGACATACAAAGCTTTGATCCAGCCAAACGACCAGATGACGAGGGTTTTTGTGAACCCACAGGGCCATCCGTTTCGGGCGCTGTTTTCTTTCCACGCGGCGGCTATGTAAGTGACCCCAAATTATCTGCCCACAACGTACAGCGTGCAGCAGAAGCAAACGGGGCAACTTTTAAATTCAACACAGAGGTTACTGAAATTCGCACTGAAAACGGACGGATTGCAGGTGTTACAATTTCTGATGGCAGCCAAATTAATGCGCCCATAGTGGTAAATGTTGCTGGCCCCCATTCTTTTGTTATCAACCGTATGGCAGGGGTAATTGATGGTATGAACATCACAACACGCGCATTACGCCATGAAGTGGCCCACGTTCCAGCCCCCAAAGGGGGTGCGTTTGATAATAATGGTACGGTTTATTCAGACAGCGATATTCACACTTATGCCCGCCCAGATGTGGGCAATAACATTCTAATTGGTTCAGAAGATCCTGCATGTGATCCAAAAGAATGGGTAGAAGACCCAGACAATTTCAATGACAATTTCACAGACCAGTGGAAAATCATGGTAATGCGTCTGGCCCAACGCCTGCCTGAACTTGGTATTCCTGAACAGGCAAAAGGCGTGGTTGCACTTTATGATGTAACCGAAGATTGGATGCCAATTTATGATAAAAGCGATTTGCCCGGATTTTACATGGCAATCGGTACCAGTGGAAACCAGTTTAAAAATGCGCCCGTCGTAGGTAAAATCATGGCCGACCTTATTGAACAGATTGAGGCAGGGCACGACCACGATAACAATCCGTTAAACTTTCATTTGGACAATATAAACACTGATATTTCATTGGGTACGTTTTCGCGTAACCGTGAAATAAATCAAAATTCCAGCTTTTCTGTTATCGGATAGGTGTTAGCTACAAATTTAGTCTGTGACTTCATCCCGAATGGAATCACATTCTAAAAACACATCCTTAAGGCAAACTTTGCATATCGCGCGGTTCAGGTCAGCTGTCGCATCCGACACTGCTTCACCTTTAGAGCTGAACAAATGGTCTTCGCCAAGTTCGTCAATTACATGCAGCTTGCGAAGGTTGTTAATCAACGGTGGAAACAGGGCAACAATACGAAATGATCCGCCCTTGGATTTCACTTCTCTAATTGTTTCAATCAACAAATCAGCCCCAGCCAAATCAATCTTACCCACGCCCTTTAAATACAAAATCATATGAATTTGTTTTGGTTTATCGCTGCGCATTTTTTTGATTTTGCGCTCAACATGTTCAACAGAGCCAAAATAAAGCGGCCCATCTAAACGGAACGTCACCAACTGCGGGCATTGATCCATGTCATGCGCCTCTACATCCCTAAATTTACGCGCACCTGTCGGTGAAACAACAGGTGCTGTAATAGGCAATTCTGGGTATGCACTTTCATAGATAAAAACACATAGTGACGCGATCACACCGACATAAATCGCAAAATCTAATTCAATTAGTAAGCCAGCACCCAAGGTAAGTAATAAGATCACCGTTTCAGGGCTTTTAGAAACCACGATATGTTTAATTTCTTTCACATCAATTAGTTTCCACGCCACAAACAGAATTAACCCTGCCATTGCCGGTGTCGGAATGTAGGCCACTAAGGGGGCGATAAATAAAAGTGTCAGACCCAAAAATATACTGGCAAATATGCCCGATAAAGGTGTGACAGCACCTACGGCCGCATTCAAACCACTTCGGGTAAAAGAGCCAGAGCCTGCGTAACACTGGAAAAACCCGCCCACAACATTGGATAGGCCCTGCCCAATCATTTCCTGATTTGCATCAAACTGTTCTTTGCGGCGCACCGCAAAAGCCCGCCCGATAGAAATTGCTTCTAGCAGGCCCACCAATGCAATCGCAGCAGCACCTGGTGCCAGTGCGCCAATATCGCGCAACACACCCGTTGGGGGTGCAAACGTCAGCTCAAGTGGGGGCAACGAACCTACCATTGAAACGCCATTGTTCTCAGCATCCAGAAGCCATGCTAAAAATGAGCCCGCAATAAGTGCAAAAAGAAACCCAGGTAAACGGGGTGCCAGTTTTTGTAGTATGATCGCACTTATCAATGTGCTGGCAGCAATCGCTAAAGCAAAACCATTAATTTGGGTGAAATGTTCTCCCAGCTGCACTAAGCGTTCCACCACATTCCCGCCGCGCTCTACATGTAAACCTAACGCCCCTGCCAACTGGCTGACTGCAATTAGCACTGCCGCCGCCGCTGTAAATGCCGTCATTACAGAATGCGAAACAAATGAAACCAGACCACCCAAACGCCCAAACCCTGCTGCAAGTTGAAACATGCCCACAAGAATGGTCATCATCAAAGCCAGCTCAATATATCTTGCAGTTTCAGGGACCGCAAAATTGTTAAGCGTTGCAAACAACACCGCAGAAATAGCGGTTGTTGGCCCTGAAATCATTATCATCGAAGAACCAAAAATCGCAGCCACAACAGCCGTTATCATCGCTGTGTACAATCCGTATTCAGGCGGCAAACCTGCAATGGTGGCAAACGCCACACCTTGAGGCAAAACAATAGCCGCATTAACAAAACCCGCATAAGCATCAGCCGTTACAGTTTTTCCGTTAATTTCTGAAACCCAAGTATAATCTGGGAATATGGATGGAATACGCATTGATGACGTAACTTTCAGTATTAAATATCTGTGTGTATTCAGCCCTTAATCCTACTACACAAAAAATAAAGGGGAAAACTTGTCACAGAACCACATTTCAATATTATTAAGGGCTGTTTATTTAAATCAAAGTATATTCACCTTGTGAAAGCATCCCCAATCTGAATTTTATGTACTTTCTTTCTGATGGTTGATTTACCCACAAATACACGGCTACAAGGTACGTAAATCGCGCAAAAGGATCGCTAAATATGTTCGATATCGGTTTCGGAGGTGTATCATAACCTCTACCCCTTATGATTATTGTATCATTGGCGCAGGCATTATCGGCCTGACAATCGCGTATGAACTAACCAAAAAACAGCCCAAAGCGCGGCTGATTATTATTGATAAAGAACCCAGTGCTGCCCAACACCAAACTGGGCGTAATTCTGGTGTAATTCACGCAGGCGTTTACTACACACCTGGCAGTCTAAAGGCCACGCTTTGCCGCAAAGGCGTGCCTGCAATAATCAAGTTTTGCACCAAGCATCAGGTCCCTTATGAACAATGCGGTAAGTTGATTGTCGCGGTTGACAATGATGAGGCCACACGGCTGGACGGCCTATATAGCCGTGCAATAGAAAACCAAATTCAGGTCAAAAAAATCGACAGTACTGAAATGGTTGAAATTGAACCCAACATTAATGGCGTCAGCGCAATTTTATCCCCTACAACGGGCATCGTTGATTATGCGGGTATTTGCCACAAACTGGTAGAGTTGCTGATAGCAAAAGGCGTGACTATTCAGTTTTCTACCGCTGTCATAAACTTACACGAAACCACCGATGAAGCCGTAATTGAAACCAATCAGGGCACAATAAAAGCAGCAGAGCTGATTGTCTGTGCTGGTCTGCAAGCTGACCGTCTGGCAGACATGATGGGCTTGGCAAATGACTTTCGTATCATTCCTTTTCGCGGTGAATATTTTCGGCTGGCGGAAAAACACAATACAATCGTCAACCATCTTATTTACCCCGTGCCTAAACCGGGCTTGCCGTTTCTAGGTGTTCACCTAACCAAAATGGTCGGCGGGTATACCACAATCGGCCCGAACGCTGTGTTGTCACTGGGGCGCGAAGATTACCAACGGTCTTTCTTTGAACCTGTGGATACATGGCGTACGGTTTCCTACGCAGGGTTCTGGAAACTGATGAACCGCTTCAAATTGGCAGGCCTGTCCGAATTGAAACGCAGCCTGTCAAAATCCGCCTATATGAAGGAAGTGCATCGCTACTGCACCGATGTTTCCGTTGATGATTTGCAACCCTACCGCACAGGTATTCGGGCAATGGCCGTTGACCCAAAAGGCAATATGATCGACGACTTTCTGATTAAGAAAACCGCACGGTCACTGCATGTCTGCAATGCCCCGTCACCTGCGGCCACTTCATCTTTTGCGATCGCCGATCACCTGTTTGAAAAGGGTTATTTATAAAACGTCTTTTGCAACCTTATCCAGCGCAGTTTCAACACGATTAAACATGTCTTTAACCTGCTCTTCTGTGATAATCAGCGGCGGGCAAAATGCCATCGCGTCATACATATTGCGCGAAATCACACCGTTATCCATGAAAGCAGCATTCGCCAAAGCCCCCAACTGTCCGGGTGCGTCCAGACCTTTCTTGGCTGTCTTATCAGTCACCAAATCCAAGGCGCCGATTAACCCGACACCGCGCGCTTCACCCACCAGTGGATGACTTGCAAAATCGCGCAAGGTTTTTTGAAACAGCACGCCCAGCTCTGCTGCATGTGCCACCAAACCGCGTTCTTCGATAATATTCAGGTTTTCCAAGGCAACCGCCGCCCCAACGGGATGTGCACCACCAGTATAGCCGTGACCCAATATACCGATTTTGCCAGACTCTTCAGCAATCGGATCATAAAACCGATCATTCATCATAAAGGCTGAAAACGGAAAATACGTTGATGTGATCTGCTTTGACATCACAATCACATCAGGCTTCATACCGAATGTTTCAGAACCGAATATTTTACCAGTTCGCCCAAAACCGCAAATCACTTCATCTGCAACCAGTAGAATGTCATATTTGCTTAGCACCGCCTGAATTTTTTCCCAGTAAGTCGCAGGCGGCACGATCACACCACCTGCCCCCATAAGCGGTTCCGCAAACATCGCGGCAATGGTTTCAGGCCCCTCCGCCAAAATCATATCTTCTAGATCGGTGGCACAACGCGTGGCAAACGCCTCTTCGGTTTCGCCATCCTGCCCTTCGCGCCAATAATGCGGACAGGTCGTGTGCAGCACACCATCAATCGGCAGATCAAAACTGCGGTGATTGTTCGGCAAACCCGTCAAGCTGGCCGATGCAATCGTCACGCCGTGATAGCCGCGAATACGGCTGATGAATTTTTTACGCTCAGGTTGCCCTAAAGAATTAGAACGATACCACAGCATTTTCATAACCGTGTCATTGGCCTCAGATCCGGAATTGGTGAAAAACACTTTCGACATTGGCACAGGGGCCAACCCAATCAGTTTTTCAGCCAAATCAATGACTGGCCCATGACTGCGATGCGCAAAGTTGTGGTAATATGGAAGTGCCTGCATCTGCTTTGTCGCCGCATCAATCAAACGCTGTTCGGAAAATCCCAAGGCGGTTGACCAAAGCCCCGCCAAAGCCTCAATATATTTATTCCCATCGCTGTCGCGCACATAAATCCCTTCACCGCTTTCAATAATCTTCGGCCCAACTTGCGCGTGCACCGCCGCATTAGTGTAGCTGTGAAAATGATGCGCAATATCACGCGCTTCGGGTGAGTTTTTTTGAACAGTCATAAGGAACCTCCATTTTTTGTCACGTTGGGGGGAATTTGATCAAATTTCAAGGGGGATTATAGTCCCTTTTAAACAATTTATAGACTTGACCTAATCGGGGCCTGCTTCGGTAAGGGCAGGATAGTACACTAACTAAAATGGTCGTTCATTCGAAATGCAGAAAACGGCTGGTTTGAGCCCATCTTTACTACAAAAAATCTAATACTGCGACATTGTAGCAATCATAAAATGCATGTAAATGATAATGCACCTCACAAGAACAATATTTGGCACAACACAACGACATGTTATTAGGTTATGAAATTCTTTACCATCCAACCTATCCGGTTGAACATTATCCATCGTTTGTCAAAAGCGAAGCACTTTTACTTGGGAGCCGTCTTCTCAAGGAAAACCGAATGGCCCATATGGAAGCTTATGAAGAAGACACTTATGAAACAACAGATTATTTCATTTGCTCATATCGAAATGCTAGTGATCCCAATCTTCATTATGGCGGCGGGGCAGTCCTAGTAGTAAGAAAAAGAGATCGTTTATGTGGTATGGTTCATTGCAGATCTAATTGGCTAGATCCTGATGAATACGATATGATCGCTCAAATCAATAATGCATTCCAAAAATTCGATGAATCTCTTTCATAAATGAGTTCCTAAACCATTATACAAAGTTGGATCACACCAAGATCAGCTTTGTCCCTATAGTTCCCTTTTGCGCATTACATAACACATGTCACCTTTCTGCACATTGGAGGAATTATAATAGCTTGAAACAATTCATAGACTTGAATCTGATGCCCACGATATATGTAATTTCACCCATTATATCAAAAGGTTGAACTCTGTCCCAACTGGGACATTGGCCCTCACAGTAGTTTTCGCAACTCAAATTTCTGAATTTTACCTGTCGCAGTTTTTGGCAATTCACCAAAAATCACTTGTTTGGGCCGCTTAAAACCAGCAAGTTTTTCCCTGCAAAAATCTATAATTTCCTGCTCTGTTGCACTGGCACCATCCTTTAGCTCCACAAATGCACAAGGCACCTCGCCCCACTTATCATCCGCCTTGGCCACGACCGCCGCCAAAGATACAGCAGGATGCCGATGCAACGCCCCTTCAATTTCCACCGATGAAATATTTTCTCCACCCGAAATGATAATATCCTTCAAACGGTCTTTGACTTGCGCATAGCCGTTCGGGTGCATCACCGCCAAATCACCGGTATGAAACCAACCGCCTTCAAACGCTTCCGCAGTAGCTTGCTCATTTTTCAAGTAGCCTTTCATCGTCGCATTTCCGCGCATCAATATCTCGCCAATAGTTTGCCCATCTGCCGGCACATCACGCATGGTTTCCGTATCAACCACCCGCATGTCTTCCATCATCACCATGATGGCCCCCGTGCGCGCCTTAATTTCGGACCGCGCTGAAGTATTCAACCCATCCCACTGCGCATTCCAAGTACACATCAAAGTATGCCCATAAGTTTCCGTCAGACCGTAAACTTGTGTCACATTAAACCCAAGCTTCTCAATCCCTTCTAAAATCGCCGCAGGTGGTGGGGCGCCTGCTGTAAAAACCTCAATTCCATGATCAAACTGTTTGCGATCTGCATCATCCGCATTCACAATCATACCCAATACAATCGGGGCACCGCCGAAATGGCTGATCTTATACTTATCAATCGCATCATAAATCACTTTAGGCGTCACAACCCGCGTACAAATAATGGTACCCACCACAGCCGCCATCGACCACGAATGACACCAGCCATTGCAATGAAACATCGGCACAATCGCCAAATACTTCGGGTGGCGCGGCAATGACCAGTCAGACACAGTACCGATCGCCATCAAATACGCACCGCGATGGTGATAAACCACACCTTTGGGCTTACTCGTAGTGCCAGACGTATAGTTCAACGCAATCGCATCCCATTCATCACCTGGCATTTCCCAGTTAGCATTCGGATCACCTGTTGCCAAAAATGCTTCATAGTCGATACTACCAACCGCGCGCGGGCTTTCATTCGCCTGCTTGTCCAGCAAATCAATTACCAGCAAATCAGGATTATTCAGTTGCGCAATCGCCTTGGCCCCTTCGGGCGACAATTCCGCATCAATAATAACAACGCGCGCCTCACCATGCTCTAGAATATACGCAATAGTATCCGCTTCCAACCGCGTGTTAACCGTGTTCAAAACGGCACCTGACATCGGAATGCCAAAATGCGCTTCAACCATTTCAGGCAGATTTGCCGAAATTATCGAAACCGTATCCCCCTTGCCGACCCCATGTGCACGCAAAGCTGCGGCCAAACGGCAGCACCGCTCATAAACCTGCCCCCAGCTATACTGCCGTGATCCATAAACCGTGGCAGGATAATCCGGAAACATATTTGCCGTGCGTTTCAAAAAAGACAGCGGCGTCAGTGCTACAAAATTAGCTGCATTCCGATCGAAACATTCATATTTATTTGCGTCCACCTTAAGTCCCCTTAATTTCTAACTGCTTGACCCTTGTCCAACAGGCCGGAAATCCGCACATGGCTTTCCTTAGTTTTGGCCAAAACCAGAAACGCCGCCCGTTCACGATCATACAAATCCTGTTCACTTTGTTGCAAACTGTCATCGCTATCCGTGTTCACCACAATCGTGGCCACCTGCATCGCCACCGTTTTATCATGCAGAAAAAACATCCCGTCATCCACACCCTTTTGCATAAAATCAGACATTCGCGCCAGCAATTCACGCCCCGGCAATTCAAACACAGGCACCGATTGTGGCGCATAGCCCGCTTGCATATCCTTCAACGCATTAGTCGCGGTGACAACCAGCTTGTCGCGGTTAATCACCTCAATATCACGTTCAGGCAGAAAATATTGATAGCGGGCTGACATGTCGGGGCTGCTGCCTATTTGCCCATAGCCAACTTGCATCCATGTATTCCAAGCAGCTTTTTCCCAGTCACCTGTTGCCTGAAACCACCGCCAAAGCGTTTCTTTAACACCGCCCCCTGATGGCACCACACCGACACTGGTTTCAACCAACCCAAACACCGTGTTGGTGTGGGCCACTACTTTGTCACAATGCAATAGTACTTCAAAACCCCCGCCAAGACTTAGGCCCGAAGGTGCGCCGACAACAGGCACTGGTGCATATTTTAATGCTTTAACAGCTTGTTGGAAATCGTTCAGAAACCCATCCATACCATCCCAATTTACCGTTTCTATGAACGCCCGAAAGCGGTTCAAATCAACACCGGCAGAAAAGTGCTGCGCGTCATTATGCACCAAAATACCCTTGCCATGATCCTTCGCCGCCGCTGCAACGATTTCCATCGATGCCCCCGTCAGCGCGTTGGCCTTGGAATGGAACTCTATCAACCGCAAATCACCTTCCAGCGCATAAAGGCTTGCAGCCTCATTGCGCACAATCGGCGTCAGCGTGCGTTTGGTCATGTGAAACCGCACCGTGCCTTCTGGTAAAATTACAGGTGTCGGGTTCCCAACAGTGTCAGACTTTTCAAAGACCCGCACCTGTCTCTTATACACATCTGACGCTG
>OLHJ01000663.1_pt1 | contig 10228 bp, 9 predicted proteins | sample 1609491 | NCBI WGS metagenome assembly OLHJ01 (sample SAMN05416861, study PRJEB24817) | seawater metagenome | isolation source: Sea water | place: Canada:Atlantic | collected 2013-11
GTCGGCAGCGTCAGATGTGTATAAGAGACAGCTTGTGTACCTAACCGGAACCCACACCTTTTTTCGAGTACGGCTAACAACATATTTAATCTACGTAAATCAAACCCAGTAGCAGAACGTTGGGGTGTTCCATAAACTGCAGTACTTACCAAGGCTTGCGCTTCAATTAACATAGGACGTAACCCCTCAGTAATTGCTCCAATAGCAATTCCGTTTAAATGTTGATCATGGGTAGAAATCAATATTTCGGAAGGGTTAGAAACTTGGCGCAATCCGTTACCTAGCATTTCATAAATACCCAATTCATTGGTAGAACCAAATCTATTTTTAATAGACCTCACCAATCTAAAAAGGTGATTTCGATCTCCTTCAAACTGCAGCACGGTATCTACCATGTGCTCTAATACTTTCGGCCCAGCAATGTTTCCATCTTTGGTAATATGTCCAATTATAAAAACAGGAACTCCTGATTCTTTGGCGTATTTTATAAGCTGACTCGTACACTCTCTAATTTGACTCACACTTCCGGCAGAAGCTTCTATTAACGGAGAACTTAAGGTTTGAATAGAATCAATTACCACCAATTCAGGTTTCAATTCATTGAAGTGATTGAATAGGATATCTAACGTATTATCGTTTACCACAAAACACTGGTCGTTTGTAATTCCAGTACGATCCGCCCGCATCTTTATTTGCGAAGCGCTTTCCTCTCCAGAAACATACAGTACTTTCATTTTTAACGAAAGGGCAAGTTGCAGCATCAGGGTTGATTTTCCAATTCCAGGCTCACCTCCAATGAGGGTAACTGAACCACGAACAACCCCACCACCTAAAACTCTATCAAGTTCCTGGTCTACTAACTTAATTCTTGGTAAATCCTCGAATTTCACATTCTGAATAGCTACTGGCTTGGTCGTTTTCTTATCGGTTAATTTCTCGGCAAACGATTTAGGTTCTGGCTTAGACACAATTTCTTCAACCAAAGTATTCCATTCATTACAAGAACCACATTTACCCATCCACTGCGGATAATTTGCCCCACAATTTTGACAGATAAACGCTTTTTTAATTTTTGCCATAACCTTAAATTCGAAATTCAAAAATAAGATAGATCGCAGCTGCATTCCTTCTGAAATGAAAGAAGTGTTGGTTAAATATTTTACAAATTTGAAAGGAGAACTAAATATTCAAATCAATGATTTTCTTTTCTAAAGCGGTAGTGGAAAACCCTTCGAGAAAAGAAATCACTTTAACTTCACCACCGTTGTTTAAAACGGTTTCACGTCCTACAATATATTTTTTACTGGATACACTGGTTTCAGCAGGATTATAATCGCCTCCCTTAACTAAAACATTGGGTTGCAAAGTATCAATAATAACTTGAGGTGTACTATCAGAAAATATCGTAACGGCATCTACAAATTGCATCGCTGCCAAAATAATTGCGCGACTTTCCTGATCTTTTATAGGTCTTGCCGGCCCTTTTGCTAAAGTTTTTACACTTTGATCTGCATTTACCGCGATGACTAATTTAGTACCTAATGAAGAAGCCTCTTCTAAATACGCTATATGACCTCGATGTAACAAATCAAAAACACCATTGGTAAAAACCACTTTTTCACCAGAAGCTTTCCAATCGCTAACCTGCGATGATAATTTTGATAAAGAGAATATTTTACGTGTTATCGACTTCACCTGAAAAGTTTTTGTTCTTGTTATAAATTGGCATCAGTAACATAGATCCTGCACCCAAAACAATAATCAATAACGTTTGCGCAATCCACATAATCCAACCTAGTGCGCCACCTGCAGCTTCGCTAAACCCATAAAGAGCTAAAGCCGCTTGAATGGCTAACGGATATGCTCCAATCCCACCATTGGTTAACGCCATGGCCAGACCCCCTAGGGTAAAAGCAGTTAAAGCCGCACTAAACGATATCGAAGAAGTCTCTTCTAAAGCAAAAAAATTGAAATACAGCATAAAGAAATACATCAGCCAAATAAAGAACGTATGCGCCAAAAACCAGCCCTTATTCTTCATGGTAAGAATAGATGCAACTCCCGAAATTACGTTTTGAATCAAGCCTTGAATTTTGATTAAAACGTTGTTCTTCCATTCAATCTTATACACCAAATACAATCCTACCAACCCTGCCACAAGCAGACCGGCCATGACCAGTAAAACAAAAGTTCCTGAGATATTTCCAAATTTGTCACTCAACAAATTATTTACAAAATCGCTAATCAAATCATATTGAATTAAAACCGTAGCCGTAATAGTTACCAATAAAATGATCGCATCAGCCAATCGCTCCGCAATCACGGTTCCTACCAGTTTATCAAACGGAATTTTATTGTATCGATTCATAAACCCGCACCTTGATATTTCTCCCAATCGTGGAATCGCAAGGTTAACGGCATAACCTATCATCACAGAGAAAAAGCTATTCCAAAAATCTGGTTTATACCCAAGTGGATCTAAAGTATATTTCCAACGATATGCTCTACTCACGTGACTTAATACCGCAGGTATTGCAGAAAGTAATACCCACCAATAGTTAGCTGCTTTTACCGCTTCCGCAATTTGATCTTTTTCTTCGGGCGTAAGGGTACTAAAAAAGTACCAAACCAAGTACCCACCTAGCGCTAAGGGTAAGCCAATTTTTAATGTTGATATAGCAAATTTCTTTATCACAAATTTTATTTAAGCATGTTGGTTTCCTCATCTGGAAACACAATAGAAGGAGTAAAAGATTTAGCTTCTTCAAAGTCCATTATTCCATAAGAAATAATGATTACGATGTCTCCCACGGCCACTTTTCTGGCGGCTGGTCCGTTCAAACAAATTTCTCCTGAACCTCGTTTTCCTTTTATTGTATAGGTTTCTAAACGTTCTCCATTGTAAATATTTACAATCTGAACCTTTTCCCCTTCAATCATATTGGCAGCATCCAATAGATCTTCATCAATGGTAATACTTCCAATGTAATTTAAATCCGCCTCCGTAACTTTTACACGGTGAATTTTCGACTTAAAAACCTCGACTTGCATCCTGTTTGAAAAATTTCGGCAAAAATAGCTTTATTCGGTAACTATTGGAAAAAATTGATTTTTTACCCTATAAAATCAACTAATCGAAATATTATCAATTAACCGCACTCCTTCCACTATTGCAGCCATAAACGCTCTAGAGTTTGGCTCGTATTTTTGAACTGGCTTTAAATCATGGGCGGTTACAATTTCCAAATACTCTAGCTCAAAATCAGGTTTTTTATGGAAAGCATTTGCAACCTGAGACTTCAAGTATTCTACACTTTCACCCTGGAAATTGTCCTTAATCCAATTCAATTGCTCTATTACGATCGTAGCATTTTCAATAGCCTTTTGGCTCAATCTTAAGTTCCTGGAGCTCATAGCCAGCCCAGAGTTTTCGCGTAATATATCACAGCCCACTACCTCCACAGGCGAATTGAGAACTTGGGCCATTTCCTGTATTACCAATAATTGCTGAAAATCCTTTTCTCCAAAATATGCTCTATTGGGTTCGATTTGGTCAAAAAATCTACCCACAACTTGAACCACTCCCGCAAAATGCCCTGGACGAAACTCCCCTTCCATTAGAACATCCAATCCTTTCAAGTCAACTTCAGGAGTGACCAAATCAGGCGGATAAACTTCTTCAACACTTGGCATTATAACAACATGAGTGCCGCTAGCCTTTAGCATGGCCAAGTCTTCCTTTTCGGTTCTTGGGTATTTCTCTAAATCCTCAGCAGCATTGAACTGGGTAGGGTTTACAAAAATAGAAACCACGGTAATATCACACTCTTGATTTGATTTTTCTACCAGAGAAACATGCCCATGATGCAAGGCTCCCATAGTAGCCACAAACCCCACTGACAAACCTTCGCTGGTTTTTTGATCTAAAAACTTTCTTAGCTCTTTAAACGTTCTGTAAACAAGCATTGTTAAACTACTTTAAATCATGCATTGATTGAAGCGCAAAGCTATCTTAAAACTTGATTAGCACTATAAAAAATGCTACTTTTGTGCGAATTTTCAACTAAAGTTAGAAAGTAAAACTATTTTATGAGTAAAATTAAAGTCTTGTATGTTTCGCAAGAAATTACACCATACGTACCAGAAAGTGAAATGTCAACCTTAGGTAGATTCTTACCACAACGTATGATGGAGAAGGGAATGGAAATAAGAACTTTCATGCCTAGATTTGGAAAAATCAATACTCGAAGACATCAACTACATGAAGTAATTAGACTTTCAGGAATGAACTTAGTGGTAAATGATGTTGATCATCCTCTTATCATTAAAGTTGCATCTATTCAACCCGCAAGAATGCAGGTCTACTTTATTGATAACGAAGAATATTTTCAACGTAAAGCGTTTTTAATTGACGAGATTGGAGAGGCATTTCCTGATAACGATGAACGCTCTATTTTCTTTGTCAAAGGGGTACTGGAAACGGTAAAAAAATTAGGTTGGTCTCCTGACATTATTCACTGTCATGGTTGGATGACATCCTTGCTTCCCGTTTACTTAAAAACTACTTATAAGGATGACCCCTTATTTAATGAGAGTAAAATTGTTTATTCCGCATTTAGCGATATTCCCAATGGTGAATTGGATAAGGATTTAAAATCTAAGTTAAAGTTTGACAATATTGAGGATGAATACCTAAAGCATTTGGATTCCATTAGTTATGATGGACTTCATAAAACTGCTTTAGACCTTTCCGATGCAATTGTTGTGGGTGATGAGGCCATTAGTAATGAGGTAAGAGATCATATTGATTCTAAGGATGTTCCAACCCTAATCAATGAATTTGAACCGGAAGAATATGGAGATCCTTTTGAGAACTTGTATCAACAAATAATTGAAGAAGTTGCTGCTGAGTAATCATTTGTTCCTTCACGGGGCCACCACACCATCATTTATGAGAATATTAATATCTGCTCTTAGCATTTGTGTTTTATTTACCACTTTTTCTTGCAGGAGGTCAGAAGAGATTGGTCGTGAAGTACAGGTGGGTAATAATGATATCTTGTTAGCCACTACAGATAGCTTTCACATTTCGGGGTCAACTAAAAAAGCAGAGCTTGAGCGAACAGATGAACGTTTTGATGGTATGCTTGGGGCTTATATAGACCCTATTTTTGGACCAAATGTGATTTCATACCATACCCAATTTCATTTGGAAGAGGAGGGATTTGTATTTCCTGATGGAGCTGTGTTAGATTCTGCATTTGTGTCATTTCGACTCACCGGTGGGTATAGAGAAAAAAGTATCGATGATGATACGCGCTCATTAATGCATTTCGAAGTTTACGAACTAGCAGAAGATTTATCTTTTGAGTCGCAATACATGTCAAACGATGTGGTTAAAACTACCCCTAACATAATTGGTGAGTTTCAGGGTAACATTGGTTTAAATGATAGTATTGTAGTAGATGGAGTTTCCCAACCCTCCCAAATAAGAATTCGTTTAGATCAAAATTGGGCTCAAAATCTCATTTCCTCTGATCCAGCAAATTTTGAATCAAATTCTGCCTTCACCTCATTTATGAAAGGTTTGTCCGTAAAACCAATTCAAACGAATCAAGTAAATAGTAATGGAACCATTTTTTACTTCAATCCATATAGTGGTTTTACGGGCCTAACAGTTCATTACCATACCGCAGATGACACCACTAAGTTTTCATTTATTACGAGTAGTTTGACCGCTAATTTCATGACATTTGAACACGACTACAGTCAATCTTTGGTTGGAGGTATTTTTGAAGATACCGCTACGGGAAGCAATCAATTATATTTACAATCAACCATAGGAACCGATATTGAGTTAGAGCTGAAAGACATCGCAGCCCAGTTTGCCGCTGATCCGAAAGTGATAAATATCGCGGAATTATACATTCCAGTTGATACCACCCAAGAATATTATCCAATTTCAAGGCTTTCTGTAAGTCGTAAACTAGCTGACGGTACAGCTGAATTACTTCCCGATCAAGCTCAAACAGGAGCCCGAATTATTGATGGTTCCTATTATGCAGATAGCGCTTATTACAGATTTTTAATAACGCAATACGTACAAGAAATTATTCATAATTACACCCCGGGAAGTACGGATTCAGAAAAATTAGTGATCAGCCCATTTGGGAATACCACCACCGCCAATCGTTCGGTATTAAATGGGCCTCGACCTAATGACCCGAATACCGAAAAAATGAAAATTGTTATAACATACACCCCATTAAATTAAAATAATATGTGTGGAATTGTAGGATATTTGGGCAGTAGAGAAGCTTACCCCATCCTAGTAAAAGGATTAAAAAGACTGGAGTACAGAGGCTATGATAGTGCTGGAATCGCTTTAGGCACAAACAATCATATAGAGGTAATTAAGAAAAAAGGCAAGGTAGCTGACTTAGAAAAGGAAGCTATCGGCAAAAATATTACTGGATCTATAGGAATTGGACATACTAGATGGGCCACGCATGGAGTTCCTAACGATGTAAATTCTCATCCTCATTTCTCAGAATCAGAAGAACTAGTTATAATTCATAATGGAATTATTGAAAACTATGATTCCCTAAAAAAGGAGTTAACAAGCCGAGGATACTCCTTTCAAAGTGATACAGACACAGAGGTGCTCATTAACTTTATAGAAGAAATAAAAAAAGCCGAACAAACCTCACTTGAAAACGCAGTGCAAATTGCACTTACCCAAGTTGTGGGTGCTTATGCAATCGCAGTAATGGAGAAAGGAAATCTTTCTGAAATGGTATTAGCGAAAAAAGGTAGTCCAATGGTGGTCGGAATAGGGGACAATGAGTTCTTTGTTGCCTCCGATGCTTCTCCATTTTTAGAATACACCAAAGATGCGGTCTATTTAGAAGATGAAGAAATGGCCACTATTAAACTGGGACAAGGCATTAGTATCAAAACCATACATGGAAATGAGACGATTGACCCATTCATCCAGAAACTGCAATTAAATCTAGAAGCCATTGAAAAGGGTGGGTTTGAGCATTTCATGCTAAAAGAAATTTACGAACAACCTAAATCTATTAGAGACACCTTAAGAGGTAGAATGTTAGTTGACAAAGGCATCATCTCCATGGCTGGCTTTCAAGAGTATGAGGCAAAATTTTTGAATGCACGAAGAATTCTAATCATTGGATGTGGTACCTCTTGGCATGCGGGGCTTGTTGCGGAATACTTAATTGAGCAATACGCCAGAATACCTGTTGAAGTAGAATATGCTTCCGAATTTAGGTACCGAGATCCTATTATTACAGAAGAAGATGTAGTCATTGCTATTTCTCAATCGGGAGAAACTGCGGATACTTTGGCCGCAATTGAGTTAGCAAAGCAACGTGGAGCAACCATATTTGGCATCTGTAACGTAGTTGGTTCAACAATTGCTAGAACAGCTCATGCCGGTGCCTACACGCATGCGGGTCCTGAAATTGGAGTTGCTTCAACCAAAGCATTCTCATCTCAAGTTGCTATTCTTACCCTAATTGCCCTACACTTAGGTCATAAAAAAGGAAACATTTCACAATCTAGATTTCATGAGCTTCTTACAGAACTAGATTCAATCCCTAACAAGATTGAAACCATGTTGAAATCAGATGATCGCATTTTAGAAATTACTGAAAAATATGGGCACATGTCCAATTTCCTTTATTTAGGTAGAGGCGTTAATTTTCCTGTAGCCCTAGAGGGAGCTTTAAAATTAAAAGAGATTTCATACATCCACGCTGAAGGATATCCTGCTGCTGAAATGAAACATGGACCTATTGCATTAATTGACGAAAGCATGCCAGTGGTAGTAATTGCCAACCAAGGTTCACAGTACGAGAAAATTGTATCAAATGTGCAAGAAATAAAAGCTAGAAAAGGTCAAGTAGTAGCGATTGTTAATGAAGGTGACAAAACACTTAGCGAAATGGCAGATTTCCACATTGAAATTCCAGCAACCGAAGAAGCTTTTACTCCTTTAATAACAACGATTCCATTACAGTTACTATCCTATCACATTGCCGTGCTAAGAGATTGTAACGTTGATCAACCTCGTAACTTAGCAAAGTCAGTTACCGTTGAATAAATTATTTTGCCCACATAAACACTTTCTCACTTGGTGAGTAACTGTTTATGTCTGGGGCAGCAATTATTGCCACAATATCACTAACCATAAGAACACCAAACCCCCCTCCCAAGGTCAAAGTATAGATAATTGGAACTTTATTTGAAGTCCCTAAATAAAGCCTATGTACTCCAAAAACACCTAGAGTTACTGCTAAAGTAATCGCCACCGTTTTATTTTTTGGTCTTAACTCAACCGTGGGTGGGGTTTTAGGTAGACCTCCTACTGCATCTACAGCTTTCCAATTAACACCTTCTCTTTTTATGGTATTCCCGTAAGTGATTTGAACAACTCCCAAAAACAATCCCAGTATAATAAAAATCTTAAAATTATTCACCGCTCAAAACTTTCTTAGCATTCATAAAAACTGCTGCATTAACAGTTTTATCATCGGCATTCCAAATGGGGTAAAAACCCTCATCACCCCATATATTCCGTGCAATATACGCCTTTATCCTCTTCTTAATAATCCGTTCTGATCGCTTAAATCCTTCTGAATCAAATGGAATATCTCTATTTTCCGAAAACGTTTTAAAATCCTCCAAAACCCCACCTGACATTTGGAAAGAATTCACATAATTTGAAGCATCAATAAATGCCAATAACTCTTCTCTATGCACATCAGCGTAATTAAAAGCAAAATCATAAATAACTCCGTTATACAAAAGTGTATTCAAATAGCCCGACCCGTGAGAGGTATCAATAGGTACAAAAATGTCTGGAATTATTCCCCCGCTTCCATAAACAACTCGTCCATTATCAGTATAAAATACGGATGAGTCAGAAATATCAATACTATCTTTTGATAACATCTCACCGCTCTCATATCGGTGATAATAATCCTCATTATAATTGTCAGAACCATCAGAATAAGGTTTTTGAATACAGCGTCCAGAAGGGGTATAATACCTCGCAATAGTTAAACGGGTAGCACCCCCGTTTGGCCACATATTTTGTTCTTGAACCAGTCCTTTCCCAAACGACCTTCTTCCAATAATAACTCCACGATCATGATCTTGCATAGCTCCAGCAAAAATTTCACTAGCAGAGGCAGAACTCTCATCCATTAATACAGCCACCACCATTTGAATGAATTCTTCCTTTGTTTGAGCCTTTGACTCACTCTTACTTCTAGATTTTCCTTCCGTATAAACCAATAGTTCATTCCGATCAAAAAAACCATCCAACATTTCGGTAGCCGCATTCATATATCCGCCTCCATTACCCCGAAGATCAATAACCACTTTTTGCGCTCCTGCATTCTTCAACTTACGCATTCCGGTAAAAAACTCCTCCGAAGTGTTTGCTCCAAACCGATCCACCTTTATATAACCAGTTTTCGAATCAATCATATAAGAAACACTTACACTATGAATAGGAATTTTATCTCGGGTAATAGTAAAACTCAATTCCTTAACACCCCGTCTGCTAACGGCTACATTAACCTTTGTCCCTTTTTTCCCTTTCAATAACTTTAGTACCGTTCGATTAGATACCTGAACTCCCGCTATCAGAGAATCATTAACCCTAACAATTCTATCTCCTGCTTTTATCCCAACCTTCTCAGATGGTCCACCAACAATGGGGTCAATGACTACTAAAGTATCGTTTTGAATATTGAACTGAATTCCAATACCATCGAAATTACCTTCAAGAGGCTCGTTCATTTCCGCAAGCTCTTCTGGGCTTATATAATAGGAATGGGGATCTAAATCACTCAGAATTTCCTTTACTGTTTTTTCAATAATTTCGTTTTTACTTACCTCATCCACATATTCTTCATCAATGTAGTTGATAAGCTCGGACAACATATCAAATTCATTGGAACTGTTTACCGCAGCACCTCTAAGACCTTGAGGTTGAACAAAAGTAGAACCAATCCAAAAACCTAATGCTAAGGAGACCCCTACAAAAATAGGAACATAAACGGCCCAATTTCTTTTTTCTTCCATTTGATTACCTAATAAGATTTAGTTAAATTTTACAAAAACAAAGGTATTCTTACCATCAATATTTTCTGTCTCTTATACACATCTGACGCTGCCGACGATCTACTCTGTGTAG
>OLHJ01000664.1_pt1 | contig 10216 bp, 10 predicted proteins | sample 1609491 | NCBI WGS metagenome assembly OLHJ01 (sample SAMN05416861, study PRJEB24817) | seawater metagenome | isolation source: Sea water | place: Canada:Atlantic | collected 2013-11
AAATAAGAGAAGTGAAAAGAAAATATGACTTATGCTTTACGAGCAATATAAACTGAATTAGTAGATTCACCGCCTGTGAACGGATTAGGAAAAGGCACAACATAAGAATCGGTTGATTCAAATACGCTGTTTAATAAAGCCATAAAGTCCTCTGCCGGTAGCTCATCTGACCACAAGCCAAATACTCCACCAGGATGTAACTTTTCTTTCATAGCGGTTAAACCTTGCTTGGTATAAAACGCACTGTTTCCAGGGTTTAACCAGTAGCTTGGTGAATGATCAATATCCAATAGAATAGCATGTACTTTATTGTTGCTTTCATCTTCGCTAATGATGTTGCCATCAAAGCCATGTGTGGTGGAGGTGGCTACATCAAAGAAGTCAGCATGAATAAGCTGACAACGAGGATTGTTGGAAAGCTCTTCCCCCAGTGGCACAAGGTGCTTTTGATGCCAGTCTATGACAGGCTTCATGACATCAATGACTTTTAGAGACGTCACATTGTCAAAAGCCAAAGCCGCTTGAGCGGTGTAGCCTAACCCTAAGCCTCCCACCACCACATCAATTGAATCTTCTGTGAATGCCTTTAATCCATAATTTGAAAGCTGAATTTCAGCCTCGGTAAATAGGCTAGACATTAAAAACTCTTCATTGAGCTTCACTTCAAATAAAATTTGATTGTTCAATCTAGGCTCAGATCGACGCCTAAGACTAATGGCCCCTAAAGGGGTTTCTTGGTAATCAATTTCTTCAAATACAAAAGACATAATTGGGTTCTATTAAGTAGGCTAATGGGTGATTCATCAAGGGGCGTAGGATTGAGTGATGATGCATTTTAATAGCTGCATTATCTATATTAACTATGCACACAGTTAAAAAGGGTATAAAAGCGCCCAGTGTGCCTTATTCAGGTTTGGATCGCCATAGCTTGCGGATTAAGGCTGGGAAAGAAGACACTATTAATACGGGTTTAGTGGCGACTTTACGGTGGGCTTGGCAAATATGTTCTATATTTAGGGAGTTAAATTATTTTTCTGACCGATATTGAATTTGTAGAGTATTCCCATGACTAGGCTTGGCGTCTTACTTTTCATTTTTTCAGCAAGTCTTGCACTGTCCCCGCTGGCTACCGCAAAGCAAGTGATCAAACTTTGGAGCTATTACGAATTCCCTCCTTTTGTGATTAGTGTGGCTGAGAAAAAAGGCCTAACCTATGATTTTGTCGAAATGTTAAATTTATTCGAAGGAACCGGAGAGTATCAATTTGAAGTTGAAATATTGCCCCGAAAACGTCTGAACTCCTACTTGAGTAGCGCTAAAAAGGGGGCGGTATTATGGGTGAATCCACTGTTTTTTGGTGATCTAAAAAGAAAGCGTTACCTGTGGACAAATACCATATTGGAAGATGAGCAAGCCTTCATTTCAAGGGTTCAAACGCCTTTTTTGTATACTGGACCTGAGTCTCTTATGAAACCTAACTTTGTACTAGGGGGAATGCGTGGCCATGTATATGGGGGCATACAAAAACAAATAGACGAGGGGAAAATTATTAGAAGCGATGTAGATAAAGAAAAACAGAATATCGGTATGCTGCTAAAGAGGCGTGTAAATACGTTCCTTATTCCTCGCTCTGCCATGAGATTTTACGAGCAACAATTAAACTTAAGCGGTAAAATTTATTACTCGCCCAAACCGCTTATTTCATTTACGCGAAGTATTTTAGTTAAACACGATATGGAAGTATTCGACTTTCTCTCTGGAATTGTTGATAACTTTAAGACGGATGATTATTGGCAAGCCTTATTAGACCAATATGGGTTAAGTTTACCCACAGGTAAGAAAACTGATTTTTAAAGAAGCCCTTAGTTAAATTTTTCCATAGTTTAGGTGAAATACCGCATGATAAGTTACTCTCGCCAGTGCCAAGCCATTTCATAATATTTTCATAGCTTTACCATAGAGGTTTTGTACGTTTGTTAACTTACATGTTTATACAAAACATTAAGTGAATTTCAAGATTAGATAGTAAACTGGTTATGGTTTTACAATAACAATAACAATAACAATAACAATAACAATAACCATAACCATAACCATAACCATAACCATAACCATAACCATAACCATAACCTTAAAAATGAATGATAGTGACCACTATTGATGGCCACTAAACTTCTACCGTTGGCGTGGTTTAAAAACCTAAGGTTGTTACCCTGTTATTTAATGGGTTGTTTGAGAGTGTTAATGTTAAGGGTGAAGTCCGACGCTGAATAAAATTAGGTTGCTGTTACCTACGTCAAATTCACTGTCGCTGGCATCATCATTTAGTTCTAACTTGCGTGCAAAACTTTGACCCACTTCAAAACTTGCCCAAAACTTACCGGTTAAATTTTTACGTAAGCCAATTGTTGCTACCCAGCTTTTATAAGATAAGTTCACATTGTTATCGTCTTGAGCGTTGTAACGCCAGTTACCCCCTTCAGGTGCCAGCTTCGAAAACAGGCTCCAGTCTTGGTTGAATCGATGTTCGGCCTTACTGGCTGGAAAGCCCAGTACATAATGTGTATCGGCCTGAGTGCTATAGGCGTAAGAAAACATGGGAATAGGTAAGTACTCACCAAATAAACGGTTAGCCCCTGCCCCAAAGATCCAGCTGTGGGGGCCACCCGCATTATACTTCCATAACATCAGCCCCATGAGTGAAAACGTTTCACTGTCAGTGGCTTCTAAATCACTGTGGATACTGGGGGTAACATTAATAATACGCGTCCATTTTTCATCGAGTTTTTTTATGTATAAAAGCGGCAGCTTAACCGAATAAAGTTCGGTGTCAGGTGGGGCTTGATTGCTGTCATTATCATCAAAACGAAAACCCATACGCTCAATGGAAAAGCCGGGTACAAATATATTGTCAAAAGCTTCGAATTTTCCAAAAGGAACTTTTAGCGACGTACGATCAAGGGCTATATCTACTGGGGAGTCTTCAATTGATGAAAACGCCATATGCTGGCTGCTGAACCCCATGGCAATATCGCTAGGCACAGTAAGTAATTCTTGGTTATTAAGGTCGGTTTGGGTTGTGGCATTGCTTGCAGGCTCGGCCAATATATTGTTGGACAAAGCCAGTAGTAATAATGTTAGCAGAGGCTTCATGGTTTTTCCTAATAGACATGTTTGTTGATTATAACATGTCTTTAGAAAATTCCGTTATTGGCATCCAATGGTAATTTAGTGGGATTGAAGTGACACTTATTTGTTTGTGTATAGTTATTTTTTACTAATAAAATTATCAGGCCCTAGTGGAGTGACTGTTTTTATTCTCTTGATAAAGATTAACCTGATCTATGATAAAGGCAGGTTGCAGCGAGCCAGTTTGGCTGATAACTAAGGCTTTTGACGTGCCCTGAGCCATTAATTTTCCGGCTAGGTAAAAATGGTGAGTGCAGTGAAAATATTTTTCATCAAAGTGAGTGACTTCCATATGTATGTCTACCTTGCTAAAGACTTTAATTGGACGCAGGTAGGTCATGGTATGTTCGCTGACAATGGGTGACCATTTATTTTTTATCATGAGACTTGCTAGACCCGAGCGCACAAAAAAATCCACTCGGGTTAAATCACATAAGGTTAAGTAACGGCCATTATTAACGTGCATATTAACATCTAGGTCATTGGGCATGATTCGGATGCTAATGGCGGTTTTTAAATGTTGTGCGGTTATGATGCTTCTGCGCAGGGCATAAAGCACGACTAACAAAAGTCGCCAATATAAATTCATAGAATTCTGCCAATACTTAATAAATTAATGCTTAATATTCATTCGTACTTGAGCCGTGAATACCAGTTGATTATCTGTATCGGTTACTCGTACAGGAACAATGACATCACCTTGGGCTGTCCAATCTATCGCTTCCCCATCGGCTACTGCGGTTAGGTGACTTTTTGCTTTTTTCAAATATTTTACTTCCATCCCCGCTGGAATCCATCGGGCCCCTTTCGGAACAGACACATCCATCACTAATCCGGCACTTAATTCAGCCATATTGCACATGGCAATGGCGTGCACGGTTTTCATATGGTTTTGAACCGCTCGGCGCTTTTTCATGTGTACTTGGCACAGACCTGGTTTCAATTGGCTAATTTGCGGCTTAATACTTGAAAAATAAGGTGCAGCAAAGCACACCGCTTTGCTGAATATACGTTTTCCCAGGGGCAGTTTACTAAAGCGTTGGTACGTGGCCAGAGTATTCATAAAGACAACCTTGATGATAAAAATGAGTCGGTGACGGTGTTTCAGGTGAATTAAAGCACTAACTAGAATATAATTCTAGAATAAAGTTCTAGTTAGTGCTTTGAAGTGATGTGAAAGTCATAACCACAGAGTCATTTTCTTATTGCTCAGGTGTTGGCTCAAAGCGCTAACCACAGTGATTATGGTAAGCTTCGCGCCTACATTGCCAATGGCCCATGATTGGTCTTGATAAAGGATTTGTATTAAAAATGAATGAGGATGTAGCCCTAGAGGTGTCGTTATCCCCTAAACCCAGTTCGCGCAGCCTGCAAAAAAAGCAACAAATTTTGCAGCAAGCCTTGCTGTGTTTTTCTGAACATGGCGTGCAGGGCACCACCATCGACATGATACGAGAAGCCACTCAAACCAGTGTGGGCAGTTTGTATCATCATTTCGGAAACAAAGATGCCATTGCTGGCGCCTTATTTATAGAAGGGATGCGTGATTTTGCTGAGTTACTAAAGCAATACTTGGCGGGTTTAGATAATACAGTGTTAACAAAGACGCAAGCGTGTGCAGGGGTAAAAGCCTTGGTGTATGCCAATGTAGATTGGATAAGTAATCAACCAGATTGGGCGAATTACGTATTTCATCATCGCGCGGCCGTAAAAGGGCCGGGAAAGCTGCGTTTAGAAGGGGATCACGGCCACTTTTACCAGCATATTAATGACTGGTTTGCCCCATTTCTGGAAAAAGGGCTTATTCAAGAATTACCTTTGGAAGTGTTGGCCAGTGTAGTAACTGGGCCAGTACACACTTATGCCCGCCATTGGTTGGCGGGCCGATATAAGGTGTCGTTAGTGGAGCATAGAGAGGTGTTTGCCGAGGCTGCCTGGCAGTCTCTTAAGTGTCGTTAGGGCGTGGGTAACGCTAATACCCTAACGACTTTTGTACCTTATGATGGAAGTAAGTTGCACTCATTTAATTTTCGGCGCCTAAAGCCACCTAATCCAATTAACGCCAAGCCGCTTAATAGCCATGCATTTAAACTGGCGGCACCTGATTCGGTGTCGGTGATAATCACCACATCATCAGGGTCAATAATTTTTAAGGTGAGCTGCGTGATGGTAGTATCAAACACATCTTTCGATTGTAGTTCTAATGTGTATGGGGAATTGGCTACCATGTCCATGGTAGTGAGGCCTACCACAACATTATTTTCATTAAAGCTTAATCCGGCTGGTAAGCCACTCAGTGTGTAGTCGATGGTTTGATTATCTGCATCGCTGGATTTGGCAAGATCCCAACCTAAGCCGCTGTTAATGTTTACCGCTAAACTGGTTAAGCCTTCATACACAGGGGCGGAATAACCGACAGTCATGGTGAAGGTACTTTGACTAATTTGGCTGATGGTGCCATTAAGGTTAGAGCTCACTGTAATGGTACTGTAAAAATCTGTGGTGCCATCGCCATTGTATTCAGGGGTGCCTGATATGGTAGCGCTAGTACTGTCAAAGCTTAAACCAGCTGGCAAATCGCCCAGAATGCTATAACTGATAGTATCATTTGAGCCCTCTGCTGGTTGAGTGAAAAAGCCGCTAATGACTTGAGAATATTCGTTCATGGGTGAAAGCATAACATTGGCTATTTGTTGGGCACCGTTTTGCACAAGGTTGCCATACTCAACAGCCCCCATGTCTATGATGCCGCGGGAAACTCGGGCTGAACCGCGTTGGTCAAATTCAGGAGCGTCTTCCAAAGTGCTGTCACCTGAGTCAATCACAGGGCTATTTTCTGCTGGATAATAAGTTTGCCCTTTGCCGCCATTGCTGGCTAATGCCCCTAATAAAGGGTCAATGGCGGACAGAATGCTATTGCCATCGGCCATGTAAGCGGCACAGCCATCTTCTGTTGGCACTTCATTTATTAATGAATAGGTAATATCAAAGCCTGTTTGAGAATCTTCTGCACAGGCTTGTCTTACCGAACCTGTATTACCTGAAATAACAGCATGACTGAGGGTCACCAAAGGAGACTTGCTAGCCTGAATGGCGCCAGCGGCATCATTGGCGTTGCTCGATGCATTATTGATGATGCTTGAATAACGAATGCTTGAACCTTCAACCACAGCGTCTTCAAAATACACCCCCGCGCCTTTATTCGCTATATTGCCGCTGATGGTGGTGTTTTCCATTGCGAGGTTTAGAAATGGCTCATAGACATATAAAGCGCCGCCATTACCGGTGGCGTTGTTAGTATTTAAAGAGGTTCTAGCAATATTGGTAGTAAAGGGCTGGCTGGCATCTAAATAAATAGCCGCGCCATGTTCAGTGGCGCTGTTATTAATAAGGTTGCTGTCGGTAATACTAAGCGCCCCATCAGCATGAAGATTACCCACATAAATAGCACCGCCTGAGCGTTGAGCAGAGTTTCCATTAAATATAGACTCAACAATCGTCACATCTGCTTGACGATCTAGCGCAATGGCTCCGCCATAAGCTTGTGTTAGGGTATTGGCGGTAATGTTATTTACTTGGTTGTTGGCGAATTCAGATGCGTTAATGGCCATGGTTTTGGCCCCTCGTAATAAAATGGCCCCGCCAAACCCTAGTGACTGGTTACCAGTGAATGTGCCTTCATTGATGGTTAGGGTATTGCCAGTATCGCCTTTGTGGTTCACAAAGGCGATGGCCGCACCGCCAGCATCTGATTGACCACTGGTGTCTGAATGGTTATGGCCGGTGGTAGTGGTGGTGTTGTTTGTGAAGCTGGTTTTAGTGATGGTTAAATCTGCACTGGACACCCGTATGGCTCCTCCTTGTAGCGCAGCCTGATTATCCTCAAATTGACTATTGCTAATAACCGTGGGAGAGCTACTGGAAATGGCCGAGCCCTTGGTATCACTGTTGGTATGAAAGCCTTTAAGAGTGACACTTTTAAGGGTTAATTTGGCTTCACTGCCTGAACTTATTATGGCTGGGTCTATGCGATCGGCTGCTTGGCCGCCATCTAAAATTAAGCCGCTTAATGTCAGCTGTGAACTATTTTCCACTGTGAAAAAATTATTATTAGCTAAGGATGTTGTGGCATTGGTTTCTAAATCCACCAACGTCAGTGGATCAATTGTTGAAGCGGCTATGTTGACGATTCTATTGTCATCGATTGTATAGGGAGCACTGCTGAGTTCTAGAGTTTGTGAATTGAAACTTGCAGAAAAATTAATGGTGTATTCAGTGCTGCCTGGGCATTGCGAACTTATAAGGTTCCACACTTCTTGAAAGGAGCTTTCAAAATCGTAGGGGTCAATTAAGCGAGTATCAATGGTAAACGCGCTAGCGCATTGCGTGTCTTCTTCTGGAATCGTTACTCCTGAAAAAGTCACATTGGAATTATTTTCGCCCACTAGAATTAATTTTTCATCGTCTGCTTTGTCTTCAAAGTTGGAGTCTAATGCTGCACTACTGGCTTGCGAAAATAGAACCTGATTTGCAATAACGGTACTTAGAGTAACCGCCCCGAGTGTTTTAACCTCAATGTTAATGCCATCATTTATTTCATAAGGGGCCTGACTTAATACCAGAGTTTGATCATTAAATACGGAATTAAAGGTAATGCTGAAGTCAGTGATGGAGGGATCGTTATCGATGCCATCAGTGGCATTGCAATTCTCGTTGATATTATCCCAAGCTTCTTCAAACGAAGTTTGTCCGTCGAATTCATTGCTGATGAGCGTGTCCACTGTAAAAGTTGCATCACAAGCCACTGATTCTTTGGGAATAGTGACATCCTCTCTAATGAGAGTTGAACCATCTTTAATGATAAATAGGCTTTTAGTGGTATCGCTGCTGGCAAGATGAATAGACCCTTCAGGATCGGAATTTGAATCTGTTTTTAAGGTAACCGTGCGATTTCCACTTAACGTATAAGGAGCGTTGCTTAATTGCAAAGGGCTGCTAGCATCGTTATTTAGAATGCTATAAAACTGAATGACGTAACTTTTATCTGCTGGACAACTATTTATAAAGTCCCAAGCTTCTTTAAAACTGGTTAAATCATCGGTGCTATCCTGCACATTAACACTGACAATAAAGTCATTGGAACAATCGTTAGGTTCAATAGCCAAGCCATATTGAGAAAATCCCAAAGCCATGGCCATTATCAAGGGCTTAATTGGTGAGGTAAATGTAGACATGATTTCCCTGGAGACATCTTTGGCAAGGTGTTTCCTTGCCTTATTTTTGTTTGGTTTTAAATAGGGCTTTTGCTACTGACTTAAGGGCCCGATTAAATGATGCCCTATAATACTGGGTTAGAGATTAATTTGTACTGCTAATAGGGTTTTCTTAAAAATGCCTGTATGTAGCGGTAACATGGTACCAACAGAAGTTTAAAAAGAAGGGGGCTATGTTTAATAAGTCGTTAGCGAAGAGATTCTTTAAAGAAAGACTTCATGTCCACACGGTGGGCGCTTTTATCAAAAAGATCTTTCATTTCTTTGGCTTGTGGTGTGTCTTTAAAGCAAAGATACAGGTATTTATCTTCAAGAATTTTTTCATTAAATTCTATTTCGGTTTTCATATCTTGCAGCTCAGGGGTGTTATTGAGCAGGTACTCAAGTACATATTTATCAATGACGACCAGTGGAATACGATTGGCGGCCAGTTTTTTTAGGTTTACTAAATCGCTGGTGGATACATCGCCCTTTATGCTGCCATCTTTTATTCTCTGATCAAATTCTTGTGTGTTTACATAGTCCTGAACAATGCCGACACGAGAAAGCTGGGCGATATCCTCAAGGGTATCCCATTTCACCGGCTTGCTTTTAAGCTGGGCAAAGCCCAATGGACCGGAGCCCACAGATTCAGAGAAGTGGCATACTTTATCCAGTTCTTTTGAATAGTATTCAGGTAAGTAACCTAGATATTTGGTGTTTTTATCCAAGCCTAATTTAACGGCACGGCTCCAAGGGTAAAAATCTACTACTAAATGATACCCCATGGCTTTAAAAATGGCTTGAGTGGCGGCAACCGTCACACCTTGCTGAGGCAGGCTTTCTCCTGAATAGGGGGGCCATACGAGGGATGTCATATAGACGGTATTACTTTGCCCATGAGCCAGTGGCATCAGACTTAACCACATTGCGCCTAGCATTAGCAGATATTTAGGGAGTAATTTATTAATAGGGCGCTCTCATGATTGAAATGGCGTAAAACTACCAGTTAACTATTTTAAGTGTAGTGGATGTTCTTAATTTTTAAATACTATCTGTAAGGGGTTTAAACAAGAGAATGCTAAGTCAGGATAGAGTTACACGAGGTGGCGTACATGTACACCTTTGTATTCTTGCTCCATTACGCTTTCAAAGCGTCTATCACCAGGGGAGCCACGTTTACCCAAGCGCCTATTGGCATTAGAAATAGGCTTGGTTTGATTGAATTTCACACACTTTGCGGCGTTATTGGTATTAGCATGCAGGTAGTGATCTGCCTCTATGTGCTTCATTAACAAGTCATAGGCTTGGCAAATTTCATGAAATCTTTGCCCGCTTGCAGGGTCTCTATCAGGATGAAACACCATGGCCAAACGGCGGAAAGCATTTTTTATGGCTTCCTTATCTGCTCCGTTATCTAAGCCCAGTAATGAGTAGTGTTTGTGCATGTTTTTTATTTATTGTTGTTATTTTTCAATTCAGCTTTAAGTTATTAAGAGCTGCTCCAATAGACGTAGGAATCATAACAGAACAAATAGAGAGCTCAATTTTTATAAAGCGTTTTTATGATCACCTTGGCATTTAACGGTTAATAAAATAAAGAATTAAAACTTGTTCATTGTGCAATGACGTTTTCGCTCAATCATTAAGGCTAATCACACTGACTTTGTAGCGCTGATTCACTTTTCACCCCACTGCATATCTTCAAGTTCTTCAATATCATTAATATCTGTCTCTTATACACATCTCCGAGCCCACGAGACTCCTGAGCATCT
>OLHJ01000666.1_pt1 | contig 10196 bp, 5 predicted proteins | sample 1609491 | NCBI WGS metagenome assembly OLHJ01 (sample SAMN05416861, study PRJEB24817) | seawater metagenome | isolation source: Sea water | place: Canada:Atlantic | collected 2013-11
ATAGATTATGTTAGAGTAGAGACTTGTGGTACGTTTTGTATAGCACCAAGTAGTATTGTAATATCTAATGTTACTCAAACAACAGCTGATATAGATTGGACAGCTAATAGTGGAGAAACTGCATGGGAATATGTAGTTGTGCCATTAGGAACAGGACAACCAACAGGATCGGGTACTGCAGTGACATCTACATCAGTAACTGAAACAGGTTTAACAGGTTCAACAGAATTCGAAGTATGGGTTAGAGCCGATTGTGGTGGAGGTACATTTAGTTTATGGTCAGGACCAATTCCTTTTTTCACTGCTCCAGAAAACAATGATCCTTGCTCTGCAACTACTGCTGTCGTAAATGCAGATGAATCCTGTGATCTAATTACCATCGGAACAATATTTCAAGCAACACCATCAGGAATACCAAGTGGTTCTTGTGCAGGAGATCCAGATGATGATGTATGGTTTGAATTTACAGCACTAAATGATATTCAAATTATTTCTATATTAAATATAGCTGGAGGAGGTTTCTTCCAAGACTTAGACCATGCTGTTTATGAAGGCTCATGTAGTGCACCTGTAGAATTATACTGTTCTGATGCAGAAGCAAGTGTGACACCTCTATTAACAGTAGGTAATACGTATTATGTTAGAATATTTTCAGCAGACAGTGATGCAGTAGATTATACATTTGATTTGTGTATTAGACCAGGATCTGGTAATGTGCTAGTTGACCAAACAACTTATACTGTTGCCCAATTAGTTGAAGACATACTAATTGATAGCCCATGTGCTCAAATCTCAAATATTACGTTCTCTACAGGAACTGATTTTGGTGAAGAGAATGGTATTGGATATTTTTCTAATCCAGATGGAGGATTCCCATTTGAACAAGGTTTACTTTTAACATCAGGAGATGCCAGCGAAGCTGCTGGACCAAATGCTAATTTTGTATCTAGTGGTACAGGAGCATGGCTAGGAGATGTTGATTTAACGGCAATAGTTGGTGAAGACACTAACAATGCTACCGTAATAGAATTTGACTTTGTACCATTAAATGATGAATTGAGTTTTGATTTTCTTATGGCATCAGAGGAATATGACATGGGTACTTTTGAATGTGATTTTTCAGATGCATTTGCATTCTTATTAACAGATGAAAATAATATAACTACAAATTTGGCTGTAGTACCTGGTACTACAGATCCAATTTTAGTAACAAATATTCATCCAGATAATGGAGTATGTGGTGCTGTAAATGAACAATTTTTTGGAGAATATATTCCAGATAATTTACCTCCAATATCTTTTGATGGAAGAACGGCAGTCTTTACAGCCTTTTCTCAGGTTAATATTGGTGAATCGTATCATATCAAATTAGTTATTGCAGATGCTAGAGATAATGCATTTGATTCAGGAGTGTTTTTAAAAGCAGGTAGTTTTGATATTGGTGAAGTAGACTTAGGAGGTGATATTACTATTGCTGGAGGAACTGCAGTTTGTGAAGACCAACCAATTGTTTTAGATACTTCAGCTCCAAATATAGCTCATGTATGGTATAAAGATGGGTTTGTTATTGATGGAGAAATAACCTCAACACTTACAGTAACTGAGGATGGTACATATACAGTTCAAATTATTTTCTCACCATCTTGTATAATTGATGATGAAGTCTTAATTGAATTTTTACCTAATCCAGTTGTGGCTAATACGCCAAATTCTTTAACGACGTGTTCAACTATTAGCCAAGCACAGTTTAATCTTAATGTAAATGATACTGTTGTTTTAGGCACACAAAATTCTGCTGATTTTACTATAACTTATCATGAATCTCAGACAAATGCAAATTCAAATAGTAATAGTTTAATGTCTCCATATACAAATACTACAAACCCTCAAACAATTTTTGTAAGAATTGAAGATAATTCTACAGGTTGTTATGAAACGACTAGTTTTGGTTTATCTATTTCAAGTCCTACTCACACAGCTGAAAGTGTTGAAATGATTGGATGTGATAATGATGATGATGGTATTGCGTCTTTTGATCTTTTTGATCATGATAGCGAAATATTAAATGGTCAAGACGCATCACAGTTTAATGTTACTTATTATGCAACTCAAGCAGATGCTATGGTGCCAACAGGAGCTTTAGTAAGTCCGTATGATAGTTCTGGAGAAACAATATTTGTAAGAGTAGAAACAGTAGGTCTTCAAGATTGTTATGTAACAAATAGTTTTGATTTAGTAATAGGTACTGAGCCTGTTACCACATTCACAAATGATTTTGAATATGAAGTATGTCCAGATGCGACTGTCCCAGTTATAATTGCAGCAACACCTGTAAACTACACTGTGGGTGAAGTAAGCATTAATTGGTATTTAGATAATGGATTAATAGCTAATGAAAATGGATTAACACTTCCAGTTATTGATGCTGGTGATTACACTATTGAAGTCGTTTTTAATGATACAGGATGTTCTAATGATGAAACTATTACTGTAATTGAGTTAGAAAGCTGCGTGATTCCTCAAGGGATTTCTCCAAATAACGATGGTTTTAATGAAACTTTTGATTTAAGCAGTTATGGTGTAACCAAACTAGAAATCTTTAATAGAAATGGGACTTTAGTATATTCTAAAAAGAATTATACTAACGAATGGCATGGTCAAACTGATGGTGGAGACGAATTACCAGTTGGAACTTATTTCTATACTATGGAATATCAAAATGGTAAGACAAGAAGTGCTTGGATATATATCCAAAGAGAGAATTAATACTAAGTATATAAATTTAAAAAGCCTCTATTATTAGAGGCTTTTTTTTATGCGTTTAATAATATTATTGCTAACAAAATACATCCTAATAAAAGCAGCCATAATAACGATATACTATAGGTTTGCTTATTTTTATTGGTTTTAGCATTCAATACTTTTCGTTTCCTTCCGCTGTACACAACCCAATTTCTAAAGTAAACAAAGACACTTGTCATTATAAAAAGTGTCCATCCTTTAGGTGCCGAAAACGTATTGACGTGCATTTGTTCTAAAAAAACTGAAAAGAATGCTCCTAAAACTAAAATTAAAGCGATTTGCAAGAGCGAAATGTATATAATAGCTATTGCGTTAGCTTTTTGCTTGTGCGACGTTTTATAATGGTTAAAAACGCTAAAGAAAAAAGAGTCAAATGTTGTCATTACATGTAAATGTTTAAAAAAAACCTGCTAAAATTATTTAGCAGGTTTTTTTAAAATTATTTTAATACTATTAATTCTTCTATTGAGGAGTTAATATTTTGACATTTCCTAAATCTCTAGTTGATGAAATCGCTCCACCATCACTATCATAAACAAATGCAAATACACCAGTACCAGTCGCTGCAGATAGATCAATAAAATTAGTTGCGTCATATATGTTATCAAAAAAGCCACCATTAGGAGGTAATGCTAAAATTTGATCTGCTCCTACTTCAACCCATGTAGCAGAAGAAGGATCACTTCCTGAAACATAATCAGTAGAATAGTAAGCTGTTAATGGCTCTTCACCTGCGTCACTAAAAGCATCTGCGACTTCTAATACCATCTGTTCGTCATCTTGAGCGTCAAAATCAAAAGTTGGTGAGATTAACCAACTAACCATTGGTACTCCAGTTGAACCATTATATGCTGAACCTCGAATATAAAAATCTCCACCGAAATCTGCTGCAGACCACTGCATACTTCCTTCAGTATTAATTACATCCCAACCATTTAAACCATCAGTAAAATCTTCTTCATATACTACTGTAAAGTTACTAGTATCTATCAACTCACAACGGTCTTCAGTAAAGTTTACATCATCAGTTGTGTTTAATGCTAATATTAAGCTAGCTCCATCAAAAGTTTTACTTATAACAGCAGTAATTGTTCCATTAAGTTCTGGTAATCGTTGATTTTTAAAATTAGCGAAACTACTAGTTTCTAACCTAAATACTGTATATGCCGCTCCTGCACATTTTTGAAGCAATCTTTGAGTGTCAAAAGTTTCAATAGGATCAAAATAATTTAACCCAGCTAAGTTATCAGCAAATTCAACATTTTCAATGCTTACTAATACTCCAACTAAATTATCTGATAATAGAGAAACTACTAATGGTACCATTTCTTCAGTTATTGAAGATCTCAGTACATTTCGTGCGGCTTGAATATCGTTTAATCTTTCTACTGTAGTTCCAAAATCATCTGTTTCGGTAGAACCTCCTATAGTGATAACTCCATTTTCAATTCTTTCTTCACCAATATAAAGACCGTTTAAGTTAATATATACTTCTCTACCAATATTAAATTGATTGTAAGTATCTACTTGATTTAACGCAATTTTCAAAGCTCCTGTTGGGTTAGTCGGACTATCTTGAATATAAAACTCTTTAAAATAGTTTCCAGTTTGATCAGATGAAGACACATATCCTTTAACATACAAGTTTTCGCCATCTTCTACAAGTACTGCCGAATTATCTCCTGGATCACTTTCAATTAGATACATCGCTTTTACCTCAGCAATTGTCTTTAATTCAAAATCAGGGTTTCCTAGTATTTCTTGCAAAAGTGCATTTTCTTCATCTCCTAAACTGCTAGGAACAGTATAGTCATCGTCTTGTACACACGAAGTTACAGCAAAACTCATAGCTATAATCGTGAAAAGTGTAAAAATTTTATTCGTTTTCATAAGTGTTAATATTAATTTTTTCATAATTGTTTTTTTTTAGAATCTAAAGTACACATTTACAAAGTAATTTGTACCACGTCCGTACCAATATTTTGGTCCAAATACACGTTTAGGATTAGAAGTATCATCTCTTAATTCTCTATAATTGGCATTTCTACCTTGCTCAAAACCTCCAGTTTTGTATTGTTTATCTAACAAGTTACCAACACTTGCAAAAAAGCCAATATAGTATTGGTCAATTTTCCATGATTTACCTCCTACAAGATTAACAACCATATAATCGTTAATTTTTTCTTGTTTTAATAAACCTGTTGCAACGTCTTCATCGTAGTCGTTAAATGGTAAACCATCAGCGTCTAAATAAAAATTCTCTGTTCTTGTTAACGTATTAATATCTATGTAAGCATTAGAGAAAAAGTTTGCAGTTGCCCCAAACCACCAGTAGTCTGGATCACGATATTCGAAACCAATTGAAGCAGCACGTTGAGGTCCTCCTGCAATTTTATAATCTTTTAAATTAGCTTCTCCATAAGAAATTGAACCATCTTCTGAAGTAAAGCTAGCAGATGTTAAGTATAAGTTCGGATTGTTATCATACGTGTATTGACCTACAGAAGCTGCACCTTTTAATTTAATTGTTGGTGTAACTTGTGCCTCGATACCTAATTCCATTCCAATGTGCTTTTTATCTATACCTTGCAATACTTCTTGCACAAATGCAGAGGTATCATTGTCTTCAATATCAAAACCACTTAAACCATCCGCGTAATAAAACCCTACTTCATTAGCATCTTCTATTTTAGAATAGAATCCTGTAAGTTTTGCTTTTACGATTGAAGATCTAAAAATGTAACTAGCATCAACCGAGCTTACTTTTTCTTCAGTTATACCTCTTACTACACTAGCGTTTTCTCTTGAGTTAGAAAAGGTGTTACGTAATGAAGGCGCTCTTGTTATATAACCAGCATTAACATCTAATAAATGCTTACCAGTTATTTTATAAGTGAATCCTGCTTTACCACCAATACCAGTAAAACTTAATTCTTCTCCTTTACCATAAGATAAGTCTCCTGCGAATCTACTATGTTCCCATAATCCTTCTCTTTGGTATGTTGTGTTTGTAACACTTGCAGACATATAAAAGTCTACTTTATTGTATTTAAATTGTGCTTGTGCATATCCTGAAATAACATTAGCATATAAATTATAGTTATATCTAAACTTTTCACCTTCGCCAATGACACGGTCAGGGTTTCTAGCATCAAATTGGAAACCGTCAAACCCATCTACATTAAGTACACCTACATTAGAGCCTAAAGCGTCTATAACTTCACCAAAGTTTTCTGATTTTAACCTTTTATAGTTTACAGCAGCATTAAATAAAATGTTATCATTAAGTTCTGAATTAAAAATAGTATTTACAGTAAGTTGCTTATCATCACTTCTGTCTTCATAAAGAACGTAAGCTGATGTAGAACCACTTATATTATTTGTGACATTCGCATCTAAAATACGATTCCAATCAAGTTGTCCGTCGTTTATAAATTCCTGTTCATTTATATATGCATTAGCATAATCTGGACCATCAGGATCAGCTAAATTGTAACTAGGTAAACCTTGGTAATACGCTGGACTTGGATTTCCACCACCAGAATTATCTATTCGGCTATTTCCTAACTTACCAAATTGGTAAGCTACATTTGTGTTTAATGACGTTTTATCACTAATAGTCCAATAGTGGTTTAACATTAATATTGGTTCTTCAACTTCTTTAATTCGAGAGTTACGTTTTTTACCATCTAACCAACCCCAATATTCGTTATATTTAATACCTTTTAAGTCATAAACTTCTTGAGTGTTAGGTGAAGATTTACCTCTTCTGTTTGGTGCGTAAATTGAAGTGAAGTTTAAACTATGTTTATCATTAATTTTCTTTTCAATAGAAGCAAAAAATGAATTTGAATCATATAATGAACCATCTTGAAACCCTTCATTTCCCCAACGTCTTCCCATAGCAAAACTGTAAGCCCAACCTCCTTCTACTATTCCAGAATTGTAACTAGCCATTAAACGGTTAGTATAACTACGGTTAGATGATGAATAGGTTACACGACCACCTTGTCTATATTTTGAAGCTCGAGTACTAATGTTAGATGTTCCTAAAATACCACCAAAATTGTATGCTGAAGGTGTTAACCCAGAAGTCAATTCTTGGTTTCGCATTACATCATTAAGTCCTCCCCAATTACTCCATTGCGGTCTTCCATTATAAAGCTTGTTCATTTCAACACCGTTAATTAAAACAGAACCATTGTCTGAATCTAAACCTCTTACTCTAAAAAAAGAAGAGCTAAACTCAAAAGCGGCTGTACGTTGAAAAATGTCAAGTGACGATTGTAATAACCCAGAAATGTTATCAGAGGCACTGGTATCGTCATCAAGTTCGTCGTCTGATAAAGAAATTGTAAAAATCTCTTTAGAATCTTTCAACGCATCAATGTCTAAGGTCATATCTGTAATATCTACAGTTTCGCCCTCGTTTACTACAATTGGGTATCTTTTTGTGGCATATCCATCTTTAGATATCTTTAATACTTGTTCACCTAAGGGAACATTTGAAGAAAAAGTAAACTCACCAAAACCATTTGTGGTTGTAGTTTGTGATGTTTCTTCAATAGTAATGGTAACATCTGAGATGGGCTCATTGGAAACAGCATCCTTAACACTACCCTTAATTAAGGTCTGTTGAGCAAAGGCTGAACTAAAATAAAAAATCCCAAGTAAAAAAATAAAAATACTTTTTTTCATGCTTAATTTTAAAAGTTAATAGTTACTAATCTTAAATAATTCTTATTTAAGGCTAGCAAATTTACATTATTTATAATAAATACATACTTTTGGCTTAACATTTGTATTGATAATAATAATAACATAATATTAAGACTAAATGAAAACACTACGTATTTTAATCACAGCTATCTGTTTCCTATTGACTTTAAACCTTTTTTCTCAAGAAGAAAAAAAGAAAAAAGCTTTTACAGTTCATGCAATAGCATTCTACAATTTAGAAAATTTATTTGACACTGTCAACGATACAACCAAATTTGACGAAAGAAGCCCAATTATGGAGATGAAGGCTAACAGAGAAGAAGTGTACATTAAAAAAGTACAAAATATGGCTAGAGTGATCGCTGACATTGGCACTGATGTTACCGGAAATTCTCCAGCAGTTATTGGAGTTTGTGAAGTTGAAAATCGACAAGTTTTAGTTGATGTAGTAAACGACCCTTTGTTAGTCGGTAGAGATTACGGTATTATTCATTACGAATCTCCTGATGTAAGAGGTATTGACGTGGCATTATTATACCAAAAGAAATTATTCAGACCAATAAGTCATAGTTCTCATGAAGTGAAAATCTATGATCATAGTACAAAAGAGCGCAGACAAACGAGAGATCAATTACTGGTTTCGGGAGAATTAGATGGAGATCTTATTCATCTTGTAGTAAATCACTGGCCTTCAAGAAGTGGTGGTGAAGCAAAAAGTAGAGTAAATCGTGTTGCAGCCGCAAAAGTAAGTAAACGACTTTCAGATTCAATACAGTCTGTTGATCCTTATGCTAAGATTTTTATTATGGGAGATTTAAATGACAATCCAACTAATGAGAGTGTCAAAAAAGTTTTAAAAGCAGAAAGTGAGAAAGAAGATGTTGGGTTAAAAGGAATTTATAACCCTTATGAAAACATGTTTAGAAAAGCAGGTTTAGGAACTACAGCATATAGAGATGCTTGGAGTTTATTTGATCAAATCTTAATTACAAAACCTTTATTAGAAAAAGATTATTCGTCATATAGGTTTTATAGAGCTGAAATATATAATCGCAACTATTTAATTAGTAAGCATGGTCGTTGGAAAGGCTATCCTTTTAGAAGTTTCTCTAGCGGGTTTACCAATGGGTTTAGTGACCACTTTCCGGTTTATGTTTATGTAGTTAAAGAAGCAAAATAATAAGTGACTAAAGATTCAATATAAAAAAAGCGCAAACTTAAGTTTGCGCTTTTTTTATTTAGTATAATTAATATTAAAACCAATTAGACCAAGGAATTCTAGATAACACTAATAATAAACCTAGTGTGTAAAAAATAGAAAGCACCTTGAATTTTGGTTTTGAAGTTAGTTTCTTTTTGTGTTTTGAATAACCAATAGTTATAAAAGTAATTGCAAGAATCCCAACAAAAGGATGTTCTACAGCTAATAACCTTGCAGCTGAATCTAAGCCACCCATTCCATTAGCACTAATGTTTTTAAATCCATTAGGTGATGAGAAATAAAGCCCTAAACCTATTAGTAACTGAATATGTGACACAATAAGCGTGAATAATGCTATTCTAAAATCTATAGCATGAAATTCCTTTCCTCCTACATATTTTGCAATTGCATTAAAACTAGCAATGACAATCATTATTAATACTAAATAGGCCCAATAAGAATGAATCATTTGAAGAGTACTGTACATAGTTTTGATTTGAAAAGTTAAGATTACAAATGTAGTAATTATATAGTGACACTTAATTACGTATTAGAAAATTCATATAAATGGACTCAGAATATTGTAACATTATTAGTAATACTCGTTTGTTTTACTTTTTATGCAAAAATTCAATGCCGTCTTTTCAAATCAGTTATGCTTACACTACCTTTATACAAAGAAGCAATTATTATGTCCAAACAACCAAAACTTATAAGGTTTAAACAAAACGTACTCTCAAAATACCAAATTTACAATAGTATTTTTATGACATTACCGTTTGATACTATTTCAAAAACAGTAGTATTGTTACCGCTTTTTTATGAAACTTGTAAAAATGGATTTGAAGCTGGTGAAAACCCAACAACAATTGTAGATTCCTTTTTTAAGAAATATCAAGGACGACGAAATAGTCAAAGCCAGATCAATTTATTATTTCGATTTATTCAATATATTGAAAGACAAGTAGTATTATTTGATGCTGTTGAAGATGCTGCTTTCCCTGTAGTTCACAATATGGAAGGGATTGGAACTTTACGAAGTTTGAAGGAGAATGCAGAAGCTGAGCATAAAAAACATTTATTACAAGAGTATCTTGAATCCTTTAAAGTAAGAATTGTGTTAACTGCGCATCCAACACAATTTTATCCTGGAACAGTCTTAGGGATTATTACCGATTTAGCAGATGCTATTAAATATGATAATCTTTCAGAAATCAATGATCTTCTAGCTCAATTAGGAAAAACACCGTTCTTCAAAGACAAAAAACCCACACCTTACGATGAAGCGGTAAATCTAACATGGTATTTAAAAAATGTATTTTACCATTCGTTTGGTTCAATTTATGACTACGTTCAGCAAAATATCTTTGATGATGAAGAAATAGATAATTCTATTATTAATATCGGGTTTTGGCCAGGAGGAGATCTGTCTCTTATACACATCTCCGAGCCCACGAGACTCCTGAGCATCTCG
>OLHJ01000667.1_pt1 | contig 10184 bp, 4 predicted proteins | sample 1609491 | NCBI WGS metagenome assembly OLHJ01 (sample SAMN05416861, study PRJEB24817) | seawater metagenome | isolation source: Sea water | place: Canada:Atlantic | collected 2013-11
CGAGATGCTCAGGAGTCTCGTGGGCTCGGAGATGTGTATAAGAGACAGCAGTCATTTAGTTCTACGCCGAGATTCCCCATCCATGGGGCTGGGTCAGGCTTAAAACCAAATGCAATTAATACCACATCTGCCGGCAATATCTCTTCACTACCAGGCACTGGAATGGGGCGGCGACGGCCATTTTCATCAGGGTCGCCCAGTTCAGTAGTTATAACCTTAACTCCCTCAACTTTGCTGCTGCCAATAATCTCCACAGGTTGCCTGTTAAATAAAAACTTAACCCCTTCTTCTTTGGCATTTTTGACCTCTCTTCGTGAACCAGGCATGTTTTCTTGATCACGACGATATGCACAAGAAACATTAGTCGCACCCTGTCTGATAGATGTGCGATTGCAGTCCATAGCGGTATCTCCGCCCCCGAGAACTACCACTCGTTGATCCTTGACAGTGATAAAATCACTGGGATCTTTTTCCCAGCCCATATTTCTATTTACGCTAGACACAAGAAATGGCAATGCATCATAAACACCCGGTAAATCTTCACCAGGAAAATCACCTTTCATGTATTTATAGGTGCCCATGCCTAGAAAAATAGCATCAAATTCACTTACCAAGTCATCGATTTCAACATCCACACCAATCTGTGTGTTTAGCTTGAACTCTATTCCCATATCCTCAAAAATTTCCCGGCGCTGCTGCATGATAGATTTTTCCAATTTAAATTCTGGAATACCGAAAGTCAGTAGGCCGCCAATTTCAGGATAACGATCAAAAACCACTGGTTTAACTCCACTACGCACCAGAATATCAGCACATCCGAGTCCTGCTGGTCCGGCACCAATAATGGCAACCCTTTTGTCAGTCCAGGAAACTTTTGACATATCTGGACGCCAGCCCATAGCAAACGCAGTATCAGTAATATATTTTTCAGCATTACCGATTGTTACTGCACCAAACTCATCATTAAGCGTGCAAGCCCCCTCGCATAAGCGATCTTGTGGGCAAACACGCCCGCATACTTCCGGTAGTGTATTGGTAGCATGACACAACTCTACAGCCTCAACGATATTTCCATCAGATAGGAGTTTTAGCCAATTTGGTATGTAGTTATGTACAGGGCACTTCCATTCGCAGTAAGGGTTACCGCAATCTAAGCAGCGATGCGCTTGATTACATGCATCCTTTGTTTCAGTAGGTTGATATATTTCAACAAATTCTTTGGTGCGGCTATGCATATCCTTGGTTTCAGGATCATGTCTTCCTACCCGAATAAACTGGAAATCGTTGTTTAATCTATCGCTCATAATTATAAACTCTTTAATATCAACAGCAGTTTTGGGCTTCTGTATTGTTTCACATTATTGGGATTCAGCACGTGTATGCGCCAACAGCTTTTCTAGGCTAGCCGCCTTTGGTTTCACTAGCCAAAATTTTCTAATAAATCCCTCAAAATTATCTAGAATCTCCTGACCCCAAGCGCTAGCTGTCTCTGCAACAAATTCAGCAATCATGGCTTCCAAATGAACGCGATACCCTTCTGTTGATTCAGTTGTAATGCGTTGAATTTCAACTAACTCCATATTATAGCTGTCTACAAAACTTTTATTTTCATCCAGAACATAGGCGAAACCGCCCGTCATGCCAGCCCCAAAATTAGAACCTACGGAGCCTAGTACAACAATTACCCCCCCTGTCATGTATTCACAGCAATGATGTCCAGCGCCCTCAATTACAGCCTGAGCACCTGAATTGCGGACCGCAAAGCGCTCTCCTGCAAGACCAGCGGCAAACAACTTGCCTGATGTTGCGCCATATAGACAGGTGTTACCCATAACAGGAGTGACATTAGAAGAAAAATTGCTATCTTTTGGCGGCGCTATGACAATTTTACCACCAGCCATTCCTTTGCCAACATAGTCATTAGCATCACCACAAAGATGTATATTTAAACCGCCCGCATTCCAAACACCAAGCGACTGCCCAGCCACACCATGTAGCATTAGTTTTATCGGAACATCAGCCATACCTTGATTACCGTAACGTTTAGCTATTTCGCCAGAAAGACGGGCACCAATAGAGCGGTCACAATTGCTTATGTTGTAGCTAAACTCACCACCTTTTTTTGACTCAACAGCAGGCAATATATCAGCCACCATTTCTTCAGCTAAGCGCCCTTTGTCAAAGGGTGCATTTTTAATCACCTGGCATGTTTGTGGTTTGCTATCCAGCAATGCATCAGTATGAAGTATTGGGGACAAATCTAATTTCTTTTGTTTTTCTGTGTTGCCCTCAAAAATTTCCAGCAAGTCAACCCTGCCAACCAGCTCTTCCATGGTTCTTACCCCGAGACGGGCCATCCACTCTCGAGTTTCTTCCGCCATAAAGAGAAAGAAGTTCTTTGCTGTTTCCACAGTACCTTTATAGTAGTTCTCCCTGAGCTCTTTATCCTGTGTGGCAACCCCAGTCGCACAGTTATTCAAATGACAAATTCTCAGATACTTACATCCAAGAGCAACCATTGGGCCGGTACCAAAACCAAAGCTTTCTGCGCCTAAAATAGCCGCTTTTACAACATCAAGGCCAGTTTTTAGCCCCCCATCTGTTTGAACACGGACCTTATGGCGCAAATCGTTCGCTTTAAGCATTTGATGAGTTTCAGCTAAACCCAGCTCCCAAGGAGAGCCCGCGTAACGAATCGATGTTAGTGGGCTTGCTGCTGTGCCGCCATCATAGCCAGATATTGTAATCAAATCTGCGTAGGCTTTTGCTACTCCCGCAGCAATAGTTCCAACACCTGGGCGGGAAACCAACTTCACTGAAACTAACGCTTCTGGATTGACCTGCTTCAGGTCAAAAATAAGTTGAGCTAAATCTTCAATTGAATAAATATCGTGATGAGGAGGAGGAGAAATCAAAGTTACACCGGGAACTGAATATCGGAGTCTAGCAATTAACTCATTCACCTTGCCTCCTGGTAACTGTCCGCCTTCACCAGGCTTTGCACCCTGAGCTACTTTAATCTGAATCACCTCAGCACTTGACAGATAGTGTGGCGTTACCCCAAAACGACCAGAAGCCACTTGCTTAATTTTCGATGCCTTAATTGTGCCATAACGAGCAGGATCTTCACCCCCTTCTCCTGAGTTAGATCGACCCCCTAGGATGTTCATAGCCTGAGCTAAACCTTCATGAGCCTCTGGCGATAGCGCTCCTAAGGACATACCTGCCGAATCAAATCGTTTCAATATTTTTTCAATCGGCTCCACGTCAGACAAAAGGATCGGCTTAATATCAGCTTTAATCTTCAGGAGATCTCTGAGGGTTGATGCAGAGCGTTTATTCACTAAGTCAGCATAATCATGCCATGCGGTATAATCACCCTCTTGTACTGCACGATGAAGAGTTGTTACGACGTCTGGATTAAATGCATGGTACTCTTGGCCGTGGACATACTTTAGTAACCCACCTGGATTGATCGATTTTCGTTCACTCCAGGCCTGATCGGCGAGTCTTTGTTGATCCTGCTGCAGATCGTTAAAATCTGCACCCTTAATACGACTCGGTGTTCCTAAAAAGCACATGTTAACTATTTCAGGAGAGAGTCCAATAATCTCGTACAACTGAGCACCTCGATACGAAGCAACCGTAGAAATACCCATTTTAGATAGGATTTTTAACAACCCTTTATTCATGCCTTGGCGGTAGTTTTTAAATGCCGCATCTATATCACACAGTATTTCTCCTGCTGTCACCATATCAGAAAGGATGTGGTAGCTTAAAAAAGGGTAAACCGCAGAAGCACCACAACCTATTAATGTTGCAATTTGATGAGAATCACGAGCAGACGCGGTGGATGCAATAATATTAGCATCACAACGAAGACCCAATTTAATTAAATGATGATGAACTGCACCTACGGCCATCAACATCTGAATAGGCAAATTATCTGGAAGAATGTCAGAATCAGACAGAATGCAGCACCTAATGCCATCTCTGACGGCATCAGAAACTTCCTCACATAGACTTTGGATGGCCTGCTCTAAATTGGATGTCTTTGAGTCATAATTAACACTAAATTTTTTAACCCGGTAGTCGTCCTGTGTGTTATTTTTTAACGCGTAATATTTGCGTGGCGATAAAACTGGGCTCGACAAATTAATGCGCTTTGCATGTTCGGGGGACTCAAGGAAAATATTACCTTCGCGACCGAGTTGTGTCTTTAGGGACATAACAAGTGTTTCACGTAACGGATCAATGGGAGGGTTGGTCACCTGCGCAAATTGCTGCCTAAAATAATCATAGAAGCTGCGATCTTTAACTGAAAGTACAGCCATTGGCGTATCATCCCCCATGGAACCGACTGCTTCTTGGCCTCCTTCTGCTAGTGGTCGCAAAATTTGCTCTCGTTCTTCCATGGAAACTAAGAACATCTTCATAAAACTACGAATTCTTTCCCTGCTTAAGGCGCCCTCAACTTCTATGCTTTCATCATCCATAGAAGACATAATTTTGATAGTGCTACTATTTAACCACGTCTGATACGGATTGGCGGAGGCCATTTCTTTGTCAATCTGACCAGCGTTCATGATAGAGCCTGTATGCGTATCAATCGAAAGTATATCTCCTGGGCCTAAGCGTCCTTTAGCAACAACGCTACTAGAGCTATATTTATAAACACCAACTTCTGATGCAACAGCAATAATATCGTCATCCGTTAACACCCAACGAGACGGCCTTAAACCATTTCTATCCAGCGTACAAACGGCATAACGTCCATCAGTAATAACTAGCCCAGCGGGGCCATCCCATGGCTCCATATGCATAGCTATATATTCAAAGTAAGCTCTTTCGTTCAACCCATAGTCTTGGTTGTTATCCCAGGCTGGTGGTACCAACATTCGCACGGCTTTATGGAGATCTATGCCCCCTGCAACCATCACTTCAAGCATATTGTCCAGGCTAGAAGAATCTGATCCTGTTCGGTTGACAAGAGGCTTTACATCCTGCAAATCGGGCAAGAGGGGGGTAACAAGCTTAGGAGTTCTGGCTACAGACCAGTTTCTATTCCCATGGAGCGTGTTGATTTCTCCATTATGAGCCAGCATTCTAAATGGTTGAGCCAGTGGCCACTGAGGGCTAGTATTGGTAGAAAAACGTTGGTGAAAAATACAGATGGCAGTTTTTAGGAGCGGATTGGCCAAATCTGGGTAAAATATCGGTAAATCAACTGGCATCATTAGCCCTTTGTAGCTAATAACATTTTCTGCAAGGCTGGCAATATAAAAAGAGTTGTCTGATGCTAGCGCAATCTCAATTTTTCGCTTAGAAATAAACAATCGAGCATTGAATTTTTGTTTGTCTAGACCGCCTGCAGCAATAAATATTTGCTCAATTTCTGGCAAGGTTTCTAATGCGATGCGGCCCAAACAATCTTTACTTGTAGGAACTTTGCGCCAGCCGATCACTTCTAACCCCTGATCCAACAAGGCCTCCGACATAGCATTTTTAGCATGGTTGCGCTGATCACTGTCTTGGCTGAGCATTACTGAACCAACCGCATACAATTCAGGTAATTCGACGTCAAACAGCTTTTTAGCCGCATCTCGCATAAAAGCATCCGGCTTTTGAAGCAATAACCCGCAGCCATCACCAGTTTTGCCGTCAGAAGCAATACCGCCACGATGGGTCATGCAAGCTAACGCTTCAATAGCGGTTTCTAGGACACGGTGGCTCACCTTACCTTTCGTGTGGGCAATCAGTCCAAATCCACAATTATCTTTGAATTCATCTAAGCTATAGAGGCCTGTCGGCATAATAAACGGTGCTCTAGGTAAAATATGTTGAAAGACCAGCCGATTCATAGAAAAAAACTAATACTGCTGGGACAAGAAAATAATTATTTTACACGTCCGCGACCTATGTAACAATTGCCGCGATGTGAATAAGGCCTATAACTCTAGGTGATATAATTTATAGGTTGTCTTGTCTTCTAAATAACCTTCATTAGAAGATCTGGTTCAATTTCAGAAGTTACTGTTGCAACTCCGATAGATCGAAGAAGTACAAAACGAAGACTGCCATCTAGAGCTTTTTTATCGACTGACATGAGCTCCAAAAAAATTTTGGAGCTCATGTCTTTTGGTGCTACTGCAGGCAAACCACAGCAAGCCAGAATTTTTCTTATCCGGTAAACATCAGCTTGATTTATCCAGCCCAATAAACTCGATAGCTCTGCGGCCATAATCATTCCAATCGCTACTGCCTCGCCATGCAACCAGCCCTTATAGGACTGAAAGGTCTCAATAGCATGGCCAAATGTATGTCCTAAATTTAAAATCGCACGAACACCATTCTCGTGCTCGTCTTTTTCAACAATCTTGGCTTTATTGGCGCATGATTTCTCTATTGCAAAACACAGAGCATCGGGATCGCGCGCTAAAAGCTTAGATATATTTTTTTCTATCCAGTGAAAAAATTCTACATCTGCAATCAGCCCATATTTAATTACCTCCGCCAAGCCCGCTCGAAATTCCCTATCTGGTAAAGTACCTAATAAGGAGGTATCAATTATGACGCACTGAGGCTGATAGAATGCTCCTATCATGTTCTTGCCTAGCCTGTGATTAACTGCAGTTTTTCCGCCTACAGATGAGTCTACCTGGGCAAGCAATGTTGTTGGAACTTGGCAAAAATTTATACCTCTCTGATAACAAGCGGCAGCAAATCCTGTCATATCGCCAATAACGCCGCCGCCAAGAGCGATTAGAGTGGCTGCTCGGTTATATTTTTTAGCGAGCAATGTATCAAAAATTGTATTAAGCACTTCTATATTTTTGTGTATTTCTCCATCCGGCAAGATCAATGTTTCTATGCTATATGCGGACAATCCATCCACAAGGGAGCTCAAATAGAGTGGAGCAATAGTCTCGTTAGTGACCACCAACACTTGTTTTCCATGAATATGTGATGCGAGCAACTCCGACGACTGCAGTAATCCGTCACCAATAAAAATAGGGTAACTCCTATCGCCAAGTTCCACACAAAGCTTGCTAAATTTTTCCACAATAAATCATTCTTTATATAATTATGTTGAGTTGGAAATGTACCACATCAGCCTACAAATTGACGAACTTCATTGGCAATTTCATTCGCAACTAACCAAGGTTTGCGCTTACTGGTAACAAAAACTAGGTCGGCTATTTCTTGGTATAGTAGCTCTCGATCTAATACTAACTGCTCTAATACTTCGCGCGGATTACTAACATTTAATAAAGGCCTGCTGCGATCATGCGAAGTTCTCTCTAATAATTGCCCAACAGGGGCGCTAAGATACACAACATAGCCACTATTTTTTAAGACATTACGATTCTCTTCAAAAATAACAGCTCCGCCTCCTGTAGCAAGAACCATACCAGTCCCGGAGGCCAACTCAGCAAGCATACGAGATTCACGCTTTCGAAACCCATCTTCGCCTTCCATGTCGAAAATCCATGATATGTTCGCACCACATCTCTCTTCAACTTCACAGTCAAGATCGATAAATTTAAGATCCAAGATTTCTGCCAAAATACGGCCAATGGTGCTCTTCCCAGAACCCATGGGGCCGACAAGAAAAATATTGCTATGTGTATTTATCAACTTAATGGCGCTTCTCAAATAATTTTAAATTGAAGGATCAATGAGCTATTTTTATTAAATAATACAGCAAAATGGCTATGTCGTAATTTTTTGGCTTTATACTACCCTTGTATTATAAAGCTGGTCTTATGATGAATAAAACCCATTACAAAATTATTAGCAAGGGATGTTGGTGTTTGTTTGCAATGTTTGGTTGCATGCTTATCATAGTTAGTAGTCTATACCTGTATCTAAGTCCAAAATTGCCTTCCGTTGAAAACCTTCGTCAAATAAATCTCCAGACGCCCTTAAGGATTTACTCAGAGGATTTGCAGTTAATCGGTGAATTCGGCGAAAAACACCGTAATCCAATAGACTTTCAAGATATACCCCTTTTCTACATACAGGCATTAATATCTGCAGAAGATGACCAGTTTTATAGTCATTCTGGAGTCGATGTTGGAGCTTTATTGCGCGCAGCAGTAGAGCTCGTCTCTTCTGGCGGTATCAAGACTGGTGGCAGCACTATAACTATGCAAGTTGCCCGAAATTACCTTCTAACCAGAGAACGAACATTTATCCGAAAGTTTAATGAAATCTTGCTGGCGTTCAGAATTGAAGGGGAGTTATCTAAGGATGAGATATTAACTCTTTATGCTAATAAAATTTACCAAGGAAACAGGGCTTATGGTGTAAGTGCGGCATCCCATGTTTACTATGGGCAGCCTATTCAGAAGCTGACTCTCTCTCAGCTAGCTATGCTTGCCGGGCTCCCAAAAGCTCCTTCGGCCTATAATCCTATAGTTAACCCTAAGCGAGCCCTAATAAGGCGCAACTGGATTCTACATCGTATGCATGACTTGGGTTATATTGATTTAAAAACCCTCATCTTGGCAAAAAGAGAGCCTACTAACGCAACCTATCATGGGTACAAAGTGTCGATAGATTCTCCTTATGTATCTGAAATGGTGCGAAAAAAAGTGTTTGCTATGGTCGGAAAATCTGCCTATACGGACGGGTTGCGTGTTTACACAACCATTGATAGTCGTTTGCAGCAAAGTGCACAAAAATCTGTTCGGAAAGGGCTGATTGCCTATGACAAGAGGCATGGGTATAGAGGTCCTGAATTCAACACTCCTAATCCAGAGCTATGGAATAATATCCTGCGGTCAACGCTCACTTACGGCGGTTTAGTCCCAGCTATAGTAAAAGAAGTTCATGACCAGCATCTCAATGTGTTGCTTGCAGACAAGCATGAAATCTTTATTTCCTGGGAACGTGGGCTAAAGAACCTGCGTAAATACAATACCCCTGATAGCCGATCACGTTCAATCAAGACAGCAAGCGAACTATTTTCAACTGGCGACTTAGTAAGGGTTAGCCAACATAATGGTCGCTGGGAGCTTGCTCAGCTGCCAAAAGCTCAGGCAGCAATAGTAGCTCTAAATCCTAAAAATGGAGGAATCAAGGCACTGGTCGGTGGATTTGATTTTCGACAAAATAACTTCAATAGAGCCACCCAAGCAACGCGGCAATCGGGTTCAAGCTTTAAACCTTTTATCTATGCGATTGCCTTAGAGAATGGTTTCACTGCTGCCAGCATTGTAAATGACGCACCATTAGTTTTTGAAGACAAGCGCCTTAAAAACTCCTGGCGGCCAGAAAATGACGGCGGAACATTTTATGGGCCAACTCGTTTACGGAAGGCTTTGTATCTTTCAAGAAATTTAGTATCCATTCGGATCCTGCAAAGTATTGGCATAAAAACTGCGATCTCAGGTTTGGGCCGATTTGGTTTTGATAGCTCCAAATTGCCCAGAAATCTCTCGCTGGCTCTTGGTAGTCACGCTACAACGCCACTAAAAATTGCAACAGGTTATGCCATGTTAGCCAACGAAGGATATCAGGTTGAGCCTCATCTAATAAATCGCATTGAGGATGCTAGTGGCAATTTACTTTATCAAGCAAACCCTTTGACTGCATGTAATGGCTGTAATGAAATTTTTCAGGAGTCATCGCAAAAGCAAGCATATGTTCATGAAAAAATCAGTCCTTACGCCTTGCTAGATTTAACCCTAGAGTCTAAATTAACTTCAGCACCAAGAGTGATTGACCCTCAGACAGCATATATTATTGACTCTATACTCAGAGATGTTATTAAAATAGGCACAGGACGGCGCGCAAAAGTGCTTAATCGTTCTGATATTGCAGGAAAAACTGGTACAACCAATGGTCCAAAAGATGCGTGGTTTTCTGGCTACAATCCAGATATTGTTGCTACCGCATGGCTGGGATTTGATGATAACTTATTGCTTGGAAGGAATGAATATGGCGGGTCAGCCGCTTTGCCTATTTGGATAGATTTTATGCGGGATGCATTAGCCGAGAAAGTTGACAATAGAAGGCGGCAACCAAAAGGGTTAATCACTGTCAGAATTGACCCAGACACAGGACTTAGGGTTGGGCCAGAACAAAAAAATGCGCTATTTGAAGTTTTTAAAAAGAAAAATATTCCGTCACTGGCTGAGAAAAGCACAGAGACCAATACTGTAATAAAGTATAAAAGC
>OLHJ01000669.1_pt1 | contig 10180 bp, 4 predicted proteins | sample 1609491 | NCBI WGS metagenome assembly OLHJ01 (sample SAMN05416861, study PRJEB24817) | seawater metagenome | isolation source: Sea water | place: Canada:Atlantic | collected 2013-11
ACTCAGATCATTCGTTCTGAGTTGTTGGTTAGTTGAGTTGGTGACCACACACCACGCTAAATCGTAAACGATTTAAATGGTTGTCTGTGATGAATTTAAAATCTATAAAAACAATGACTTATGCTTATTATTGGAGGCGAAATAGAGCGTGAAAAAATTTTCAAAATCTCAACTAATTAGCCGCTGAAATCCCAGTGTAAAAATATGTAATCACATTGAATTATCATTGACGCCTTTCTGTGTAAGGGATTGTGGTGATTTCAATATAAACTCAATGGGATTTAATTGACTTGTTATTTATCCCTTTTGCAATAAGGTTGTGGCTGTTTTTTTAAAACAAAGTACAATGGGTTTACATTGAGAATTTATTGGATTTCATTGGGGCTTAAAGGTGGGCTTCATTGACATTCATTGAGGAGAAAAGGCTAAATTATGTCACGTTCTTACCCTTTACAAAGCTCCCTTCGAGGGAAGCTAGAGCAAGATTTTAAGAAATTCAGAGACAGAGAAAAGTTAAGTGATGCCGAGGCAACTCGTCAGCTTTTTACCTTGGCGTTGCGCATCAAGCTGAATGACAGTGACGATGAGCGGCCGTCGAACCGTGAGTTGATGGAAGAAACGTATCGTAGAGTTAGGCAGGTACAAGGCGTGTTAAATTTAAATTTGGCGCATAGCTTTGATGGGGAGGGATATTATAAGAATAAAGCGGATTCGATTGAGCAAAGAAAATCCAACACCGCTTTGGTTGATAAAAGCGTCGATGAATATCTTGAAGGCGAAAAAAAAGGGTAGCCAGTGGCTACCCTTATATTATCGCTCTAACTCTCTGTCGATTTCTCTGTCTTCCCAATGACTCTCTTTCTCTGAGTGATTAAATTCTATCTCTTGTTGAGGGGAATATTCTTTTGCCTCAAAGTGATCGAGTGATTGGCTGTCGGTTTCTTTTTTCTCATTGTAGTTGAGGGTGTCTAATTCGTTCTCTTGATGAGAAATATGTGACTCATTTAATTCAATGTTATGTGCGCTGTTATCTCGCTCTAGTTTATCAATGCACGATTTAATGTCCTCTTTAAGATGATCGTCTGACATGAATTGAATGTCTCGACCGTTAAAGTTCTCGACGATTTTCTCAATGTTGTTCGGGTTTAAATCGTGATTGCCGTGATTTAATACAATAATGATGTTCTGTCTCAGTTCATCGGTGGAGATGTTTTGAATGTCGTTCTTATGATTGACATTGATAATATCAATCTGTCCTTGGGTTTGGTCTCGAATTAAGAAAGAGTTTTCAATCGAGGTACTGATGATGGTGGTGTTTAAATTCTCTCCTTGATGGAATTGGGTTAATTGTTTGGACTTTGTGCCTAGGGTTCTTGGGTTAATATCTAGGGAGGTGTCTTTATTTCCTTGAGTGTCTAAATAGGTCACTTCAATGGCTTTAGTTTCACCTTCTTTATTGTGGATGTTGGTTAACATCGCAGGATGAAGAGATCTATCTTCGGATGAATAGACCGCTGGGTGGAACTTAACCTGGTTATTTTCAATGTTATTGACGCCGAGCTTGTTTAAGTACGTTTGGGCCAGGGTGTTATCCACCGGTAAGCTTTGATTGATATAATCCTTAGCCCGCTCTTCAAACTGCGCAATATGCCTTGGGGTGGTGCTCAGTAATTTGTCGTGTTTATTGTTTTCCTCCAATTGATATTTATCTGGCTCATTGAGCATCTTGTGCGTTTCATTCATCGCGGCTTTATAATTCATTTCCTTATGACTCATAATAAGGTTAATCAATGCGCCTTTTTCGCCGGTGGTGTAGTCTTTAAAATACCCACGATGCTCTCCGGTTAAGGTCACTTTAATGGCGGATTTACCAATGCCAAAGGTTAAATAATCCCGGTCTGATTTGGATTGATTCGGCTGGCCTAATAACTGAATGGCGAGGCTTTCGGTGTATTTGGGTAGTTGCGTATTAATGTGCTCCCTAAATGTGTTGTAGTCAAAGTCACCGCTTTTATTTTGGAATCGGACGTCCTCATGAGGCAGAGCATTACGGTTAAAGTAAGTGGTGTCTTTGGGTGGGATTTGGTTAAGGGTTTCTATCGCACTGGCTTTGTGGCTCTCTTTAGAAAGCCAGCTTTTGACCAATTGTTTGGTGTTGTCGGTATAGAGCCGAATGTGCTGACTGGCACGAGTCACATCGATACCAGCGCGTCTTAAGTTGGTCAGTGCGCCTTTGCTTTGTATCGCGCTAATGACGTGTTGATAGGTGGACCCTTGCGCCATGTCTGCGGTCCGACTGTAAGCGTAGTCCCAGTGCCCGTCTTTAAGCGCATTAGGGTTAAGGTTGAGTGTTTGTCCTGTCTTAGATTGAGCGATAACATTGTCTGTTGTCGCTTGCGTGATGCGGTACTCCACGTTGGCTTTAATGCCGCGCTCTTTATCGGTAAAACGGGTGATGATTTTATCACCGGTTGAAAGTGGCTTTTCTGACGTAGAGAACAGGGTGGTGAAACGGTGGTCACGGTTACGCGGTAAGAACGGCCTTGCCTTACCTGTACTCGCATCTTGAAGTGTTACTACGCCATGCTCTGAATCCACGTGAGTGATTGCCGCGTACTCACCGGGCTTGGTGCTCAGTATCAAGCCTTTTTGATACGGCATCATGGTGGTGAGCTCTTCCCCGGTCGCGCCGATTGAGCGTAGCCTCGTTGCGATGACGTTCTCTTTGCCTAATTCACTCTTTTTCATCAAGCCGACACGGATGTGTTCGGTGATGGTGTCTCGCTCCTGGTTGGTGTACGCGATAATCAGTGTGTTGTCTCGCGTTTCGGGGGTGCGCTCTAAATAGTCTTTGGCGACCACATAGGGCAGCTTCTCTGTGGCGGTGAGCTGCGCTCTGCGTCGGTCTTTGTCGTTTTCATCCAGCGTAGAAATGACATGTTGACTGTTGCCTTGAGTATCAGGGGCTTGCTGCTGGAGCTTCTCCAGGGCGCTCTGTGGCTGCTTATCAATGGTGTTTTGTGCTGCATTAAGTAGATTATCGTTTTGCTGACGGATGATATCGGTCATGTAAGCGGTATCGATGCGACCTTGGCTCATGGCCAGTTCAAAGGGTTTACCGGCACTGAGTGATAAAAGCTGCTCTTTATCGCCCAATTTGGCTGTTTTGGACTGACTGTCATTGACCAGCTTTGTGAACTCATCGGCTTGCTTGTTGCTGACCATGGAACTTTCATCGAGAAAGAACAAAGTGTGTTGGTAGTCGCTGGCATCGCGGTTTCCTTGTCGGATGTCAGAGAGTAAACTTTCCAGGGTTTGCGCTTTCACGCCTTTGCTTTCGAGCTCTGAAACGGCGGCGTGTGTGGGCGCAAGACCGATGACATTTTGCTCTGGTTGCTGGCTGGCTTCTTTGACTAACTGGATAAGTTCAATGTTGGATTCAAGCATGGTGGACTTACCTGTACCGGCTAACCCTTGGATGGCCACAAAGCTGTCCTTGGTGGTTGAGATGAGGGTGATGGCGTCCTTTTGTCCTTGGGTTAGGCGAGGCTTGGTATCGAGAAAGTCTTGCACTTGCTTAGGCGTCGCAAAAGGCTGATGTTGGCCCTTACCATCATCGATGTTTTGCAGGATGCGCTTTTCAGTTTCTAGCGCGGCTTGCGTCGTCCAGCGTGTGCCGTCACTGTACTCTGCAGAGAGGGTGTCGCTTCGCTTAGTCAGCTCTGTTTCAACCTGCTCTTTGGTAATAGAGCCACCGGCTTCTTCAAAGGCGTAACGCACCGCTTCCACCACTAACGCTTTTTGGCTAAACGCCGCTTCTCGCTCTGAGAGGTGGTTCAGGGCAAAGCTGACCGCTTTTTCGATGAGTGGGGCGTTTTGCGATTTGGCCAGTGCTGACAGCGCCTGACTGACATCCTGCTTTAGTAAATCTTGGGTGGCGTCGTTTAGGTAGCGGTCGTTGACGTTTTGCGTCTGCAGTACACGCTCAATGGCTGACGGGGAGAGCTGCTCTTTTTCAAGTGCGCTTTGGGCTTTGTCTGGTTTGTCGGTGAAGATATCAAGGCGCTCTGTTTTTTCGGTGAGGTCGTTTATCAGGGGCTTAGATAGGGTAAACGCTTTGCCTGACAGCAAGGTATGGGCTTTTGGCTCAATATGGTGGGCGCCGTGAACGTAGTCGTATTGCAGCGGCGCGTCTTTTAGGCTCTCTAAGTTGACGCGCTGCGTTTCCCCTTTGCTCTCAAGCGTGAGGCTCTCTTTGTCAAGGTGAGTGACAAGGTAGCTTTGGTTCGCGTCCAAGCCCGCAGGGAAGTGTTTGCCTAGCGTTTGAAGGCGTTCGCCTTGGGCGATATTGAGACTTTGCGGTTTATTGATTTGCATCTTCATGTGCTTAAAGGTGCGACTGGACGGGTCAAAGGTGTGTGATTGTCCATCGCGTTGACTGAGTGCGGTCATGGTGTTGCTCTCTTTGTCGATACTGGCGATGACAAAACTCTGAGGTTTGTTTTTCTCCCAGTGGGTGAGTGTCATGCCTGGTTTGTAGTGTTGAACGAGGGGTTGTTGCGCTTTAGAGAGGTAGTGAGGTACTTGAGTAAATAGGGTGGTTTCGTGTCTGGCGAGGGCGCCGGTATTTTTGAGCTGGCCCCGTATCGCTTCGGTTAACCGCCGCTGCTCGACGCTAGAAGTGGCAATCACTTGCGTGTTGGCTTTATCGGGGAGGCCTGAGTACACCCGCGCTATCCTATCGGTATCATTGTCATGCAGTTTCACGTTGGTATGGCTGGCTCGCTTGCCAACCCAAGAATGACTCTCCACATTGCCTTTTTGATACAGCGAGATAGCATTATTGGCTTTAAATCCCTGACGGCTTGATACACGATTAAGCATCACTACTTTACTGCTCGATTGTTTGGCTTTATCGGTGAGGGCCAACAATTCATTGGCGCTCATCTTATTGGCGTCATCGATGAGCAAGACGTCTTTATTGGTCAGCGGCGTATCGCTTTGCAATAAGCTGTGGGTGGTGTGGCGCTGCTCTGGTGAAAAGAGCTGACCGACCCAGGCGCTGAGAGTTTGACTCTTACGCTGGACGCTCTCCATGCCTTCAGCCTTAGCTTTCACGCTTTGGGAGACTAATTGGACACGCTTACCGCTGTGATTGCCTACGTTGAGTAGCTGCTGCGCAATACCCTGTGATGAGCCGTGTACATTCACCACATGGAACTGTTTGGTGGAGTGGTACAGGTCGGTCAATAGGCGCTGCTGGTTTTCAGGGATAGCGAGCTTGTTGAGCGTGCTGGATTCAACGTGGGTGCGCATGTGATGCGCCCGTCCTTGGGTGCTGTCGATAAGCGCTTTCTCGTTATCAATTAAGCCTTTGGTGGTGTATTGCCCTTTTTGACTGAGTCCTATCAAGTCGCCTTGTTTAATCATTTCATCCGCGACTTTTTTGATATCAAGGGCGTTGAGTTGCACGCCGCCTTTGGTGAACTCTGAGGCGGTGAGTTCAATGATTTTTTCTAGGTGTAACGCGGTGCTGTATTGCCCTAGATGGTCAATGGCTCTGCTGATGGCGGCTTGGGTTTCACCAAGTGGTGGGGTGTTTTGCGCTTCTTTTACTTGTTGCGCCATGGTGACAAGCTCTGCGGGGTCATACCCTTGCTCTTTTACGGTGCTTTGCCACTGTTTGTTGAGGCTGTCACTGCTCTGGTAGGTTTTGCTTTTACGAGTATCGAGGTTTGCTACGTCTTTCGCCGCGCGCGAGTCAAAGCCTAAATCGAGTGTGCGTTGGTCAATTTGTTGTTTGCGAGTGGACGACGCATCAAGAATAGGCTGAGGGACACCGCTGATTTCGAACTGACCGTTGCCGACGCCTCGCGTGGAATAACCGAGTGTTTCTGCCTCTTTAGCTAATTGGCTCTGGTACAAGATCCCGTAGTATTTTTGGAAGTTGTAAATACGCTCGCCGGTCCCGTTAATCACGCCCCCTTTTTGTTTTAGGCTGGTTGATAAAGCGCGTAAATCTCCTTCTTTATCGCGCGTCATGTTAGCGGCTAGCGCGTGCGAGTGCACTTGCATGTCATTTTCACGGCTGGTCTTGTGGCGCACGACTGCAAATAGCATCGAATCCGTATTTTCGTATTCTTGAACGCCTTTCTCATGGGTGACTTTGACTTGTGCTACGTCTTTCTCCAGCTCTGTTAAGGCGAACTTCACGGCGTTATTGTGCGCTTCAATGAGGCGGTTATCTCCGCCAATAAGCGCAAGAACGCTGAGGGATTTGGGCGCAGAAAAGGTCAGGTCGAAGCCAGATTTGTGTTTTTCTCGTTTCCCTTTAATGGTTTCACCCCCCAGGTTTCCTGAAAGCACCGATTCTAGGGTGGCTTGCTCTACGGGTTTACCCGCCAGTCCCGCTTCGATGGCCAGCTTGCCATGCCAGAAGGTGTTTTCTTCCTGGTCTTGCTCCTTGAGGTAGTAGTTATCGCCCACGTCTTTTTCTAAAGAGACGTCAGGTAGGTCTTTGGGGTTTTCTTCTGTGAGGTAATATTTGGCCGCGCCAGAAGCGGATTTCAATGGGCTAATAGAAAGCATGAGTATTTTCCTTGTGCAACGCACATCGCCGCTAGCAGCAAAACTGAGCGGTGGTAATAACGGGAGGTGGAATTACAAAGCCTTGCCATTGCAAGGCTTTGAATAGTGATGATTCGAGGTGATAAGGCTCTATGTACGTTTTTAGTGCACTATAACTAAATGTTTAGTCGTAACTAAGATTGAGTCAGTGCACTTTTTGACACGATAAGTGCCAAGTACAGGCAAGTCATGCCTATCGAATGCAATAAACCAAATAACGAGTACTCCATGCTGATGCTCAGGAGTAAAGCGAATCCTGTAGAGGTGAGTACAATGTAGTGAGGCGTGTTGGGGCGTTTTTTAACAAAAACCACCACGAGGCGCTTCAAACCATACAGTAATAAAGAGCCCGTGGTCGCGATGAAAAGTTGCGTCCATTGAAATGGACTCTCGGTGATCTGCATAAGACAAAGTGCGGAAAATAAGAGCGAGACGACCAAGGTCTCGAAGATGAATCTAGACAAACTCGGTAACATGAAAATATCTAATAGACTTGGGATGCAATGACCTATTTCTGTCTTGTGTGGCTATCGACTATTTGGTGCGCTATTCAACCATATCGCCCGCTTCCATCTCTATTTCCGGCGAGATGGCTTGCTCTTCAATGGTGCGTTGCGCTTGCTCCTGGTACTCGTGATTGTCTTGAGCCTTTGACTCGACCATCGCTTGCACGGTGTCACTTTGCATCGCTTCTTTCATTTGGCTTGCCTCGTTGAGCATCTCTTCTTTTGAATCGAACTTGGCTTGTTGCAGGTCGAGAAGGGGTTGCTGCTCTTCTTTAGATAGGTGAAGGCTCGGTGCGACGCTTTCGTAGTAGGTGGCTTGGGCATAGGCCTCCTGCATAGGCTGTGACAATGTCACGCTTCTTTTGTTGAAAGAAGGGCAGATGTCTTTCATGACATCGAACTCCAAGTCCAGTTTGGTGATGAGGTCAACGCCTGGTGTGCGTAGGTAACACTGCAAATCGTCCAGGGCTTGTATCTCACTCGGCGAGACCACCGGTCTTGTAACCGTTTGGTGGCCCAATGACACGCCATCACGCAGCGTGTTCGCACCGTACGACACGTTTTCTTTAGAAATATCGACTTCTTGCTCCCCCAAGTCTTTGGAAGAGATTTGCGCCATTTGTGCGGAAGGAGCACGAAAGAAAAAGCGCGTGTTCAACAAATCAAACATCTCATCGGCGGCGTTCTTGCCATAGGTTTTCACCAACTGCGCGTACGATTGGATACCAATTAAGTAGCACCCGCCAAATTTTCGCACTTCGGCTATGATGGAACCCAATTCTGGCAGTTTGTGAAGGCTGGGCATTTCATCCATCAAGACCCAAATGCGGCGGTCTTCATCGGCTTCTAATCCTAAAATGGCGTTGGACGCGATAGCCAACCACATGGAGATGAGCGGCCTAAGTGACGCATGCTGCTGCGCGTTACTCGATAAGAACAAAAAACCGGTCTGCTTATCGTCTTGTACCCAGTCTGTAATAGAAAACTTCTTCTGCAGCGCTTGGTCTCGATGCTCATCATCAAGACCGTCTAAAAAACGCATGCTTTTCATGTAGGTGGCCAACACCGATTTGATGGAAATCGCGGTTTTCTTGATGTCCTTCGATGCCAGGGCCGCCGCCTCGGTGCCTTCAAGAAAATTACCCAACGCTTCAAGCTCACTGGTCAAAATTAAACTCAATAGTCGTGCGGTCGTCGCGGGTTTATTGTCCTGGCTCATGCGAAAGGCGGTGGATGAAAAAATGGTGCGCGCTGAGTCAACCCAAAACGGATCGCCATCGCCGTGTTGTGGGATGAGAGCCGCCGCCATGTTCTCAAAGTCAGGGGCGTCTTTCGCGTCGCACCACACGTCCCAATTCGCGCATCGAGCATCAAACGGATTCAATATGACGTCGGTCTCAGGGCGGTAGAATTTACTGGTGAACACACACCCTTTGTCGTAAATGATGGCTTTGTCGCCACGCGCTCGTATCCATCGCACCAGTTTGCGGATCATCACTGATTTACCCGCGCCCGTGGTGCCATCAATGAGCAGATGTTGCACCTCAAACGATTGTTTGAGCAGCGCATGGCCATCAATCTTAAATTTAGAAATGGTGCCATCGCCATAACCGCGTTTACGGTTCACTTTCGCGCGCTTGATTTGCATCTTGGTTAAGACTTGTGGCTCAACCAGGCGAAAACCACGCACATGAAAGTCTTCACTCTGTTTCTCGCCTTGCTCTTTGAAAAAACGCTGCAGCAGATAAAAGATGAAGAATCCGACCAACATCGAAATGAGGTAATAGACTTGGAAGTTTCGCCACACCTCGGCGTGAATATCGAGAAGCACGACATTTTCAAGCTGAGACGCGAGCGTGGACTGGTAGCGCTCACCGTCCCACACTGTGGTCACCAAACTGTCTAATGGTTTGCCGAACTTAGCGTATAAAATGTTCCGCCAGTAATAGAACTCCCCCCAAAAGGCGTGACGCGGGGCTTGCCACAGTGTCAGGGCGAGGGTAGCCAATAACATCCCAAAACCAATGAACTTGATGAGGGTGTTGTTGACTTGAAAGAACATTCGAATGGAATGGAAAGTGACTTGGCCACCTCGGGTAAAATGGTTACTTTTCTTACGGGTACGCATCGTCGCTCCTTATTTAAGAGTTGGCGTTGAAGGTAAAGTGGTGAAATGAACGTATTCACTGCCATTCAAAGGAAAGGCCGCGCTTACGCCATGATTTTCATTGGGGATTTGATACACTGTGCGATTGATTGGATAAACAGAGCGCTTTGATGAGTCAAAATTTAAAACACTACCTAGCTCTGGATGAGCTGGTTACCCATTCACTGCTGACGCTCTATTGCACCATGAGTCAGCAAGGCGGGTTTTGGACGGTCAAGAAACGCAATGCCTTCTTGGTGAAATACCTCAAACCGAAAGTAAAGCAGGCTCAATTCTCTGTGTGCAAAAACGACCTAAAAACCATGCTCAGTATTGGTCGCCAAACCAGAGGCAATCTTGAGCAAAAGTTGTGGACGGTCAATCAACTGAACCTTGAGTATCAGGCTCGATTGTCACAGGCGGATGAACTCTATCTCATGCTGACAGACCTCAATGATCAGCACCAATTTCCTTCCGAGCTCGACCATCCCGACAAAGCAAGAGAGGAGGATACCTTGTACATGACCCAGTCAGAAATTGAAGAGGGGTTTGATAAAGACAATAACCAAATCAAACCCTTGGTGATGACTGTCAAAACGACGCGCCTCAAAGCGCTGATTGAGGCCGTGCAAGCCCAAGGTGTCTATCGCGTAGAAATCGAGCATGTGGATGATCATGAAGTGATTCACTTACTCTTGCATCGCATTTCCTCCCCAAAAAGTGAGCGATAAGCGCGTTGTTGGACAATGACCTATTTATTTCTCCCCCTCTATGCCATCTCAGCTTTTATATGAGGCCCAGTTAACAAAGCATCACTACTTTCAAATGAATTTTGACACACACTTCGTAAGCGTCTGCGAACCGACTCATTGACTTTCTAATATCAACACAGATACCGCCA
>OLHJ01000671.1_pt1 | contig 10175 bp, 8 predicted proteins | sample 1609491 | NCBI WGS metagenome assembly OLHJ01 (sample SAMN05416861, study PRJEB24817) | seawater metagenome | isolation source: Sea water | place: Canada:Atlantic | collected 2013-11
GAGTAGATCGTCGGCAGCGTCAGATGTGTATAAGAGACAGCAATGATTGTTTCTGGCACTTCACTTCTAGGATTGTCACTAGTAAAAATCACTTTATTACTCAATGCTGAAGCGATGTGCCCCATTTTTGGACGCTTAGTTTTATCTCTATCTCCGCCACAACCAACTACAGTTATTAATTCTTCATTTTTAGTGCGAATACTATTAATGGTTTCTAATACGTTTTTAAGGGCATCAGGTGTATGTGCATAATCTACAATAGCAGTAATTTTCTCATCTGAAATCATATATTGAAAACGACCACTTACACTTTCTAATTCACTTATCAGCCTTAAGATTTCAACTTTTTCAAGACCTAATAATTCAGCAGTTCCATAAATAGCAGCAACATTATAAGCGTTAAAAGTCCCTATAAGTTTTGTCCACAACTCACTATCATTAAGCTTTAAAAGAAGTCCACTGAGTTCATTTTCCAGAACTTGTGCTTTATAATCTGCATACGTTTTTAAAGCATATGAATACTTTTTGGCCTGTGTGTTTTGCAACATTACTAGACCATTTTTGTCATCAATATTGACTAACGCAAAAGCTTGTTTTGGTAACTGATCAAAAAATGATTTTTTAACATCTCTATATTCGGCAAACGTGCTATGGTAGTCTAAATGATCGTGAGACAGATTAGTAAAGACACCACCTTCAAACTGTAATCCTTCAGAGCGTTTTTGATGGATTCCATGTGAACTAACTTCCATAAAACAAAACTCAACACCAGCATCATTCATTAATTTTAGATACTTATTTATCGTCAATGAATCTGGAGTAGTATGTGTTGCTTTAAATTCAGTATTATCAACCATAATTTTCACAGTAGATAGCAAACCAACTTTGTAACCTGCATTTTTAAACAACTGATATAAAAGCGTTGTAACAGTCGTTTTCCCGTTAGTTCCAGTAACACCAACTAATCTTAAATTGCCTGATGGGTTTTCATAATAATTAGAAGCCATGTAGGCTAAAGCAGTGCTCGTATCTTCAACTTCTATGTAAGTAATGCCGTTTTGTATATGATCTGGAAGCGCTTCGCAAACCACAGCAATAGCACCAAGGCTAATTGCTTTTTCAATATAATCATGACCATTAACTGTCGTTCCTTTTATAGCAACAAAGACATCTCCATTTGAAACTGCTCGAGAGTCGAAATGAATAGCATTCACGGCAACACTTGTGCTTCCAACCACTGCATTGATAGTAACCTTATATAATATGTCTTTTAATTCTGCCATTAAATATCTAATACAACAACTTGATTTCGTTTTACTTTTTCGCCTTTAATTATAGATTGATTCCTTACTACTCCAACGCCTTGAAGCTTTACTTTTAATCCCATATTTTCTAATAAGGCTAAAGCATCCATAGCTGGTAAACCAACAACATCTGGCATAATAGTTTTATACGTATTTGCAATATCATAGTAGGCTTCAAAAGATGCTTCAACTTCGGTATTGACAACTTCTAATGATTCTACTTCATCTATTAAAGGTGTTTCTGTATATATTTTTTGTGCTATTCTTTTGAATACTGGACCTGACACATCAGCACCATAAAACCCAACTTTCGTACTTGGTTTATGAATGACTACGATGCAAGAGTATTTAGGGTTGTCAGCTGGAAAATAACCAGCAAAAGAAGACACATACTTTCTATCCTTTCTCCACTCTTCGTAATTACCATAATCAGTTCTTGCTGTTCCTGTTTTACCTGCCATGGAAAAATTCTCAGAATACATTCTAGAACCCGTTCCTCTAATGACAATATTTTTGAGGATATCACGAATTTCACCTAATGTTTTATCTGAACAAATTTTTTGATTAAGCACCTCTTTATCAAAAACCTCAACCTCTCTATCAAACTCTTTTACAGCTTTAATGAATCTTGGTTTTACCATTTCGCCATCATTAGCAATAGCATTGTAGAATGTTAATGTTTGTAACGGAGTCATACGAAGATTATATCCATAAGCCATTGATGGCAAAGCATTCCGACTCCAATTCTCTTTGCCTGGCTCAGCAATATCAGGAATTCCTTCACCTATGATTGATACACCCAAAGGTTCATGAAGATTCCATCCCTTTAATCTATTAATGAATTTTTTAGGCTGTTTAGAATAAGCCTCATCGATTATGGTAGCTAGACCAATATTTGATGACACTTCTAATGCGCGAGCAGCAGAAATTTCACCATGACCACGTGAGTCGCTAATCGTTCTTCCATAGAAGCGTTTTGTACCTTGAAACGTATTTACAATAGTAGACGTATCAATAACTTTATCCTCTAATGCTGCCATAAATGCCATAACCTTAAACGTAGAGCCAGGTTCGTGACTTTCGCCTACAGCATAATTTAATCGCTCATAGTAGTTCCCGTTTTTATTTCTTCCTAGATTTGAAATCGCTTTAATCTCACCAGTTTTAACATCCATAACTACTGCACAACCATGCTCAGCTTCGTATTTCTCTAACTGACCTAATAAAGAGTGATGTGCAATGTCTTGAATATTAACGTCAATAGTAGTGTACACATCATAACCATCTTGAGGCTCTTCTTGGTTATAATCTACAATAGGTTTCCATTGTCCGTTACCAATTTTCTGTTTCAGTCGTGAACCATTTACACCTCTTAAATATTTCATACCAAAAGCACCATCAATTCCTGCTCGTGTTACATTATCATCTTCATCGATACGTTCATAACCAATAGTTCGTTCTGCAATTCCTCCCATTGGATGTTCTCGTCTAGTAGTTTGCTCAACAATAAGTCCGCCTTTAATAGCTCCAAGCTGAAGCATTGGGAAATTTCGCAATCTGATATAATCTGAATAACTAATATTTCTAGCCAAAAGGAAATATCTATTCTTACTAGATCTCGCTTTAGTTATAGAATTTTGATGATAACTTGAAGATTTACCTGTATACTTAGCTAATGAATCAGACAATGGTTTAATGTACTTATTAAACGTTACCTGTTTAGGTTGAACAACATCAAGTCTGATATCGTATTTAGGAATAGATGTCGCTAGAAGGCTTCCGTCAGCAGAATACACATTACCTCTATTCGCTGGAATCTCATGATTTTTAACTGTGCGTTCTTCGGCAAGAGCATTATAATAATCACCTTGAACAAACTGAATAGTGCATAACTTAAAAACAACAGCCAAAGCAAAGACAAACATACATCCAGCTATGAAATACAATCTGTTTAATATGTTAGTTTCGGTTGTTGCCACGATTTCAATCTTGAGATTTTACTTTTATTTTTACTGGAGGATTTTCTGAAATTGCAATCCCTTTTTCTTTCATTACGTTTTCTATATGAGACTCTTTTTTCATTCTCATAAGCTTTCCTCTTCCATCAACAAATGCTGATCGCAATTCTTTTACTTCATTTTTAAGTCGTGCTATCTCATAAACTTTTTGATCTGCACTATGCGAACTAGCGATCATTATTATAGCCAGTCCTGAAATGAAAATGATGATTCTCCAGTTTTTAAAGGAGTCATCACTCACTAAAAATTTACCTCTTAAAATGCTGTAAATATTTTTTTTCATAATCCTTCTGTCCTTCGGACATCTTCCCTAAAAGGGAAGAAAATCATCTTTTAATACATTATAACTTCTCAGCAATACGAAGCTTTGCGCTTCTCGCTCTATTATTGATAGCTATTTCTTCTTTTGCTGGAACAATTAGATTACCCACTTTTTTTAAAGGCACTTCAAAGTTTCCAAAGACATCTCTTTCAGGTTCTCCTTCAAACATGCCATTTCTTATAAAACGTTTTACCAATCTATCTTCAAGCGAATGATATGATATTAAACTCAACCGTCCGCCTTTGACTAAAACCTCCGGTGTTTGCAATAAAAACTCTTTTAAGGCTTCAATTTCTTGGTTTACTTCTATTCGTATTGCTTGATAAATTTGAGCCAGTACTTTATTTTCTTTTTTATGATTTAAAAACTGTTTTAAAACCGTTTTTAAATGTTGACTCGTTTTAATCACACCATTTTTTCTTTCTTCAACTATTTCTTTTGCCATTGCTGGCGCTTGCCTTAATTCCCCATACTGAAACAGGACTTGCTTTAGCTGTTCTTCTTCATATTCATTTACCACGTGATAAGCAGAAATAGCATCATCTTGATTCATTCTCATATCCAAATCAGCTTCAAAGCGAGTTGAAAATCCGCGTTCAGCAACATCAAACTGATGAGAAGAAACTCCGAAATCAGCTAAAACTCCGTCAACTTCTTTTGCGCCATAGAATCTTAAAAACCGTCTGACATATCTAAAATTCTCATTAATTAATGTGAATCGATCATCATCAATCGTATTCAATAGAGCGTCTTTATCTTGATCGAAAGCAAACAGCTTTCCGTTAGGACCTAATCGATTTAAAATTTCTTTACTATGACCACCACCTCCAAACGTTACATCTACATAAATCCCATCAGGTTTTATATTCAAACCATCAACGGTTTCTTTTAGCAATACTGGATTATGATATTCCATCGTCATCATCTTGTCCCATAACTTCTTCTGCTAAATCAGCAAAATCACCTGTGGCATCATCAATAGCTTTTTCGTACTTATCCTTATCCCAAATTTCAATAATGTTAATTGCAGAAGACACCACTACTTCTTTGGAAATACCAGAAAAAGTCACTAGATCTTTCGGAATCAATAATCGACCAGCTGAATCAACTTCAATCATCTTCAAACCAGCTGTAAAACGGCGTATGAAATCATTATTCTTCTTTTTAAAACGGTTAAGCTTGTTAACCTTTTGCATCAGCACTTCCCATTCACTCATTGGATACAGTTCTAAACATGGCTGAAAAACAGCGCGCTTCAAAACAAAACCGTTCTGCAAGACTGGAAGCAACTGCTTTTTTATTGCAGCAGGAAGCATAAGCCTTCCTTTGGCATCCACTTTACATTCATAAGTTCCAATTAATGGGTTCAAACTGATTGATTTAACGCAACTAGCGATTAAGTTTCAAATATATCGAAAATTATCCCACATTTTACCACTATACTCCACTTTTGTTGATAAATTTTCCGTGAACAGTAATAATTCTTCTGTTTTAGAACGACATACAAAGGCTAAAAAATTAAAAATCAGGCTTCTACAAAACAAATACCTCATCCCATGAGTATTGTTAATATCTCATTGACATTCATTAATGTTAGGCTTAAAAATTATAGAAATGTTTTAATTGAATTACCTATATTTGTTTTTGATCAAATGACCTATAATTAATGGCGCATCGTTTAAAAAAGGAAAGAGAATTCAGTTATATTGAAGTTGGTGAAGGCACTCCAATCATAGTGTTACATGGACTGATGGGTGGATTGAGCAACTTTGATGCAGTTACTTCTTTTTTTAGTGAAAAAGGTTATAAAGTTCTTATTCCAGAATTACCTATCTATTCGATGTCGTTGTTAAAAACAAACGTCAAAAGCTTTGCTAAATACCTTCATGATTTTATAGAATTTAAAGGTTTAAATGACGTTATTTTGTTAGGAAATTCCTTAGGAGGACATATTGGTCTCTATCACACAAAATTATATCCTGCCAAAGTGAAAGCACTCATAATTACTGGAAGTTCTGGTTTATATGAAAGCGCCATGGGTGGAGGCTACACAAAACGAGGTGATTACGAGGTGATTAAGAAAAAAGCACAAGAGGTTTTTTATGATCCTGAAGTAGCAACAAAAGACATTGTAGATGAAGTTTACGAAACAGTTAATGATAGAAATAAACTCATAAAAACACTTGCTATTGCAAAAAGTGCAATACGACATAATATGGCTAAAGATTTACCTAAAATGGTTCTACCTGTTTGTATAATTTGGGGTAAAAATGACACCGTTACGCCTCCTGAAGTTGCAACAGAATTCAATCAACTTTTACCAGATTCTAATTTATTTTGGATTGATAAATGTGGACATGCTGCAATGATGGAGCATCCAAATCAATTCAACGAAATCCTATATTCTTGGATTCAAGAACGTAATTTCTAATACAATCGCTTTCGCGAAAAACTAATGTTATGCTCATTAAAACTGCTGAATTCGTAATAAGTAATTCTGATGTAGACAAATGTCCGAAGGATCAATTGCCAGAATATTCATTTATTGGGAGAAGTAATGTTGGAAAGTCTTCTTTGATAAATATGTTGACTAACCATAAAAATTTAGCTAAAACTTCTGGAAGACCAGGAAAAACACAGCTTATTAATCACTTTTTAATCAATAAAAATTGGTTTTTAGTAGATTTGCCTGGTTACGGTTATGCCAAAGTTTCAAAAACAGCAAAGCGGAAATTTCAGAAATTCATTACCAATTACTTCGAGAAAAGAAAACAGTTAGTTTCGGCATTTGTACTAGTTGACATTAGACACGAACCTCAAAAAATAGATTTAGAGTTTATGGAGTATTTAGGTGTTAGTCAAATACCGTTTTCTATCATTTTCACCAAAGCAGATAAACTAAAACCAAAGGCAATTGAACGTAATGTAGAAGACTATTGTAAAGAGCTCTTAAAGACTTGGGAAGAATTGCCGCAATATTTTGTGACTTCGTCTTCAAAAGCTATAGGACGTGATGAAGTACTTCAGTTTATAGAGGACACAAATCAACAGATTAACGCAATGCGATAACTATTTTACTACGTTTTTACATCTAAAGCATCTCTTAGTGCATTTCCGATTAACATAAACGCCATAACCAAAATCATAATACAGAATCCTGGTATTAAGGCCAAGTAAGGTTTACCTAAAATAATATAATTATAGTGATCTTTAATCATTGCTCCCCAACTTGACATTGGTGGTTGTGCTCCTATTCCTAAAAAACTAAGACCGCTTTCTATAAGAATTGCCGCTGCAAAATTTGCTGCAGATATTACAATAATTGGTGCCATTATATTAGGAAGTATATGTTTAGTTATGATTCTGTAATCATTAAAACCCAATGCTCTTGCTGCCGTAACATATTGCATCTCTTTAGCACTAATAATCTGCCCTCTCACTACTCTAGCTACTTCAACCCACATTGTTAATCCAACTGCAATAAACACTTGCCAAAACCCCTTTCCTAAAGCTAATGTAATTGCAATTACTAACAATAAAGTAGGAATTGACCACGTAACGTTTATGATCCACATTATAATCGCATCAACTTTACCACCATAATAACCAGCTATGCTTCCCATTACAATACCAATAATTAAAGAAATGAAAACGGCAATAAACCCAATAAAAAAAGAAATACGTGAACCTACTAAAACTCGGCTTAATAAATCTCTACCATATTTATCTGTACCAAAAATGAATCTCTTTTCTTTGATATAAATTGAATAGTCCTCGTTTGGAAAACGACTTACATCTATTGATTTTTCAACACCAACTAAGCCGTCTGAAGCAAATTCGGTATATATTAATTTTTGATTTTCAATTTTGTATTTCGAGATAGGTATTTCGGTATCAGTCTTAAGTTTCCCAAAGAAAATCTTGGACACAAAGCTTTGTTCTATTTCTAATTGCGAAGGTAAACTCAAAAGAGTTACTTTAAATCCTGGCGATTTTGAATGGATTGACAAATGCATCTGATTCGCATTTTGAGAATCGTCTGGCGCAATAGTATATGCAAAAACAGAAACAAGTCCAATAATTACAATAAGCCAAAAACTTAAAACGCCCCAAAAGTTCTTTTTGAACTTTTGAAGCGCTAATTTAGTTAATGAGCCACTATTACTCATATCAATTTTTTACAGAAGTCGCTACTTTTGCTTTAATTCCGTAAGTCATTTTTAAGTCGTTTAAAACATTAAGTGCTTCTTCGATATAAACATCTTTACTTAAGCTTGTATGCCAACGATCACGTTTTTCTTTTAAAACAGAATCTTGCTCCATTAATTTCAACTCTTGAGATAATGAATCAAAGGTTAAGTTAGTTTGATATTTTGAAAGCTCTTCAAAACGTTTCGCCTCTTTTTCACTAACATCTAGCGACGCTTTATAATCATTATAATTTAGAGAAAATGATTCTCTGTCTCTAATCTTTTTAACCCATTGAGCATTTTGATCTATTAGCTTTAATTGTTCATTGTTAGCCATACGTTCTTTGCTTTTTTCTATAGTAGAATCATAATCGAAATAGCTATCCCAAACATCATATTCTGCTGGTTCTATTTGACTCCATGGCAAAGGATTCTCTTCGTTCTTTTCTCCTATATCAATATAACTGTATCGATTTGGAATAACAACGTCACTTTTAACACCTTCTAGTTGATTAGAACCTCCATTAATTCTATAGAATTTTTGAATTGTCATTTTTAAAGCTCCTACATCACCACTCGTATTGTTTCTAACCATACGGTTAAGATCGACAACAGTTTGAACTGTTCCTTTTCCAAAGGTTTGATCACTACCTATGATGATAGCTCTTTTATAATCTTGCATAGCAGCAGCCATAATTTCAGAAGCTGAAGCTGAGAATTCATTAACCAAAATCACTAATGGTCCATCCCAAACTATCGATCTATCTCTATCCATCAATACTTCTTTCGGTTCGCCAGATGTTTTAACTTGTACTACTGGACCTTCTTTTATGAAAAACCCAGCCATATCGACAACAGTCTGTAAAGATCCACCACCATTGTTTCTTAAGTCAAGGACAAGACCTTCCATTCCTTCTGCTTTTAACCTTTCAATTTCAATTTTAACATCAGAAGCAGCATTACGATTATTCACATCATTAAAATCAACATAAAATCCGGGTAAATCAATAATTCCGTACTTTTTCCCATCTTTTATAACAGTAGACGATTTAGCATAAGCTTCACCCATTTCTACAACATCTCTAGTAATAGTAATATCTTGAATTGAGCCATCAACTTTTTTTACCGTAAGCGTAACATCAGTTCCTTTCGGGCCTTTAATAAATTTCACAGCATCACTAGTGCGCATACCAACAACATTAAGTGGTTCCTCTTCATCTTCCTGCTTTACTTTTAGGATTTGATCACCTACTTCAAGTTCTTTTTGTCTCCAAGCTGGACCACCAGCTATAACTTCCATAATAGTAATAACATCCATCTTTTTTTGAAGTCTAGCTCCAATACCTTCAAATTTACCAGAAATATGAGTATCGAAACGCTCCTTATCTTCTGGCTCATAGTACGCTGTATGTGGATCATACTCACGCACAATTGCATTTACATAAACTGATAGCAAATCTTTTCTTTGTCTATCTTCCATGTATTCATATAATTCATTTAAAGATTTTAGTGTGAGTTCACGTGCTTCACCTTCATGTTCAGCTAGGGATTTGTTTACAGGAATAACTTTTTCAGAGTTATCAATTTCCTTATCATCTCCAGAACCTGATTCACTTGCAAGTTTAATTTCTCTTTCTTGCTGAGAAATTAAGTCATCATAGTTAGCAATAGTTGAAAATTTAAGTTGATGTCTCCAGCGTTCTTTTAGCTCTTTTTTAGAATTAACATATGTCAAATCTTCATACTTGGTAGAAAAATCTTCCTCCATTGAAAAGTCAAATGAGTTTTGCAAAACTTCTTTATAAATGTCTTTAGACTCAGCAAGTCTTTGAACGTAACGATCATATGTCAAATTAAAAAAGGTAAGATCATATGCTTTAATCTGATCATCTAAATCTGTTTTATATTGTTCAAACTCCTTAATATCAGACGCATAAAAATAGCGTTTTAGAGGATCTAGTTGCTCTAAATATTCATCAAATACCTCTTTTGAAAAATCGTCATTAACGTCTTGAGGACTAAAATGTGTTTGATCAAGTAAGTAAGTCACTAATTGAATAATTAACTTATCCTTATTTGGGTCTTCAAATTTTTTGGATGTAAAACTGCATGAAGCAAAAGCTAACAGTAACACCAAAAGCAATAATTTATAATTTCTTTTCATAATATTTCTCATAGTTCATTTTTTATGAAACACAACAGTATTAACAGCTTAAATAAGCCAATATATGTAATGACATAGAATTTCATAATTTCTACTAAAATAGTAGAAAAAACCATGCCAATAAAATCAAGTGCTACTAATTTCTGTCTCTTATACACATCTCCGAGCCCACGAGAC
>OLHJ01000672.1_pt1 | contig 10166 bp, 2 predicted proteins | sample 1609491 | NCBI WGS metagenome assembly OLHJ01 (sample SAMN05416861, study PRJEB24817) | seawater metagenome | isolation source: Sea water | place: Canada:Atlantic | collected 2013-11
ACCTTAGAGGCCTCCATATCTGCGTACTGGATAGATTCATCGGAAACGATTAATTTTTCATAATCAAATTTTTCATCCAAAAGGGATTCATTTTTCTTCAAGTACGTTTTCCATGTATCTAATAATTCTGGAAGCTTAACAATTCCTGATTGAAGTACTTGACCCGCTCCGTAAGGGTTTAAAATTCCATTATGGAAATCAGCTTTCAAAACCTCACCAGACATATAAGGCGCATTGGTTGCATTGCCACTTTGAATTTGCCAATTGTTCAATTCCTCAATATCGGTTAGTAATTTCAAAAAGGACATCGGGTTAAAAAAAGACGTACCTAACTCTATTTCAAGTTTTTGGTAGTAATCTTTCATATAAGGAAGCAGAAAATCTACAAATTCAGCACGCTTTAACTTTCTGTAGGCAACTGGATTATAAACTCCAGCCGCAATTCTAGACGCAGAATTAGCCTTAATTTTATCTACCACACAAACTGAAAAACCTTGATTTTTTAATTGATGACTAATAACTGTACCCGCAATTCCCTGTCCAACAATTAAAAAATCTACTTTTTTCATAGTGCAAAATTAACACCTTAAAACGAGGAAAACACCACTCATTTTGAACCCCGTTTTTATTAGAATCTTAAATCTTACACAAAAAACACAACAACTTAAAAAACAACACTCTAAATCAAATAAAATATGTTTAACACAAACCATGAAATTTAGTCAAAATATAATCAAAAATTGAAAGCTGATTTTTCATCAAACCAAACCACAAAACAATATTACAACCTAATACTCAGACAACTTTAATTAAAAACTTGTTGTCGTAATTGTATAAAACCAATTTTATGAAACCTAAAATTAAACTTCTTTTCATCCTTACTATTTTCATTGTAGGATTTACAAAAATATCAAACGCAACTCATATTGCTGGCGGAGATATTTCTTATCAATGTGTGGGACAAGACTCGTTCTTAATCACCGTAAATTTATTTCGAGATTGTGCCGCCACTTTAGGGGCTCCACCCACAGGAAATATGACTTTTACTAGTACCTGTGGAGGAAGCGTAACCGCGAACCTAGTAAAACAAACTAGTTTTGAAATATCACAACTTTGCCCTACAGAATTAGCTAATTCAACTTGTAACGGAGGGCCAAGACCTGGTATGGAACAACATATTTATTCGGGGATTGTAGTTTTATCCGCCCCCTGTAATGTATGGACCATGAGCTGGACAGATTGTTGTCGAAATAACTTAATTGACAACTTAACCAACCCTTTAACTGTTGGCACTCATTTATACGCAACCATGTATTCTGGTGTGGACTCTTGTAACAACTCACCTACATTTACCTCACAACCAATCCCATACGTGTGTTTAAACCAAATTGTAAATTATAATTTTGGAGTAGTTGAGCCAGATGGAGATAGTATTGTTTACTTCATGTCGCCTGCATATGAAAACGGAACTACCTTAGCTCCATACCTTGGTACATATACTGCCAACCAACCTTTGCCTGGTGCCAATGCAGTATTAAACGCATTTAATGGACAACTTACTTTTACCCCAACTGCTGTTGGTGTGTATGTTATTGTTGTAAGAATTGAAGAATACGATGCAGCAACGGGCGTAATTAAAGGGACAAGTATTAGAGATGTTCAGGTTGTTGTTCGAAGTTGCTCAAACACTCCTCCGTCCATTGATTCTCCTGGAATATATAATTTCTCAGGCTCAGGGGTACAATTAGATTCTAATTCGGTGGAAGTATGTGTTGGAGATAGCTTTAGTTTTGATGTCGCCATTAGCGACCCCGACACTTTAGATTCGCTTAATATTCTTCATAATATTTATGCGGCATTAGATAGTTCTGCTGTGATAACCATTACTCCAGGCAACCCTATAGTTATTAATGTTAGCTGGACAGCCCCTCCATATTCTCCTCCATTTACTTCATTTACTATTACAGGACTTGATGATGCATGTCCGGTTGTTGGTATTGTATCTGGAGTGTTTAATGTTTATATCAATCCAAGTACCTATGCTGGTTTAGATCGAGATATTTGTGCCGGAACACAGTGGGTAGATATTCCAGTTGTAGGTGGATCTAGTTTTATTTGGACAACAATTAGTGGGTCTCCTATTGACACTATTGAGTTTCTTCCTAATGGAACTCCTAACCCTAATTTCAACATGACTTGTAGACAGTGTGACAACCCTAGTGTTTCACCTCAGTTAACGACTACTTATGTGGTTATTTCTAATCTATCTTCTACTTGCACAAATATTGATACCATTACCGTTACGGTGCATCCTAACTTTGATATCACTATGCCTAATGATACCATCATTTGTCCTATTGATAGTGTTAACCTGGCCGTAACTACTGATCAACCATCTTTTACATATCTATATGATTGGGCGCCTTCAGCATCCCTTTCACAAGATTCTATTGCTAACCCATGGGCTTTCCCTACAGTTCCTACTAACTACAATGTTACCGTTGAGGTACCTGGGGGTTGTGTAAAAACGGGTAGTGTGTTTGTTGATCTTTCTCCTCCATTCCCTCCTGGTATTACCGTTATGGGTGACACAACTATTTGTTTGGGTGATTCTACTCAGTTAATGGCTAGTTTGGGTGATGTAACTCCTGCTAATTGTGGCCTTTCTACTGGTCCTTGTATTGGTACTCCTAATAGTGGTATTATTGGTACGGGTACCCAAACTACTACTGCTACTGGGTATCCTGCTCCTTATGGTAGGTTTTATTGGGGTGCTAAACACCAAATATTATTCACTGCTGCTGAACTGCAAGCCATGGGTATGTTAAATGGCGGAAAAATTACTTCTCTTGCTTTTGATGTTACTACCGTGGGTTCTCCTAATAATATGGACAACTTTGAAGTTAAAATGGGTTGTACTAGTTCTTCTGATCTTACTGGGGGATGGGAATCTGGTTTAGTTACCGTTTTACCAGGCGCAACTTATAACACTGTTACTGGTTGGAACACGCACACTTTTGCCAACGCTTACGATTGGGATGGTATTTCTAACTTAGTGGTTGAAATTTGCTACAACAATAGCAATTACTCCTCTGCAGCTTCCTCTATTACAACATATACACCAACTACTTTTACAAGTGTAATTTATTATAGAGCAGATAATTCTAATGTTTGTTCTAATACAGCTAACTATACACAAAGTTCTAACCGACCTAATATGCAATTTCAATATTGTTCGGGGGCCGAGCCAAGTGCTTTTAATTATAGTTGGACTCCTTCTTCTAATATGGATAGTGCCAACAGTCAAACCCCTATTGTTTGGCCTGTTTCTTCAACTAATTATCAAGTAGTGGTTCAAGATACCTTTGGTTCTTGTTCAGATACCATTGAGCACTTACTGACTATTGTTACCGAATTTGATGCTGGATTTGAAATGCCTGATTCTGTTTGTTTAAACGGTGGTATGATTACTTGTCTTCCTAACATTGGTGGTGGGGTATTTAGTGGTCCTGGTATTATTGATAGTATTAATGGAATTTTTGATCCTTCTATTACTGGAATAGGTACTTTCCCAATTAACTATTGGGTGGCTTCTCCTACCGGTAACTGTGTGAATGATTCTACTATTAATATTGAAGTTATTCCGTCTACTGATCCATCTTTCTCAATTAAAGAATTTTGTTTTGGTTCTGCTGCTGACACTTTAGTGCCTGTTTCTCCAGGTGGTACTTGGTCAGGTACGGGTATGGCCGATTCCATTTCTGGTATTTTTGATCCTACAGGATTACCTGCAGGTGATTATGCCATTACTTATTCTATTACCGATCCGTGTATTATTGATTCTACAATGACGATTAGAATCATTGAACCATATACTTTCATTTTAAATAATACTACAGTAGAAGTTTGTGAAGGTAGCACAGAGGATCTAAATCTTAATTACACTTTAAGTAGCCATCCCCTACAAGGTAGTGGCCCTGTAGTTGCCACTTGGTTTAGTCCAGATGGATTAGTTGATACTGCGGGTATTTTTAATGCAGATACTGTTCCGGGTACTTATTCTATCATTTTATCTATTGCTGGGGAAGATGGTTCTTGTGGTAGCTCTCAATCATTCTTTGTTGAAATTAATCCAGTGGATTACGCAACGGCTACTCATGATTTAGCTTATTGTTCGGATAACAAACAAGCTAGACTTTTTATCAATCCTTGGTTATTTGGGGCGGGTGTTACTTACACTCAAACTCCAATTTCACCTCTTGGTGCTACGGATACTTTAGATATTAATCCTTATGGTCAAAATGGAGAGTTTGATGCTACCATTCATGGCGTGGGTCAATGGGCTATTGAAATGACTTATGTAAACGTTTATGGTTGTACTGGAGTTACTAACGATACTATTCATGTATTGGATACACCTCTAGCTCCAACATTAGATGATGCTACTTATTGTGAAGGTGATTCTGTTTTCTTATCTGCTACTGGAGCAACTCAAGACAGTATTTATTGGCATGGTGATTTCTTACTTACAGACACGATTGGTATTGGTAATCCAACGTACTGGGATATCGCTCCTGATCCTACTTTAGGTGATGTATTTGTTTGGGTTACTGAAAATAATTGGGTTTGTGTATCTCCAAAAGTTCAATACAAACTACCTATCAAACCTTCTCCGGTTGCCGAGTTTGAAATGAGTTATCAAGATACAAACGATGCCCAGGTGGCAAATGTTCCGCATACCGATTCTCCAATTTTTGGGTTCACTCCTTTCTTGGTCAACTTTTATGCGCTTAACACTACCGCTTCCGATACCATTATTTGGTACCATCACTGGGAAAAAGGAACTTTAATTCCGGGTGAAGTTAACAGCTCAAATTCTCGTGCAATTAATTGGAATTACACGCTTCCTAACTTGGATAAAAACTTCTTACCTATTGAAGGTACCGAAGCTTACATTAACCAAATGGTAATCATTAACGAATTCGGTTGTGTAGATACAGCAGATGTTGATATTTACAGTATCGCTTCAGAACAGTTTTACAACGTCTTTACTCCTAACGGTGATGGTAAAAACGACATCTTTACTGTTCCTGTTTTTGGTTTAACTGATTATAAAGTTCAAATCTTTAACCGTTGGGGTAAAAATGTTTATGAATGGACTGATCCTGCAGGAGGTTGGGCCGGTGAAAATCAACCTGATGGAGTATACTTCTACGTTGTTACCGGTATCAATAACGACTCTGAAAAATCAGAATACAAACAACAAGGTACCGTTACTTTGACGGGTTCGGGGAAATAATAAACTTAAATCTACAAAAAGCTCATCAATTCATTTTGATGAGCTTTTTTTTTGCCAAAATCAATTTAGATGAGAATTAATTAATGAAAATAATCACAAAAACAATTAACTTTTTTTATACTGGTAATCAATCCTTTAGACAGGATTGTTAATAATTGTTTTAATATTTATTTGTTTTAATTACATTCGCAGGCATTAAAATGTGAGTGACGTACAACTTTCTTCGAAGATCATACGTCAATTTGCTATAAAAACTAAGTGATATGAGATTATTTTACAAGTCATTTTTGGCTGTAGCCCTTTTGTTTATTGGGTTTTCAACCCACCTAAAGGCCACCCACTTTTCTGGTGGGGACATTAGTTATGAATGTATTGGAGCAGATACATTCATGATCACAGTAAACGTCTTTCGAGATTGTGCTGGGGCGAGTGCACCTACTTCAATTAGTATGAACTTTTCATCCACCTGCGGAGGTACCGCTACTGGTAATCTTGTTCGTCAATCTTTCTCCGAAATATCTCAATTATGTCCCACCCAAATTCCAAATTCTACCTGTAATGGTGGTTCTTGGCCAGGAATGGAGCAACATATTTATACCGGAATGGTGATTTTATCCCCACCATGTAATGCATGGACAGGTTCTTGGTCTTCGTGTTGTAGAAATAACCAAATTTCCAACTTAACCAACCCTGGTGGTTTAAGTACATATTTATATACTACCATGTACTCTCAAGTAGATTCATGTAATACCTCTCCAACATTTACATCCTTACCTATTCCTTACGTATGTATGAATCAGGTAGTAAATTATAACTTTGGAGTGGTTGAACCAGATGGAGATAGTATTGTATATTTTATGTCTCCAGGTTATGAAAATGCTACCACTTTGGTTCCTTATTCCGGAACATATACTTTTCAACAACCACTTCCTGGTGCTAATGCTGTTTTAAATGCATTTAATGGTCAGTTAACTTTTACACCAACTGCAACTGGAGTTTATGTTATAGTTGTGCGTATTGAGGAGTATGATCGAGCAACAGGAGTTATTAAAGGAACTAGTATACGAGATATTCAAGTAGTTGTTCAAAGTTGTTCCAATTTACAACCTGCAATTGATTCACCCGGTATCTATAATTTCTCGGGATCCGGAGTTCAAGTAGATTCAAATACAGTAGATGTCTGTATTGGGGATAGTTTTAGTTTTGATATTGCCATAAGTGATCCAGATACTTTAAATACAGTCAGTTTATTTCATAATATTTATGCTGCTTTAGATAGCACTGCTCAAGTAACCATTACTAATGGAAACCCAGCAGTATTAAATGTAAGTTGGATTGCTCAACCAGGTTCCCCGCCATTTACATCCTTTTCAGTAACGGGTATCGATGACGCCTGCCCGGTGGTAGGAATTGTTTCGGGAGTATTTAATATTAATATTTTCCCAAGTACCTATGCGGGCCCTGATGAATCTATTTGTCAAGGTACTCAATGGAAACAACTTAGTGTAGTAGGTGGAAATCAATTTACGTGGTATGTAATTAGTGGATCTCCGATTGATACCATTCCAACCTCACCTAATTTCAACATGACTTGTTTCCATTGTGATAATCCAAGTGTTTCTCCGCAGCTTACTACTACTTACGGGGTTATTTCTAACCTTGTGAGTTCATGCAAAAGTTTGGATACGGTGACAGTGGTCGTTAATCCAAATTTTAATTTAACAATGCCAAATGACACCATCATTTGTCCTATTGATAGTATTAATTTACCAATTACCACAGATCAACCAGGTTTCTCTTATACTTATAACTGGACACCTAGTATATATATGGATTACGATTCAATCGCAAACCCTAAAGTATTGCCCTTAGCACCTACTAATTTCAGAGTAACGGTGACTGCAGCAGGGGGTTGTGAGCATATTGATGACGTATTTGTAAATCTTGCTCCAGCATTCCCGCCTAACGTGTCTGTTTTTGGTGATACTGTAATTTGTTTAGGTGATAGCACACAATTAGAAGTAATATTAGGAGAGGTTCCTAATCCTTTCTGTGGTGCTTCTACATCTCCGTGTGTGGGTAATAATTTAAGTGGTGTAATTGGAACTGGAACAGTAACTAACACTACTTGGCAATTCCCAGCTCCCTACAGAGGACAATACGCAAGTACCAGACACCAAATTTTATATAGAGCAACAGAGCTTTATGCAATGGGTATGACTTCGGGTAAAATTCAGGCCATTAGTTTTGATAATTTAGCCACTGGAAACGTTTCAAATTTTGATAATTTCGAAGTTAAAATTGGTTGTACTTCCTCTTCCGACTTGGATGCGGGTTGGGAATCAGGTTTAACTCAGGTGGTTACTCCTTCTACCCATGTTGTGACTACCGGATGGAATAAACATAACTTTACTACTCAATACGATTGGGACGGAGTTTCAAATATCGTTATTGAAATTTGTTACTCTAATGGTTCTGGGCAAGCCGGAGGAACAGCATCTACAAAATATTCACCGAGTGGTTTTAATAGTGTTAGAGCTTACAGTAACTTTAGTGGAAATGCTTGCGCAGCATCCCCTTGGTCCACAATTACTGCAGACCGACCAAATATCAAATTTGATTTTTGTACGGGAGCCAATCCAAATGGTTTTAACTATTCTTGGTCTCCCAATACAAGCATTGATTCTGTGAACAGTGGAACTCCAAAAGTTTATCCAGGTGTCACAACTATGTACACGGTGATTGTTCAAGATACTTTTGGAACTTGTAGTGACACAGTAACCCATGAAGTAGAAGTTGTAACTCAATTCAACGCGGGTTTTAGCTTACCTGATACAATTTGTATTAATGCTGGATTACAGGTTGCCGTGCCAAATGTTGGTGGCGGTGTATTCACTGGTTCTGGTATTGTTGACGGGCCTAACGGATACTTTATGCCAGATACTGCTGGAGTTGGAACCACAGCTATTAATTACTCTGTTTCTTCCGCTACAGGTGGTTGTACAAGTGATTCTACAAGAAATATTGAGATAATTCCTCAACCAAATGCCTCCTTTGTAGCAAAAGAATTTTGTTTAGGTTCAGGTCCTGACACTTTATTCCCCGCAATTTCGGGTGGGTCTTGGACAGGAACTGGAATTGTAGATACTACCAACGGTATTTTTGATCCAACAGGTCTTCCAGCAGGCGACTATCCTGTGATCTATATGTTAACAGTCCCATGTACAAATGCGGATACTCAAATGGTCCGAATTATTGAACCATATTCATTCACATTAACCGATCCAATTGTTAATGTTTGTGAGGGATCTTCAGTAAACCTGGGTAATAACTATACTTTATCTGGAAATCCACTTCAAGGAAATGGTCCTGTATTAGAAGTATGGACTGATTTAAATGGATATGTTGATACCAGTGGCGTTTTTAATGCAGACTCTGTGCCTCTTGGAGATTATATTGTCACCTTAAGTATTTCAGGAGTGGATGGTACTTGTGGTACCACACAAACTATGACGGTGCGAGTAAATCCAGTAGAATTTGCAACTCCTTCAGGTGATTTAGCATTCTGTTCGGATAATAATCAAGCAAGAATCTTTATTTCGCCATGGTTATACGGAGCTGGAGTAACCTTTACCCAAACTCCTATTGCACCACTTGGAGCAACAGATACTTTAAATATTCATCCTTATGGACAAAATGGAGAATTTGACGCAACCATTCACGGTATTGGGAAATGGGCGTTAGAAATCACTTATGTGAACACCTTCGGTTGTTCTGGGGTTACAAATGATACTATTTATGTATTGGACACTCCAGAATCTCCAACTGTAGATTTCGCTAAGTATTGTGAAGGTGATGATATTTACTTATCAGCTACAGGTGTTACTCAAGATAGTATCTACTGGTACAGAAACTTCCTTTTAACAGATACAATTGGAGTGGGTAATCCTCAATATTGGGGAACTGCACCAGATCCTTCAAACGGACAAATAAAAGTATACGTAACAGAAAATAATTGGGCTTGTGTTTCGCCAAGAGTAGAATACATCCTTCCTTTAAATCCATCTCCTGTTGCTGATTACGTGATTAACTACACGGATACAAATGATGTGAAATTAGTGAATGAACCATTTACCAATTCTCCAATCTACGGGTTTACACCATTCTCTGTAAATTATGTGGCCTTAAACACAGTGGCTTCAGATACCATAGAATGGTTTCATAATTGGGAGAATTTTCCTGATTTAAATACATCTAATTATAATGGAACAAATAATTCAAATGTTACTTTCAATTATTCAACTCCTAACTTAGATAAAGATAAAAACCTTATTTCTGGAGCGGTAGTTTACGAAAACATGTTAATCATCACCAATGAGTTTGGATGTGCTGATTCAAACTATAATGAGGTTTATAGCATAGCTTCAGAACAATTCTACAATGTATTTACACCGAATGGTGATGGACAAAATGATGTTTTCTATGTTCCTGTATTTGGGTTAGATGACTACAAAGTCCAAATATTCAATAGATGGGGTAAAAAGGTTTATGAATGGACTGATCCAGAAACAGGTTGGACAGGAGAAGATCAACCAGATGGAGTTTACTTCTACGTTGTTACTGGAATAACTCCAGACGCAAATAGAACAGAATACAAAAAGCAAGGTACAGTGACTTTAACAGGTTCAGGAAATAAATAGGTGTAAGGCAACCCCTTAAACATAATCTCGTTTAAATAGTGAAGTCAGGACATCTGTTAGTTGTCCTGACTTTTTTATTATTGCTTAGATATTAAAAGGGTTATGAAAGAACTTCACAAAATTTTTACACTTATTCTTGTTATTGGAATGAGTGTCTTTACCAATTC
>OLHJ01000675.1_pt1 | contig 10141 bp, 10 predicted proteins | sample 1609491 | NCBI WGS metagenome assembly OLHJ01 (sample SAMN05416861, study PRJEB24817) | seawater metagenome | isolation source: Sea water | place: Canada:Atlantic | collected 2013-11
ACACAGAGTAGATCGTCGGCAGCGTCAGATGTGTATAAGAGACAGTTATGATGTTGAATATAATTGTGTAAATCTTCTGCTAAAATTTCATAATCAAAGGCATCGGAATGAAAACTTCTTCCATGATTTCTTTGATCAATTAGGTGAACTTCAAAATTTTCAGCAAATTCATTACCTAAAGATTTCCAATTATCACCCATTCCAAAATATCCGTGAAGAATTAAAAAAGGCTGTCCTTCTCCTATAATTTTTGAATGTAAAATTTCCATCCTATTGAAGTCGATATTTGTACATGTTAACCACATTCTGCAATCCTAAATACAAACTTTCAGAAATGAGTGCATGACCAATTGAAACCTCTGCTAGATTAGGAATATTTTGTTTGAAAAATTCTATATTCTCTAAGCTTAAATCGTGACCAGCGTTAATTCCTAAACCCAATTCATTCGCTAAAATAGCTGCTTCGGTATAGGACTTTATAGCTTCTTTGTTTCCTTTTTCATATTCACTTGCAAAATGCTCAGTGTACAATTCTATTCTATCTGCTCCAGTTTTAGCTGCAGCTTCAATCAGCTTTAAATCTGTATCAATAAAAACAGAAGTTCTAATTCCTGCTTTTTTAAATTCTGCAATTACTTCTTGTAAATACGATTGATTGGAGATAGTGTCCCAACCCGCATTCGAAGTAATTTGACTAATACTATCTGGAACCAACGTAACTTGCGTTGGTTTAATATCTAAAACTAAATCCATGAATTTTCGAATAGGATTTCCTTCAATATTGTATTCAGTAGTTACAATTGGCTTTAAATCATAAGCATCTTGATATCGAATATGACGTTCATCAGGTCTTGGATGAATCGTAATTCCTTCTGCACCAAATTCTTGAATATCTTTAGCAACTTGAATTAAATTAGGCACATCTCCGCCTCTAGAATTACGTAATGTTGCTATTTTATTAATATTTACACTTAACTTTGTCATCTGTTTGAAATAAAGTACAAAAGTACGGCATTAAATGATTTTAAACTATATTCGTAAAGCATGAATATGAAAGAATACATACTAAATGAAATTAAAGTCCTGACGCTTGAGAGCTCTGTTAAAAGAGCTCAAAAAATGTTTAAACGACTTCCTATTACTCATGTCCCTGTTGTAGAAAATGGAAAGCTAATAGGTTGTATTTCTGAAAGTGATTCTCAAACTATTGAAGATCATGAATCTTCAATAACTAATTACACTCATTTGGTTGATTATTTTTTTGCAGATGAAAATGCCACAGTATTAGAACTCATTAAACTATTTGCTGATAATGAAACCAATATACTGCCTGTTCTAAATAATGAAAAAAACTATTTAGGCTATTTTGAACTTAATGATGTCCTAGACTTATTTTCTTCGAGTCCTTTTTTATATAATGATGGAGTAATCATTGTAGTAGAAAAAATTAAAAAAGATTTTTCCTCGAGCGAAGTTTGTCAGATAGTTGAAAGCAATAATGGAAAAGTACTAGGTTTTTATATTTCATCTGAAATTTCAGACATGACACAAGCCACAATTAAAATTAGCTCAGATGATATTAATGAAATCATTCAAACTTTTAGACGATACAATTACATTGTAATGTCTTTACATAAAGACGATTTTTATTTACAGGATCTAAAAGATAGATCTGATTATTTACAGAAATACTTAGACATGTAAGCATGAAAAAAGTAGCAGTTTTTGGACAAACATATACCGTAAATGCTGAAAAAGAAATTAAAATTCTTTTAAAGGCTCTAGAGAAACATAAGGTGGTTGTTTTTTTTGAAGAGAATTTTTACGAAGTATTAAAAGAGCACAATCATCTTAATAAAAAATATGCAACCTTTACCAGTTTTCATGATTTAAATAACTCTTTTGATTTGTTTTTTAGTCTTGGAGGTGATGGTACTATTTTAAGAGCAGTAACTTATATCAGAGATTTAGGCATCCCTGTTTTAGGAATCAATACAGGTAGGCTTGGTTTTTTAGCCAATATTCAAAAAAATACTATAGAGGAATCTATAGAGTTATTAGTAGCAAAAAAATATAAAATTCAAGAAAGAACCCTTTTAAGTATTAAAACTAGTCCAACGGTAAAAGAATTTGATGAACTTTCTTTTGCTCTAAATGAAATTACCATTGCTAGACAAAACACCACATCAATGATTGGTGTTAAAACCTTTTTAGACAATGAGTACTTGACTAATTATTGGTCAGATGGTTTAATTATAGCAACACCTACAGGCTCAACAGGATATTCATTAAGTTGTAATGGCCCAGTGATTTCGCCAAATTCTAAAAACTTTATCATAACACCTATAGCACCACATAATTTAAATGCAAGGCCTATGGTTATTCCTGATGATACAAAAATAGAGCTAGAAGTAAACTCAAGAGAGAAAAGCTTTTTAATCTCATTAGATTCAAGGATTACCTCCGTCCCAAAAGACACCAAAATATATATTGAAAAATCTCCATTTACGATTAAAAGTATCATCCCTTCAAATCAATCATTTTTAAGTACACTCAGAACAAAGTTATTATGGGGTGAAGACACTAGAAATGAATCTAATCTTTAGACAGAATACTACAATAAAAAATTAAAATTGTTGTTATTCAAAAAGACTCACGTATTAACTTTATAAAGCAAATAGAATTATTTATATTTGCACGCTATTTTTTAGGATGAAAAGGTATTTAACGTTCTTATTATTTATTTGTATTTCAAGCAATTGTTTGTCGCAAATAAACGAAATTGGATTTTTTGTAGGAGGTGTAAATTATGTTGGAGACGTTGGTCGCACAAATTACATTCAGCCAAACAATCCAGGAGCCAGTATTATTTACAAATACAATTTAAACCCAAGAATAGCTTTGCGAGGATCTTACAGTCACTTTTCTCTTTTAGGAGATGATGCTGATTCAGAAAATGCAATTAGACAACAAAGAGGTTTTAGTTTTAAAAACCCAATAAACGAGTTTGCAGTGGGTATAGAATATAATTTTTTTCAGTACGATTTATCATCTTATGATAAGATAAGTACTCCTTATATTTTACTCCAAATAGCAGCAGTAGATTATGAGACTCCTAGGTTACTTAATCTAGACGGTAGCTATCGATTTACTAGAAACACGTCTATCTCTATTCCTTTTGGACTAGGATTTAAAACAAAAGTATACGGTAAAATAGCGTTTGCAGTAGAAGCTTCTTTCCGATATACATTTACAGATAAATTAGATTATACTTCTAGCGATTTCCCAGATTTAGATTTTGGAGGAACTTCTAATGATTGGTATATGTTTACAGGTATATCTTTAGTATATACTTTTGGAAGACCCGCTTGTTTTGCTAATCAAAGATAAATTTATGGACAAAAAATTACTCATTGACCTTACTAATGTTCCCAACCATGTTGCCGTAATTATGGACGGAAATGGACGTTGGGCTAAAGGCAAGGGTATGAATAGAATCTTTGGTCATAAAAATGCACTTACTGCAGTAAGAGAAACTATAGAATCTGCTGCAGAAATAGGAACAAAAGCAATTACCCTATACGCTTTTTCTACAGAAAACTGGAAAAGACCTCAACTAGAAGTAAATGCTTTAATGAGTTTATTGATTAGTTCTCTAAATAAAGAACTAAAAACATTTCAAGAAAACGAAGTGAAGGTAAATGCCATTGGAAATATTAAAAGTCTTCCAGAAAAAGCTCAAAAAACCTTACAAGAAGTAAGAGATAAAACTCAAAACAATAAAAGAATCGTATTAACATTAGCTTTAAGCTATGGAGCAAGAGAAGAAATTGTTAATACTATTAAAAACATATCTAAAAAAGTTGTTAATAACGAGCTTTCTATCGAAGAAATAGACGAAAAAATTATTAATAATCATTTATATACGTTTAATTTGCCCGACGTTGATTTAATGATAAGAACTAGCGGGGAACAACGAATAAGTAATTTCCTTTTATGGCAAATGGCTTATGCTGAATTATATTTTACAGATATACTTTGGCCAGATTTTAGAAGGAGTGATTTTTTTGACGCTGTAATAGAATATCAAAATAGAGAACGACGCTTTGGTAAAACAAGCGAACAAATTAAAACAACAAATGAGTAAATACACTTTTGTAGTACTATTTTTATTAAGTTTTTTAACTGTACATGTAAATGCACAAGAAAAAGCAATTAAGAAAACTGAGGTTATCAATTCTAATGACACTATTCCTACAGTAAAAAAACCTATCGATAAAAACCCTACTCCAACACCTTATACACAAGGTAAAGAATATATTTTAGGTGGAATTACTGTTACAGGCCTTAAAAAATACAGTGAAGAAACTGTAAAAATATACACAGGTTTAAGAAATGGTCAAACGATTAAACTGCCTGGAGATAAATTAACTAGCGCTATTAAAAAATTATACGAAAGTAAACAGTTTAGTAACGTAGATGTATATTTAGCGAAATTAGATGGCAATACTGTTTACCTTCAATTTGATGTAAAAGAATTACCACAACTTAATGAAGTAAGTATTTCTGGTGTAAAAAAATCAAAAGCTAAAGAACTTACAAAAGATACTGATTTAACGAAAGGTACAATGGTTACTGACAACCTACTTGTTACTTCTAAAAACTATTTCAAAAAGAAATATACAGATAAAGGGTTTCTAAAAACTAAAGTTTCAATAAATACTGTTAAAGACACTTCAGATATTAATGGAGTAAACATGTCTATACATATTGACAAGGGAACTCGTATTAAAATTAAAGACATTAACTTTAAAGGGAATGAAGCTTTTTCTAGCCGAAAACTAAGAAAAGCTATGGGAAATACCAAACAAAAGTTTTTCGGTAGATTCTGGAAAAGCTCAAAATATATTGACGAAAAATACAGAGAAGATCTAGAAAGCATTTTAGATAAGTACAGTAGAAGAGGTTTTAGAGATGCACGTATTATTAATGACAAATTAGTTTATAATGACGACAATACTATTAGCTTAGAAATTGAGGTTGAAGAAGGAAAACAGTATTACTTTAATGATATTCTTTTTGTAGGAAACAAAAATTACTCAAATGAGTTTTTAAAAGGCATCTTAAAGATCGATAAAGGTGACGTTTATAATGGAGCTGTATTAAAAGAGAGAGTTAAAGGAGATAACACTCCAGATTCAGATGATATTCAAACGCTATATCACAATAGCGGATTTTTATTTGCGACCGTTAATGCAATCGAAACAAAGGTTGTCGGTGACTCAATTACTGTTGAAATAAGAATTAGAGAAGATGAAAAGGCAAGAATAAAAAGAGTAACTGTTCTAGGAAACGAAAAAACAAATGATCATGTTATCTACAGAGAATTAAGAGTAAAACCAGGTGACTTATTTAGTCGAGCTGCAATTATTCGTTCAATTAGAGAGATTGGTCAATTAGGTTTCTTTGACAATAATGTTTCTCCAGATGTTAAACCTGATTATCAAAATAAAACTGCAGATATTGACTTTAATGTAATTGAAAAAGGCGGTAGCCAGATTGAATTACAAGGTGGTTATGGTGGTGGATCGTTTATTGGTACTTTAGGTTTATCTTTTAACAATTTCGCAATTAGAAACATGTTTAAAAAAGAAGCATACAAACCTCTACCAACAGGTGATGGACAAAAACTATCTTTAAGACTACAAGCAAGTAGAACTTACAGTACTTATAGTTTTTCTTTTACTGAACCATGGTTAGGTGGAAAAAAACCACAGTCTTTTTCATTCTCTATCTATAACTCTAATCAATATCAATATGATTACAATACTGGTCGAGTAGATAAAGATCAAAGTTTAAAAATTATTGGAGCTTCTATTGGATTAGCAAAACGTTTACAATGGCCAGATGATTATTTTCAATTATCTCAATCATTAAGTTACCAAAGCTTTAATCTAAGTAATTATGGTTTTAGAGTTGGAACCGACTTTTTAAGTAATGGTAATTTAAATAATCTATCATATAGTATCGAGTTAAGTAGAAACTCTGCCGGACCTTCAGTGATATTCCCAACGTATGGTTCACAGTTTAGTATTGGAGCAAAGTTCACTTTCCCATACTCATTAGTTAACAATAAAGATTATTCTAATCTTGACTTAGCTGATAAGTATAAGTGGATGGAATATTACAAACTTAGTTTTAAAGGGAAATGGTACACAGCTTTTACTAACAAGTTAGTATTAATGACAAATGCTGAAGCTGGATATTTAGGGCATTATAGTAATAAAGTTGGAGCAACACCTTTTGAAAGATTTTTTGTTGGAGGTGATGGTTTAGCTGCTTATCAATTAGACGGAAGAGAAACAATAGGATTAAGAGGATATGAAAACAATAGATTATCATCTCTAGAAGGTGGAACTATTTATAATAAATTCCAATTAGAACTACGTTACTCAATTACAGATAAACCTTCTGCATCTATTTATACATTAGGTTTTTTAGAAGCAGGAAATTCTTATGACAATTTTAGCAGCTTTAATCCGTTTCAATTAAAAAGATCTGCTGGACTTGGTGTTCGTATATTTATGCCTGCCTTTGGTTTATTAGGTATTGATTTTGCACATGGATTTGATGCATTACCAATTTATAATAACATTCCTAATGCTCCAAAATCTGGATGGCAAACACACTTTATTATAGGAAGACAATTCTAAAATAAATGTGAAAAATTTATACAATGCAATTTTTGGCACGATTATTTCAAAATAATAACTAATTAAAATGAAAAATTTAACAACAGTACTCGTTCTTTTCTTTTCAATACAAATTAGTATTGCCCAAAAAAGTCAAAAGATTGCATACATAGATATGGAGTACATTTTAGAAAATGTACCTGAATATGTAACAGCACAAAACAATTTGAATACTAAGGTTGAAACTTGGAAAGCAAAATTGACAAAACTTGAGAGACATATTGAAGTTCTTAAGACAGATTTAGCAAACGAGAAAGCAATCTTAACAAAAGACTTAATTGAAGAAAGAGAAGAAGATATTATTATTAAACAAGAAGAACTAGCAAGACTAGAGTCGTTGTATTTTGGACCTAAAGGTGATATGTTTTTATTAAGAAAACAATTAATTAAGCCAGTTCAAGACTTGGTTTACAATTCTGTTCAAGGAATTGCAAAAAGAAAAAAATATGATTTTGTTTTTGATAAATCTAGTGAATTAGTGATGTTATATTCCAATAAAAAACACGATATTAGCGAACTCGTTTTATCAAGCATAGTTAAAGACAGGAGAATAAAGACTTCTAAGAAAAAAAGTTCAGCAAAGAAAACTGAAGCTCAGAAAAAACTTGAAGCAATTAAACAAGCGAGACTAGATAAAAAAGAGCAACAAAAAAAAGCTATTCAAGCTAAAAGAGACGCAAAGCTAAAAGAAAGAGCTGCAAAAAGAAAATTACTATTAGAGAAGAAAAATAAAACAAAGAAAAATAAACAATAAAGAAAATAAATTAAATTAAAACAAGGAGAGATGAAACAATTTAAGAAGTTACTATTAGTTGCTGTATTTATGTTAGGTGTTGGTGGTGTTGCAAATGCACAAAAAATAGGACATGTAGATACTGCTAAACTCTTTCAAGAAATGCCAGGAACCATAAAAATGAAGGCAGAACTAGAAAAAATGAGCAAGACTTACAGAGACGAAATTGAGGCTTTAGAAAACAAGTTAAAAGACAAGCTCAAAAAGTTTGAAGCAGAAGCTCAAGCACAAACGCCAGAGACGAATGCAAAGCGAGAAGCAGAAGTTCGTCAAGATGCAAATAGAGTTCAGCAAGCAAAGCAATTTGCTTCTCAAGATTTACAGAAGAAAGAAGCTGAATTGTCAAACCCTTTAATCTTAAAAGCTCAAAAAGCAATTCAAGATGTAGCCGCAGAAAAAGGCCTTACTTATGTGTTTAACTCTGCTCCAGGAGGAGGCTTAATTGTATTCGACAAAGGTATCGACATCTACAATGCTGTAAAAACAAAATTAGGATTCTAATTTGAAGATGTACATATTATTATAAAAAAACCTACTTTTTAAAGTAGGTTTTTTATTTTTGTTCATCTATGAAAGCTAGCACTACAAATTCAATTGGTATTTTTGACTCAGGAGTAGGCGGAACCTCCATTTGGAAGGAAATACAACAACTTCTTCCTCATGAAAACAGCATGTACTTAGCCGATAGTAAACATGCCCCTTATGGGCAAAAAACAACCGATGAAATAGTAGCACTATCTATTAAAAACACAGAATTTTTATTAAACCGCAACTGTAAACTCATTGTTGTTGCCTGCAATACAGCAACCACCAATGTAATCTCTTATCTAAGAACGCAGTACCCTGTACCATTTATTGGTATAGAACCAGCTATCAAGCCTGCTTCGCTTCAAACAAAAACGGGAGTCATCGGGATTTTAGCAACCAAAGGAACTCTGAATAGCTCATTGTTCGCAACTACCGCTACTGCACTGAATAAGAACATCCGTATCATTGAACAAGAAGGTGAAGGCTTAGTCGAACTCATTGAGGAAGGACATCTAAACTCACCTCAGATGACAGCACTACTCCGGCAACACCTCGCTCCTTTCTCTAAACTCAACATAGATTATTTAGTACTAGGATGCACACATTATCCTTACCTACTTCCGCAAATACAGCGCATAGTAGGACCCAACATTACCATCATCGATTCAGGTTTTGCTGTAGCGAAACAAACAAAACAAGTACTGCAGAATCATCATTTATTAAACCAAGTTTCAACGGAAGGTTCTCATACATTCTATACCAATAGTAACCAGTACATCTTAGAGCAACTGCTAGGAGAACAAAAACATTGCTCCATTAATTTCTTAGAATTTTAATCTAAAAAGAGTTATTAATATTAGGGCAAGCAGCAGCTCTAGCTCGTCTACAAAATAAATCGATACCTAAGGTAACTTGGTGATATGTCGCATCAGAAAACACCACATCCCCTAATTGCTTTGTGTAGGTATAGGAGAGCATCATTTTATTAACGTTTACTCCAACCACTGGAGTAACGTATTGTACATCTTCTATGGCATCTTTATCAAAACCTCTTCTATAAGATAGCGCAGCCCAAAGTGTAGCCTTGTTCACCTTCTTATAGGCTTTGATGTTCACATCTGCAATTGTTTCTCCAGTTCCCTCTTTAAACTGCAACATAACTGATGGCTCTAGTTGGATTTTTTCTCTGTAATCATAGAAATATCCAACACTCATAATATAATTCCTTAGGTTTAGGGGCTCAATACTATTATTCAGGTTATTCTTTGCTGCTAATACTAAGTTCTTAACAGTAAAATATGACGACAGACCTCCACGGTGATATGCCATACTGAAATCTGCATTAAAATAACTGGAACTCTCAATTAACTGTTCCACTGCGGGATCTCCAAAAAATGTTCGCTGATCTGCTTGATTCTGAACCATTGTGGCGGACAATCCAAAAGACAATTGCTCAAAAACATTGGCATTCCCCATTTCTATATGGAAGGCATAAGCACCCTGTATGCCTTTTTGTGAATGAAACCCATTTTTATCGTTGAAAACTACAAAACCAAGTCCCATATTCGCTCCTACTTTATTATGAAAACTAAGGGTTTGTAACTCCGGTGCATTTGATACACCTTGCCATTGTTTTCTTCCAGTGACTCTCAATTTACCGCAATTTCCAATTCCTGCTGCAGAAGGATGCACTAAAAAAACATTGTCCGATAAATAATCGGAATAGATAGGCAATGTCTCCTGGCTATATAGCGTAAACATCCCAAAAGAGAATAGTAACAAAAGTATTTTTTTATACAAAATATATCGTGTTTAATACATGCTTTTTAGATTTCTCAAATATAGATATTATCATGCAACGAACAACAAATTCAACACTACTTTTACTCGTAAAGCACTCTTTTTAAACAGCTGGCACCCCACATTATTGTTTCCTCAATGAATTATTTATGATCTTGACTTCTCTTGAGCAGTATCGAAGACAAAACCATTGAAATCCTTTTCACAGTGCGCACTTACTGTCTCTTATACACATCTGACGCTGCCGACGATCTACTCTGTGTAGATC
>OLHJ01000677.1_pt1 | contig 10122 bp, 8 predicted proteins | sample 1609491 | NCBI WGS metagenome assembly OLHJ01 (sample SAMN05416861, study PRJEB24817) | seawater metagenome | isolation source: Sea water | place: Canada:Atlantic | collected 2013-11
TCTACACAGAGTAGATCGTCGGCAGCGTCAGATGTGTATAAGAGACAGCCATAACTTAATAGCTTCAGCAGCAGCTTTGTAGTCGCTACCAAAGTAAGCTTTGATCGTGTCCAGCACAATTATTTTCCTTCTTGCCAGCCGCACAGCGACAGCTCGTTCACAGGTTTTAAGTGTAAAGCGTACCAGATGATTCAATGTGGGATTAGCCCTTATTAAGGCCACAGGTAATCGAGCTTGAAATGAATAAACACCAAAACGGTTTTTGGTTAAATACGAGGGTGTTTTAGAAGTTTTTTTAGAGTGAGGGCGTGGCATTTGTACGTACCTTTGTACGCACTTGCAATCAAACGACCCGAGATAAATATATTAAACTATTGATTTATAAGGGTTTTTTAGCAAGAAATGGCGGTGAGGGAGGGATTCGAACCCTCGAAACCTTGCGGTTTACACGCTTTCCAGGCGTGCTCCTTCGGCCACTCGGACACCTCACCAATTTGCATCCCCATGCGTTTAAATCTGTGCTTGGGGTAACAAGGCCGCGTATTTTACTGATGACTTTGCCAATTGCAAGTAATTAGTTGATTTATAACGTTAATTCCAGAGTTTCACATATTCTGCCATCTCTAATTCGGGCTTGTTAGGGACTTTTTCAGGGGTGCCTATATAAAGAAAAGCCACTATATGGCCTTGATCACTGACATTGAAGGCGTCTTTCACTAATGGTGCATGGGCCATTTCACCGGTTCGCCACACAGATCCATACCCTAATGAGCTAATGGCAAGTTGCATATTTTGCACCCCTGCCCCTACTGCCAGCAGTTGCTCTATCTCGGGTACCTTGTTATTGGTTTGAGGCTCACATACCGCCACCACCATTAAAGGGGACCGTAATGGCATGTTGCGGCACTTATCTATTTTGGCTTCACTGCACTCGCCGCCCTCCCGCGCTACCTGCGCAAATACCTCACCTAATGCCTCACGAGCCTGAGCTTGCACCACGTGATATCGCCACGGCCTTAAGCGCGCATGGTCGGGGGCGCGCATGGCACAACTGAATATTTCGGTTAATTCGCCTTCACTTGGTGCTGGCTGGGTTAATCTGGGGCATGAAACGCGATTTTGAATAAGTTTTATAACTGGGTTCAATGGTCTATCCTTGTAATACATGCAGTGCGTCAATAATGTTACATCAAACACAAGATGTAACTTGCACATGCAGGCGCTAGCGTATTAAATACTTTGTTCGTGATTTTGCCATATACAGTCAGCTAAAATATACCCATACATGACCAACACCGATCAAACAGTTTTTTCCATCGCCCTGCACGACTTTTATTCGCGAAGTTTTGCTTTTATTGCCATTGCCTTAACCGTAGCACTGGCTCACTACCAAGGTTTGTGGCAAGAAAACAGTGAATTTATTATTTTAACCGCCATTCTTTATCCCATGACGGCGTTATTAATTCATCGCTATGTGCCTGAAAAACACAATCACTTTTGTCGCCCTGTTTTATTCAGCATTGATGGTGCATTAATTGGCCTATTAATGGCACACATGCACTTTGCGATTTTGCCTAGTATTTTGTTTTTCATCATGGCCAATACTTCATCAATTGCTTTAGGGCGCCCCGGCATTTGGGTCGCGTCTTTAGTCGCCACTGTGTGCGGTGCCTATGCTGGCACGCTATTATTTGGCTATGAAATCACCGCGCAAGCCCCTCTTTATATTGAACTATGTGCTGCTATCGGCGTGACCATTCAGTTGGCTGTAGCCGGTTTTTATTCTGGCAAACAAACCAATCGCTTAGAAAAACTGCATCTAGAGCTGCGCCAACAAGAGCAAGAACAAAAAGTATTGGCCAACAAGGTTTCAAAATATATTTCTCCGCAGGTTTTAGAATCGATTTTTTCTGGCAGCCAAGAAGTGGTGTTAGAAACTCAACGTAAAAAGTTGGTGGTGTTTTTCTCAGACATTAAAGGTTTCACGTCTCTTTCAGAGCAAATTGAATCGGAAGTGCTTACCGATTTGTTAAATAACTATCTCACCGAAATGACTAATATCGCCATTAAATATGGCGGCACCATAGACAAATACATTGGCGATAGCATCATGGTATTTTTTGGTGACCCTAAAACCCAAGGAGCCAAAAAAGATACCCTTGCCTGTGTGGCTATGGCCATAGAAATGCGCAAACACATGAAAGTATTAAGGCAAAAATGGCGAGCCCAAGGGGTTAAAACCCCTTTAGAAATTCGCATGGGCATCAACACCGGTTATTGCACCGTGGGTAATTTTGGTACTGAAGCGCGAATGGATTACACCATTATTGGCAAAGAAGTAAACATGGCTAGCCGATTAGAAGCGGCCGCTGAAGCCGGAGAAATTTTACTTTCTTATGAGTCTTACGCCCTTATTCAAGACAAAATAATTTGCCGTGAAAAAGGTCACATTAAAGCCAAAGGGTTCTCAAGACCTGTTCCTGTTTATCAAGTAGTCGATTTTAGACATAACCTTGCGGCTAAAACCTCTTTTGTGGAACATGAATTACCTGGCTTCTCCATGTATATGGACACCAACCGCATTAATAATTACGACCGCGATAAAATAGCCGCAGCACTAGAGCGCGCCGCCCTTAAGATAAAATCCCAAAGTAGAATGCAGGGCTAAGCTTGCTAGAAACCCCACCTAAAAAAACCAACAAAACGCTGGTTTTTAGCATTATGGCTGCTTTGGCTTTATGGCTTCTGGCTTTGTTGGTATTTGCTAGCTGGTACCAAGCGCGCTATATCAAAAGCTTTACTGAAGATTCCCCCACATTTTTGCAAGCGGATCAAACAGAAAAGTGGTTCGCTAAACTCACCCCTATTTTGCCCCAGAAAACCACTTCATCTCGAGTCATTCAGTTTTGGCAACCAGATTGCCTTTGCAATCGTTTCGCGCGCCCCCATGCCCTAAGCGCCACCAACCTGGCCAAAGAATTGGGCATAGAGCACATTACTGTTATTCCTAATAGAAGCTTGCAAGAAGTGCATTCCTTACAAGCACTTAACCCTGATACCAAAATTATTAGCTTAGATACAAGCCTAATGAAGCACTGGCCAGCCAGCCCTTCATTGCTAATAGAAGACCCCTTGGCACGCCTTATTTATTTTGGGCCATTGGGCTTTGGGGCTTTCTGTGGCCAAGCCAGCACCAGTGTTATTAATAGCCAAATGCTGAAGCTTCAAGAATCAAAGGCTAAGCCTTTTTTTAATATCATTGGCAAAGGCTGTTTTTGTCCCTGGAAATAAGCCAATAGACCTAAAAACGCCACCTCTTAGTCCCATAATTGAGCTAACCTTATTCTAGGAAAGTGAATTCTGGGCGCCATGTTACATTCAAATTACCAAAGCCTTGTGAAAGTTGGCCGCAGCTTAATTAGCGAGCGCAATATCACACGATTATGCGAACTCATTTTAGATGAAGCGCAGCAGCTTACTCGAGCCGATGGTGGCACCCTATATCTGGTGAACAGTCCCTCTGCCACTGCCCTTAATTTCTCTATTGTTCATAACCACAGTTTAAATTTTCGACTAATTGCGAATCCAGGAGAATCGGTATTTCCGGCTATTCACCTGTTTGAGGAAAGTGGCGACATTAACCAATGCCATGTGGCGGCTTTTACGGCTCACGCCAAAACCCTCATCAATATTAAAGATGCCTATGATGATACTCAATTTGATTTCACAGGCGCCAAAAAATTTGATGCAGAAAATGGCTACCGCACTCAATCTATTTTGGCGGTTCCCTTATTAAATGACATGAACCAGCTGATTGGTTTATTACAATTAATTAACTCCATAGATGAAGATACTGGCGAGATTTGCGAATTTGACCGCGAGATTGAACCGTTAATTTCATCTCTTGCATCCTTTGCTGCAGTGGCCATTGAAAACCGTACGGTAAGCGATTCACAAAAAGCGTTACTGATTGAATTAGCCGCTACCAGCGACACGGAAGAAATTATCGAGCGTATTTTACATGAAGCCAAATCCCTTACGCACAGCGAAGGGGGAACCTTGTATTTAATGAATACAGATGGAAATGGTCATTCCACACTGAATTTTGAAATCATTAATAACGATAAACTCGATATTCACATGGGAGGAAAAACAGGCACACTCATCCCCTTCCCAGGCATTCCCTTGGTGGAAGAAGATGGCCAAATGAACGAGCATAATGTGGCGGCCTACAGTGCAAATACTAAAAAGGTAGTGAATATTCCTGATGTGTATTTATCTAAAGATTTCGATTTTTCTGGTGCCAGAAAATTTGACGAGCAAACCCACTACCGCACAAAAAGTGTATTAACATTGCCGCTATTAAATCACCAACAGGATGTGATTGGCGTACTGCAGTTGATCAATTCAAGGCACCCAGACACCGACCATGTTATTCCATTTTCTGAACGCTACACCCCCTTACTAAAAGGTTTAGCCTTATACGCGGCCATTGCTTTAAACAACCAAATATTGGTTCAAGATTTAAAAAATTTATTGGACGCTTTCATCCGGGCCATTGCAAAAGCCATTGATGCCAAAAGCCCCCACACCAGTGGCCATTGTCAACGAGTGCCACTTATTATGGAATTGTTAGCGGAAGCAGGCTGTGAAGATGACGGCCTATTTAACGACTTTAATCTTAATGAAGACCAGTGGTACGAATTGCGAGTCAGTGCGTGGATGCATGACTGCGGTAAACTGGCCACACCCGATACCGTTTTAAACAAAGCCACCAAACTAGACAAAATGCAGGATGGCCTCACCACAGTTGAGGCCCGTTTTGCCACTTTAAAACAATGCAAAAAAGTAGAGTACTTAGCAGCATTAATCGCTCAACCAGAATCACAAAAGTCATTACTTGAGCATTATGAACAATGCATCAAAGACATTGATGACGATTTAAACTTTATTCGTACCAGCAACAAAGGTGGCGAATTCATGAAAGAGGAATCTAAACAAAGGGTAATAGATATTGCGAAAATAAAATGGACCGATGCCAATGGCGAACTGCAAAACATACTTAACGAAGATGAAATATATAACCTATGCATAGAGCGCGGCACACTCACGACGGAAGAGCGACAAATTATCAATAACCACATGACTGTGACGATCGACATGCTAGAAGAACTGCCCTTCCCTAAGAATCTAAAAAAAGTACCGGAATATGCAGGCGGGCACCACGAGAAAATGAACGGCTCAGGGTTTCCACGAGGCCTAACCCGAGATCAAATGTCTATTCCTGCGCGCATGATGGCCATTGCCGATATATTTGAAGCTCTGACCGCTAAAGACAGGCCCTACAAAGACCCCATGAAAATCAGTTTATCGTTAAACATAATGAAGCGAATGGTGGAGGATGAACACATAGACCCAGACCTTTACGAGCTTTTCGTAAAGGGCCGAGTGTGGGAGAAATACGCAAAAAGAGTGCTTTCTCCCGAGCAATTAGATGTGACCGATATCGAGCCCTACATGCTTCAGTCAAGCCGGTAAGTCGTAAACTAGCAGCAAGGAACCCCTTGATCATCGGTTAGTTTAAACGGAATTAACGTGCCGCAATCGGGATAAATACCGTAGTGAGTACTCCAGTCACCAAAGAAATCAAAATGCTCTTTAAATCTGGTTTCATTTAGCATGCGGTAAGTGTTCCCGCACACAGAAAAGATTTTTCCGGTTTCAATTTTATGATGGCCATCCAGAGCTAAAAAATGAGGGTGGTGCTCTACACTGCCTTTATAGCGAACGGCTTGACCATAGTCTTCACAGGCTTGCTCTAGGTTATCTAACTTGAACAAACGATAAGTGGCACTGAAAAAGGTCATGTGGCCAATTTTTTCTTCTAGACGGGCATTTTCTATGGTGAGAATACGATCTTTCACAAGTCTTGGGTCTATAAAACCCGCCTTATGGCAAAATTCCTGAAAATCACGCCAGTACAATGCACCACTTAAACATTCACCATATAAGACTTCATCATTTACTAGGTATTCAGGAATGCGTCTATCGCAATAAACATCGGAGAAATACATTTCACCACCGGGCTTTAATAACGCATAGGCCTGCTTTAAAACCGATTGTTTATCTTTTACTAGGTTAATGACACAGTTAGATACAATGATGTCAAAGTAACCTTCATCAAAAGGAAGCTTATGCAGCTCGTCAATGTCCCCTTCTATGAACTGTACATTGCTTTTTGTAAAGCCGAACACTTCAGCATGGTAATCTTGATACTCTCTTGCCACAGCCAGTTGCTCAGGGGTCATGTCCAGACCCACCACTTCACCTTCTTCACCTACCATGGCCGCCAAAGCATAAACATCTCGACCGGCACCACAGCCTAAGTCTAAAACCTTTAAACCTTTCATTTGCTCTGGCAGCACTAAGCCACAACCGTAATAACGCATCAGGACTTCGTCATGGACTTTAGACAAAATAGGTTTTAAAAACTCTGGCATGCCTTCATCTGTGCAACATGCATTGGTCTGCAAATCATCTGAACTTGATAACACTTGACCGTAATACTCTTTCACTGATTCAAGCACAACCTACCCCTATTTAAAATATTCATGCCTAAGACTGTCTTATAGGCAGTTTGTTCGCCAGTTTTGTTATTCTTTTTCAAGCTTAGAGGCTTTTAGCATCTTTTGGTTTAGGCCCTTTAGTAATCGCCTTATTTCTAGGTAGTCCTCTTTCATCATATGACCACCAACATGAGCGTATAAAGCCCCTTCCATTTTCAGCCTAATCGCTTCCACATCAGGCGTTAAAGAAGGTTGATAGGCGATGACTTTATGACTCAATTGCGCAACGGTCATAGACGCTTGAATATCCAGCCCTTTGGATTTAAAAATCTGTTGATATTGACGGTTTAGCTTCTGTGCATAGGTTAACGTTTTTACTTTAAAGTCAAAAAGCAAAGACAAAAAACCCAAACCCACCAAACCGAAAAAGCAGGCTAAATAAATGGCAATCATTTCATATTGATCTCGGTGGCCCAACCATTTAGAGATCACCTTTTGCTGCGCATCGCCCTTATAATTTAGCATCCAATCATGCCAATAATAATTAAGCGCATTGAATTGGTTTCTAACCGAGCTTAACCAACGATTACTTGAAGAAAAACCAGCGAATTCATTTTTCAAGGCGCTTTCTACCCCTTGCTCGATTCGCTCAGGCGCTACCCAAGCCGTTGGATCAATTCGTTGCCAACCACCTCCCTCCACCCAATATTCTACCCAAGCATGGGCATTATATTGGTAAACAGAATAGAACCCTGCAACAGGGTTATCCTCGGCCCCTTGATAACCCAGCACCACACGAGCCGGAATGTCTGCAGCGCGCAAGAGATACACCACACTGCCGGCAAAATGCGCGCAAAACCCTTTTTGGGTATCAAATAAGAATTCATCTATGGTTGAATTTGAATTTAATTCCCCCGGAGATAACGTATAGAAAAATTGCTGGGTACTAATGAACTGCTTTAATGCCTGAGTGAACAAAAATGCTGAGTCAACCTGAGTTTTAATTTGCTGGGCAAACTCACGACTTCTTTCATTATTGGAAGATGGTAATTGCAAATACGCCAAATAATCCTGCTTTGAAAGGTGTGTTTCATTTAACCTAGCTTCGAAGCTAGATTGCGCTTTATATACCCATGGGTTGTGTATTTTATTTTTGGCAATTAATAATCCATCCTCTCGCACACCAATATCAGAAGTGATCGGCGCCGGCACACCTAGTGCGTAAAGCCAGCGCTGCTCATGAGGCTCCATCATTATTTCATAAGAAACAGGGTTAAGTGAGTTACCTAATTTTTTATTGCTAGATGCCCAATTAACTTTTGGTTTATAGCTTTGGCTCCACTGATCCCCGTCAAAATAATCCAGTACTAAAGCACGCCAATACAATTGCTTAACATTTGGCTCATTGCTTAAAAATTTAACCCTAAAGGCCAACTCATCACTTTTGCCCAGCTCTGCAATATCTCCTGGGGACATACTGTCTGACAAACCAATGGTGCCAGCTTGTGTGGAAATATTCATACTCCACAACGGCCCAAGCCTTGGCAGTATAAAAAATAAAAAAAGCGCTAAAGGTAACGATTTAACAAATAAAACACAGGCTTGCCAAATGGCGCCTGATCGAAAACCAGAAGATGCTGCCTCTTCTTGATGGTTTATGCCCATGCTGTTAACGGTTATTTGTGTGGCTAAGGTAAACAGCAATACCCCCATTACCCATAAATACCCCAGCGGACTTTGATCGAACAAAAAATACAAGCTAATTAATAAATAGCTTAAAAAGATTAATAAGTAACTTTGCTGACGAGTACCCACTTCTAAGGGCTTTAAAATGAAACCCGCTACCAATAAAGAGGTCATGCTTTCAATAGTGAATTGTTTGCCATAAGTGAGGTAAATACCCACAAAGCCCAACACCACCAATCCACCCTTTATACTCCAGTGTGGACTAGACAAACGCCCCTGATAAATCATATAGCGCCAAGCCATTACACCCACAGCCAATGCAATAATCCATATGGGTAATCTTTCTGCGTGCAATAGTAAAGCCGCGCATAAACTGACCATGAGAAATACAAGAGACTGACGATTCAACGGATCATCTTTCATTATGACCTCCGTTTAGATCGGGGGTAGCTAATCCATATAGCGCAAGGGCCCTAAGACACGCATCTCGATGGATATCCCCTCTTGCCAAAGGGATTTTCTGATTAGGCAAAGACAATCCAAATTCACGATCATCCTCGTAAGAGCGCACCACCCAGCCGCATAATATTTGCAGCCGATCTTCCATTCCCATGCCCGGTAAAGCAGACCAATCTAACCAATGCCCTTGGGCTTGGCTTTGTTCAAACTCTTTAGTGAGCAACACCCCATTTTTTGCAAATTGGCGCCACGCTACGTGCTTTAATGAATCACCCGCTTGATAGTTTTTAAACCCGTGAAAGTCATCAATGCCTGTGGTGACAATGCTGTCAGTTGCTTCATCACCAGCTTGTGTATCACCCACATACTGAAAAGGCACAAACACTGGCCGTGGATACGCAACCCCATCAAATTTAAGGCGCAGCCAAGTCCAACAGGTTAATATACCCAGTGGAAAACGACTAAACAGCGTCACTCTGGGCACGCTTAAATAACCACGCTGAGTGGGCTTATAATTGATAGATAAACTCGCCAATCCTGCACCAACCACCATGGATTTAGCATGCTGGCGATCAAAGCCCATCCACAAACCTTGTTTCTTTTTACGGGCTGAATGCTTAAGGGTAAGGTTTAGCTCAGTGGTTTTGCCTACGAATACAGAATTTGCGTGGCCTGCGGTAATGATTAAACCAGAAAGATTTTGATAGGTTGAAACGATGGCCGTAATAAAGATACTGACCAGTAAAACACTTAAACTGAATATTAAATTGTTTTGATAATTAACGCCCGTTACAAAAATCAACCCAATTAGAGCCAAATACAAAAGCCCTATTTTATTTGGAATAATAAAAATTCTTTTCTGGGTTAATTTAATGGAGCAGGATGGAGGCAAACGCTTATTCAACCAGTTTTGGTAGTAGGCATTAAGTTTTTCTTTTATTTGGATTTTCACAAAACACGGACATTTTTAAGAATTTGCTGACAAACGTCTTCACCTTGATCCTGCATAGCATCCAGCAATCTGTGCTCCACCACAGATAAAAAAACCGCCTGCACATCGTCGGGCAATACATGCTGACGGCCATTCAAAAAAGACCAAGCTTTTGCAGCTTGCAACAAGCCCAATGCAGCTCGTGGTGACAAGCCATATTTTAAGGATGGATGTTCACGGGTGGCCAACAGTAGTCTTTGCAAATAATCTAATAACGCGGGACTGGCTTGAATATTTTTAATGGCCAGCTGATATTGTTCTAATTCGTGTAAGTTAATCATGGCCGATAATTCATTGGCCGATACTCTATTTCCCTCAAGTAAGCGTCGCTCGGCTTCAGAAGAGGGGTAGCCTAATTCAACTCTCATTAAACTGTCTCTTATACACATCTCCGAGCCCACGAGACTCCTGAGCATCTCG
>OLHJ01000679.1_pt1 | contig 10118 bp, 10 predicted proteins | sample 1609491 | NCBI WGS metagenome assembly OLHJ01 (sample SAMN05416861, study PRJEB24817) | seawater metagenome | isolation source: Sea water | place: Canada:Atlantic | collected 2013-11
GTCGGCAGCGTCAGATGTGTATAAGAGACAGACCCTTTGGAGTCCAATGTGTGTCACGTTGAAAATAAGCGTCGTTGCCCAATGAAGCTTGCATCGGAGTTAGTAAATCTGGTGCAATCACACCCGTATCAGTAATATTTTTCAAATATGTTAAGAAACTATCTGTAGCCTTATTCTTGTCATAACCTTCAATAACGGCAGACATAAACAATGGGCGCGGTGGTGGTACCGCCAGCACAAGCTTTATACCACGCGCATCAAACGCTTCTGCTATCTTCGTCATTAGAAAACGCGGTTCTTCCCCAAAACTAAAATCAGTGATCAATTGATCACCCGCGATGATCCAACCCTGATCCGCATCAGAATAAAAAGGGCCTTTCTTTTTGTACTTTTTGGGTAGTGTATCAACCTTCATCAAGGCAGCACAATATGGGACGGCATGGGCTGCTGACGTACATATGACTGTAGATAGCATCATAGCTATGAAAGAACGTTTCATTTTGATAAATCCTGTGTTGTGTATCGCTCTGGGATTTCCCAGATGATTAATTTAGGGGGAGTATTTTTGAAAGGGTTTGATTTCAAATAATCGCGCATCGGCACAAAAGGACCTTTTCCTTCTTGTGACATATTCAAAATATCTACGGATAAGGCTTGTTTTAGAAATCCATCAAAGTGCCAATCAGATTTGGCACTAAAACTTGTGCCAATCAGCACGACATCAATTGCAACATCACCAAAAAGGCTGACATTGTTCTGAATTGTTGTCTCAAAGCGTTCTATGGTGCGTTCATCAGGCCCAATATAAGGCCGTAAAGCTCCGGTAGGGACATACTTCAACAAATCACCATCAAACGGTTCAGAACCGATACTGTTCGTCTGAACTTGAACGCTTTCTAGCAACCCTGGCACAATGGACTGTCCAATATACTCAGCAACAGATTTCGCACCAAAAGGCGACCAATGTGTGTCGTGGCGCATAAACACATCGGCAATAGGTTTATCACGCTGTAAGGGATCTAATGCAGATATTGTCGCAATTTTATTCTCGCGTAGTTTAGACAATAAAACGCCATATCTGTTTGATATATCTGCACTGCGATTTTGCTTTAAGTTTTCTTTATAAACGCGGGCTTTATCGGGTATTATAACAGGTACTAGTGTGATGTTACGAACATGCAATGCATCATGAACTTTAACAATCTCTTTAATAGACGCTTCAAGATTAGCAATATGGCCCGTTTCACCTGTCAATTCTTCTGTAGTGAACAACCAATCATCCTTTCCAACAAGTGCACCATTGGACGCCTGCTCTAAAACTTTATATTTAAATGCCCCCCAGATATCGATGGAAGCTCTGCGCAAAGGGTTAGAACTACTGAACGTATCTTCGTACGTGTTTTGGAGGTTCCCCTTTAGAATGGACATATTACCCTGCGGTTTTGGTCTTTCGTGACTGAGTATCCCTAAAGTGGTTAACCCTATTAAAAAGGCACCGCAGAAAGCTTGTTGAAATTTATTATTGAAACGTTCCATAATATTGCCCTTAAAACTGGAAGTACAAAAAAGGTGAATAAGATTGCGCAATCATAGATGAAGATGCGATTACAAACAGAACAGCTACTGAACTTAGGTACAGGGGCTGTGGAATAGTTTGCCCAACCCATCTGATAGATGGGCCACAAACGCTTATTGTTGCACCGATTAACAATGCACAAATTTCTGAAGGGTGTATTTGCCATGCTTGACCTAATGAAACGGCCCAACCGTTAATACCTGTCATCCCTTCATACATCGTTAAAGCATCACTGAATGTTGCAGCTCGAAACACAACCCAGCCAAGGACCACAATTAAAGCTGTCATCGGCCACGCCATAAATCGCGGCCATATAGAACCGCCAAACATACGTTCAATGGCTAACCAGCCACCATGCCATGCACCCCAGACAAGGAATGTCCAATTTGCACCATGCCAGAAACCACCCAAAACCATTGTCAGCATAAGGTTGATATATGTACGAATTTTTCCCTTACGATTTCCACCCAATGGCACGTACAGATAATCCCGCAACCAATGCGAAAGGCTGATATGCCACCTACGCCAAAACTCAGTAATAGACTGGCTGATGTATGGTGAATTAAAATTCTCGATGAATTTAAAGCCAATCATAAGCCCCAAACCAATTGCCATCGCTGAATACCCAGCGAAATCGAACAGCAGTTGAATGGAATATGCGACGGCACCTAGCCATGCCTCACTGGCCGTTGGTGCAGACAGGCCAAACATACGATCAGCTAAGGGTGCTACATTGTCTGCAATCAAACATTTCATCGCAAAACCCTGGGTGAAGCGCACGATACCTTGTGTGAATTTTTCTACTGTATGGCTGCGGGTTTCGAATTGATCCGCCAAATCTTTGTATCGCAATACTGGCCCAGCAATAAGTTGTGGAAACAGAGACCCAAAAGCTAAAAAATCAACCAAACGACGTGCAGGCGGTGCATCTCCTCGAGAAACATCAATAATGTAACTGATGGACTGGAATGTATGAAAACTAATACCAATAGGTAGAATGATTGCAGGAACACTAAGCGAACCAGTTCCAAGGGCTATAGAAAGATCACTAAGGCCAGACATAAAAAACATAGTATATTTGAAATAACCAAGAACGATTAAATCAAAGGTTACGCCAAAACGAACAGCCCATGTTTTCTTTGTTTCTGTCTTCGCATTATACGCAACCTGCGCAGCTGCGTAACTCAGCAAAGATATGCCAAAGATAAGCGCCAGATAATCTAAACGCCACCAACCGTAAAATGCATAGCTTCCCAACAGAATAACCCATGATTTACCTAGTTTCGGAGTGCTGTAGTAAGCAATCAAAAACAACGGTAGAAAGCCGAATATAAAGATGGAGCTAGAAAAAATCATATCAACCCCCTACTCAGCATTTGCGCCAAAACGGTCTTCGATAATACGAACACCGCTATGGTCAGCGAAGAAAGTGATGTTTTGGCCGCGGCGAAGAGCAACATCAAAACGGGCCATAGGTTTTAGGTCTCGTTTGTTGAAGATACCGAGTTCAATTTTAATTGCGTTTACAGCACGTTGCCCTGATGAAAATGCACCAATATCAGAAATGACGTCCATAGAGCCATCAGCCACTCCAAGAGATAGAACCTGGTCATTCGCATTCAACAAAGTTATAAAGACTTTCCTTGGGTCATCCCGCAACCCTTCTTGTACCGTTACAATAGAGCCATCAGAGTTCTTTAAAAGACTGTAGAATGACCCTTTAACAATACTTTCTAAATCAGCCGATGAAACAGGCACATATGCATCTGCTTCACCGGATTTCATCGTGAAATCTTTACCCGAAAACTGGACAATCTCACCTGTATCAAAACCAAAAAAGCGTACGAAGCTTGCATCAACTGGCGGTGCAGTTGCGTACAGTGCTTCATCATTCGCCAACAACTGAGTTGGTGACAACAACAAGAATAGAGTAAACATAAATGTTATGATATTTGGCATGATTGAGTTCCTAGAAATAACGTGTTGCACGTATGTAAAACCGTTTTGTTGAGTTTTTGTTTTGATAAGCTGAGCCAGCCTGAAACACGCCAGCACCAAATTCAACTTTCATTTTCTTTGTTGGGCGCCACGCCCCAATCAAACTTACTTCCGCTCCTAAATATGAAGAATTGCCTGTTGTAGATCCTGATAGGCGCGCTGAAGGCGTTGTTGCTTGTTTACTCACCTGCACATATAAATACGTATTAAGATCGACAGATAATTTACGGTTGGGACGCAAGGCAAGACCAACGGATGCAACTGCTAAATTTGTCAGATCAGGTTGATATACAAAGCCATAACGGTTGCATAACGTTTGCCCGCCATCTTTTGTTTTATTACTTTGTAAACCAGTCTGGCGGAACCCTATAGACCCCATAGCAAAACCAAATGTAATTTGTGGATTTAATGCATGTTGAGTGATTTTCTGTGTCGCACGAAAATCAAATCCGAACCCGTTTTGTTCACTAGATATTGCATTACCCAAAATACCACCAACATTTGCAGTATATGTAAACCGGTCATTTTTTTGATTGTTAATATAGCCAACCAAATGACCCAAGCTTGCAGATTTCGAACGCTCGGCGATAGCATAGACACCTATCGTATGCTTCTTTTGGAAATGTGTATAATGTGCCAATGCATATGTACCGTCATTATGATCATCATCATTTACAATCGCAATCTCAAAACCTGAATTTTGAAACCGACGCGAAAAGTGAATGCCATCAACGGCTTTATCTGCAACCCATTTATTCTTATCAGATAATCTTAAATGCCCTAGTGAAACCGTAGCGTCATTGGTAAGCTTATAGGCAACAAACGCTTCTTTGATACGAACATCTGATATCATATCATACATTTTTATATGTGTTTCTTTTCCCTTAAAACTGAATTCAAGATGAGCGAATGCTATGAAATTTTCTGATACTCTGGCGCGCCCAACAACCTCCAGAATTGTTTTATATTGATTTGAATAATCATTTTTTTGATCATCCAATTTCAAATTTATCTCACTTAAATACGAAGCCGAAACATTGCCAGAAAATGACATGTAGTTATTTATTATGATCTTTGTTTTCTTACGTGTAGTAAGATCAAAACTTAAAGGTGATCGCGCAGGCTTTATAGCAGCATATGTGCAATCCATTCCGTAAGCCCATATTGCAAAAACACCAAATATCAATTGCATCTTCTTACTATAAGTCATTTTACCAATCCTCTCACCGATATGGGTAAGGAATTGATATCTTTTTATTAGCTTATCATTCGACGTAGCATTAGGTGATCAGTTGCTGCATTCGCCTATCATCCATATTCAAAAGTATAGGATGGGAACAGAAACAAATCTGATTTGTATAATAATCGTAAGTTCGGTTCATATGTAAGGGAAGTTAATATTCATATTGCGAGTTTCCTGTTTGCATATGAAAAATTAAGTATGATGCATTACAAGATGCACGTATCAGAAACTATGCTCTATCTACTTTTGTATCTTTTCATTTGGAGAGGCCACCGTTCAATTGATATATTATGTATGTATGCGGAGTTTAGTATCAATTTTAACAATAACAACCATTGGTACTACTATCAAAAATAAAACAGAGATCTAAATAGTATTCATAATAACTATATAAGTTATGTTCGTTATTTATTGCTAAACTATACTTTTGAATATCGGCAATAGACGAATGTAACCACTGATCACCTAATGCTACGTCGAATGATAAGCTAATAAAAGGATATCAATTCCTTACCCATATCGGTGAGAGGATTGGTAAAATGACTTACAATAAGAAGATGCAATTAATATTTGGTGTTTTTGCAATATGGGCTTACGGAATGGATTGCACATATGCTGCTATAAAACCTGCGCGATCACCATCTTTTAATCATTCGCTGGTTTATTGATGACATGATACAAGATTCCAAATTAATCCAAGCTCGCAAGCAGGGCAGTAAGCTTTTATACGCAGTTTCCATTTTTAGTGCGTTTGTAAATATATTGATGCTAACAGGACCCTTGTTCATGCTTCAAGTTTATGATCGTGTCCTTGGATCACGTTCCAACGAAACTTTAGTCGCATTGTTCATCTTGGTCGTCTTGCTCTATATTTTTATGGGCTGCCTGGATTATGCGCGCAGCCGTGTCATGGCGCGTATTGGGGCACGGTTTCAGGCTTTCTTAGATGAGACGGTCTTTAGAAGCTCCATAAAAAGCGCTATTGACGAAAGTAATAGATCTAACCCATCAACAGGCTTACGTGATATTGAATGCATTCAATCTTTAGTCTCAAGCCCTGCTGCCTTTGCTATCTTTGATATTCCATGGACACCTTTATTTCTGGCCGCCATTTTTATATTCCACCCATTACTCGGTTGGGTGGCTTTTGTAGGTGGGATTTTTTTATTGGCAATCACATTCTTAAATCAACTTTTGACAAAAAAGACGGTTTTAGATGCTGCTATTAAATCTTCACAAGCAAATGCATTTGCAGAGACCGCGCGCCAAGCAACGGAAGTTATTCATGCCCAGGGTATGCAATCTGCCATAACAAAACGGTGGAAACAAAATCGCAACGCAGGATTAAAAGCCTCAATCAGGTCAACAGATCTTACTGGTGTTTTTTCTTCCCTGACAAAATCATTTCGCCTTCTTTTGCAATCAACCATGTTGGCTGTTGGTGCATATCTAGTTTTAAAGAATGAGCTGACACCAGGAGCTATGATCGCAGGATCTATCCTTCTAGGTCGTGCCTTAGCGCCTCTTGAGATGGCAATTGGGCAATGGCCTTTAGTCGTACGCGCTCACAATGGCTGGAACTCATTAGAACATCTTTTGACAAATGAATGTATTGCTTCAGAAAAAATGTATCGGGCAAAACCAAAAGCACATCTTGTTGTTAAAAACTTGGGTCTAATTCCCCCTAGCGAACAGAAACCAACACTTATGGGTATCAATTTTGAATTGAAGCCCGGTGAAGTATTAGGCGTTCTTGGGAAAAGCGGCTCAGGCAAATCGACACTTGCAAAAGCACTGGTTGGTCTATGGCGACCAGCTGCAGGAGAAATACGCTTGGATGGCGAAATGATTGAGAATTATGACGCCGAGTTGTTTGGAAAGTATATTGGTTATCTTCCACAAAATGTGAATTTATTCCACGGATCTGTCGCTGAAAATGTTGCGCGAATGGCGGAAAATCCAGACCCTGAAATGGTGAAAACAGCTATAAATATAGCAGAGGCTGATGCTCTTGTTAAAAATTTACCAGAAAGCTTTGATACAATCATACAAAATGGTACAGGCAGATTATCTGGTGGCCAAAAACAACGCCTTGGGCTGGCACGTGCTATATACGGCGACCCTGCGATGATAGTTTTAGATGAACCAAATGCAGCATTGGATGCGGATGGGTCATTAGCTCTGAATGTTGCAATCAATAGGTTTAAACAACAAGGTAAAATTGTTATCATTATGACCCACCGCCCTATGGCGATTTCTGAATGTGATATGCTTTTATATATTGAAGATGGTCGCCAAAAAGCATTTGGCCCACGTGATGAAATCTTAAGTTCGATTATCAAGAATGCCAAAGATGTGACAAAAATTGTTGCTAATGGGAAAGCAGCATGAGCAATGATATAACCCCAAATGAATGGTCAACATCCCGTCCGCTCATTATTGGGTTTTCCAGTTTGATATTGCTCGTCCTTGGTGTGGGGCTATGGAGTATCACAACACAGATATCAGGTGCAGTAATCGCCAGCGGTCGCATTCAAGTAGAAGCCAATCATCAAGTTATTCAACACCCAACAGGCGGTGTTGTTAGAGATATCATGGTGTCCGAAGGGAGTATCGTTGAAGCAGGTGATGTAGTTATCCGTTTCGATGATAGTGGTCTAAAATCCGAACTTGGAATTGTCGAAAGCCAATATTTTGAATTGATTGCACGTAAAGCCCTTTTCAAGGCTGAACAGAATGATAAATCTGAGCTAGTATATGATACTGAACTTATGACTAGAGCCGAACAAGATCCAAATATACTGTCCTTAATGGATGGGCAGTCTAACTTTTTTATAGCGCGAAGAGCTTCTCTTGATAAACAAAAAGAACAGCTGGCAGAACAAACTACCCAACTGAATAATCAGGTTACAGGTGTTGAAGCACAGAAAAGAGCAAATCAAACACAGCTCGAACTTCTAAAAGAAGAATTAACTAACGCACAAACACTGTTGGATAAAGGCCTTATGCAAGTTTCACGTGTCTTAATACTACTGCGCGAAAAAGCACGGATCTCAGGTCAGGTGGGAAGTTTAACCGCTGACCTTGGACGGTTAAAAGCAGCTATTAATGGCATTAACATCCAACTACTCCAATTGGATGCGGAGCGGCGTACAAGTGCTATAGAAAGCCTGCGTGATATTGGTTATCGCGTATTAGAATTAGCCGAGCGCAGGATCTCTATAAAACAATCTATAGCTCGACTCTCTGTTCGTGCCCCTATGTCGGGAATTGTTCACGGTAATCAAATATTTGCGTTACAGTCTGTGGTTCAGGCAGCGCAACCCATGATGTATATAATCCCAAGCAACCTGCCTCTGATAATACAGGCACAGGTGGATGTTGTTCACGCAGATCAAGTCTATGTTGGTCAAAATGCAACTTTAAATTTCTCAGCTTTTAGCCAGCGCACAACTCCACAAATTTTTGGAGCTGTAACAAAATTATCTGCTGATGCGTTCACAGATCAAATCTCTGGATTGAATTATTATCAAGTCGAGCTTATTCCAAATCAAAGTGAGTTAGTAAAATTAAAGAACTTAGAGCTTTTACCTGGCATGCCTGTTGAAGCGTTTCTTAAAACGGATGATCGCAGTGCTTTTTCCTATCTTATAAAACCAGTCACCGACTATTTTAATAAAGCTTTCCGTGAGGAGTAAGGGGTTTTGTAGATATATCGAAGTGGCTATTACTGATTAATTACAAACTGTAATACAAGCTTTCTGCAATGCCCTCACGGCGGCACAAAGCAGATATACTTTCCTCACCACGCAGAGCTGCAAATACAATGCGTATCTTTTCTTCTGCCGAATATGTCAGTCTGGTTTTACGACGAATACTCTTCACCAATTTATCGGCAGCGGCTTTCGACCGCCCTGATTTCTTAGTCATCTTTAAGCTTACGATGAGTGCTTCGCATTCATCAACTGCTCATTGATATCCTTACAGTTAATGTGAACCAGAAACCCTCCGTTATTTAAACACTCAATTCTCTCCCACAGGTACTGACGTTAGACATGCCCATGTATCTGGTGAAAATGTAATTGGCGGTGCTGTCAAACGAATTCGAACTGGTCTCAGTTTCCCGCATAAATCTTGAACTTATGCGGAACAAAATTAACGCCACTCGAATAGAGCGGCGCTACGGTTGAGCTGGCAAATCTTCGTATGCCAATTCCAGTTATTTATTTCAAGCATGCCCCCGACTGATGGCTGAACCAGAGACGCGAGATTGTTCCAACATACTATACTTTGCCTTCTAGACCTTTAGCTTCCGCTTCTGTAGCTCCTGGTATTTTCATTTCAAAGGTTTCGTCAATTACAGTATAATCGTAATAACCCATTCTTGCGATTGGGCGTATTTTCGGGATATCCAACTTTCCGCTAGGCAAGATAAAATTGTCGTCTATGTGAATTTGTGCCACCCTCGCGAAGATAATATCGATGGTCGCGACAGATGTGTTTGCGTTTATGCGATGTGTCGACAGGTATTCGCATTCAAAGTGGCAAGGGCTCTCAGCAACCCGCGGCACGGCAGATTCAATTGAATCTAGTTTTGTAACTCCTGCTGTTTCAAATTCATCTTCTTCAGGTGGAACATACATTGCGGATTTGTTTACAGCTTCACGCAAGTCGTAAGTTGCCATATTCCAAACAAACCAACCAGTATCCTCAATATTTTTGGTGGTATCTTTTTTATTCCCATCAATTGTTTGGTTAGCGGAGAACATAACCATAGGTGGATCAAAAGTAAGGTTTTGCCATTGACTGTATGGTGCAAGGTTAGCAACGCCTGTCTTACTTACTGTCGAAATCCAGCCAATTGGGCGAGGAACCGTACAGCTTTTGAAAGGAGAAAAAGGAAGAGGGCAAACTTCATTCAGTGGTGAGTAATGCATATTTTAACCTTAGTAGTTATAGTTTATATTCGAAGAATAAGAGCGATGGTGTCGGAGGATCTTGGTGAATTCGAGATAGCAACGTATTTTCGCATAATGACAACACAAGATGTATTTGCAAGAAAATGCATCAGTTTGGCCCAATCGGTGTTGAATTTTCACTCTTTAATTTGTGGCTAGGGTTAATGGCGGGAATACAGTCCTTCGTACCACTATAAAAGTGACACGGTTATTACATCACAGTGTGTTAATTTTATAATTATAATTCAATAGCATTGATTACTTTCAATCTGGTGCAGTGTGGGAATGGCAAAAACCCAATATGTAGCAATATTTGTTACCATATTTTCCTGTCTCTTATACA
>OLHJ01000680.1_pt1 | contig 10112 bp, 6 predicted proteins | sample 1609491 | NCBI WGS metagenome assembly OLHJ01 (sample SAMN05416861, study PRJEB24817) | seawater metagenome | isolation source: Sea water | place: Canada:Atlantic | collected 2013-11
TCAGGAGTCTCGTGGGCTCGGAGATGTGTATAAGAGACAGGTCTTAATATGAGGTACAAATAATGTGTCTCCATTTAACGTTGCCATATCTGCATATAGTTGCGCGCTACAGAATACGCTTAAAAATAGAATTAGTAATTTGCTGGATGGTGATCGCTGAACTGATTTAGATGGAGGCATATTTTACTTCTCGATAAGGCAAGTGTGCTTCATGGGAAGCGCATCATTGGGTTCTGAGGTACGGACAAGTTAACGCTCAATCTGCCAGAATCTGAAGCATGACTCAATCAAAAATGTACAAACGCCACCGATTCCCGCCTGAAATAATCCAATACGCCGTTTGGCTCTACCACCGATTCAACTTCAGTCGTCGTGATACTGAAAAATAACTTGGGATCGGCGTGAGCTATGAAGCGATTCGTTCAAAGCCTGCTAGAGAAAGGGAGAGAGGTATTCGTTACTGACATTTTACGGGAAGTGGAAATGCGGAGGCACTATGAACAACGGACTATGCCCGGACCAACGGACCATGAAAATCTATAGTCCGTCGCTCCAAATCATAAGCGGCTGAAAGGTAAGGGAAATTGGTGGGCCCACAGGGACTCGAACCCCGGACAAACGGATTATGAGGCAGTGGAACTTGCCGGAAAATACTTGAGTAAGTGGAAGAGCCGTAACGAGTTTTCTTTTTCTGAGCTTCTGAGTCCGACCGAAACCGAACCTCTACCGAACTTGGTTGGGGTCGGCCGGTTCACCGAACTTGGCAAGTAGAAGAATTCAAACGGGTTTCAGTGACCGAGCACCGAACTAAACCCGAAACGAATACTGTTTGGGTTCTTCAATATACTCTTCAAGATTGCCTAATCGCAGTTTTTCTCGATTTGGCTAGTTAACTTGTCACTATCTGCAAGCGGCTCAGCGCATTAATATATCGTTGATGGCGAAACCGATTCCAAATCGCTCAACCTCACGGTCATAGTCCAGCAGACTTTCGCCGTAACCCTTGAACGCTCTGGCAAAAATGCGTAAATGACTGTTTATTGGATAGCTCCAGGTCGCCTCGATACTATCTTCCTCGGTGCCAGGTCGATACTTGAGGCTAAAGGTGTTTCTATTTGGTGTATACACCGCTTCGACCGAGCCGTAGCCAAGATATTGATGGATATCTGGATTGTCATCGTCTTCATCATCTTCTGGTAGTCGATACCAAGCCTTCAGTGCCATGGCAAGATCGCCAAACTCGAATCCTACGGTGCCGGTTAACCGGTTCCAGCTGCGGGAAATCTCTCTATTATCCAAGTTTGAGCGGCCATTGGACTGGTGATTGAAACCAAAGTCCCAGAATGCAACCTGGGCGCCTAAGATTTCCGGCCCGCCGTAGTGGCGAAGAAATATTTCCGGTTCATAGTTGGTCTCGCGAAAGGGTGCGGATGCGTCATTGTAAAGCTGCCACCAGGAGTGGCTGGTATAACCCACCAGCAAATCCGTATTACCGTCGAAAATATCCTGAGCTAGCGGAAATTTAATACTTACCTGAAACTCGGCCTCGGTATGGTCGATACTCTCGTTGCCGAGATCGACGAAATCCTCATATTGGCTAGGCGTGGCATTGTGGGAGATCGGAATCACGAAGTTGGGGCGATGGGGCGTGATCGAGTATGGCCGACCCAGACTCTGGCGTTCTGCAATAATAGTCCGATCCCCTACAGAAAGCCTTCGCTGAGAGGCGGCAACTCCGTCGCTGATCAATTCAGAGCAGCTCGCTCTGAGCTGGCGTACCGTTGTTTCCGGGGATGCGTTTTCCATGGCCTCTAATAGGCAGGCATCACTGGCAGGCTGTGCTATGGCTATAGGACTGAATGAGGCTAAATAAATCGTGATGGCGATGGCGATGGCGCCAGCGAGACTGAAAACGTTGCTTAGCAAGTGTGGGATTATCTTATGTGCGTCTCTTCTACCCATTAGAATCAACCTCAAGGCTCTCTTCGAATCGATCCTGTGGTTGAGCCTCCGTTGGGTTCTTGCCGTGAAGCAATCGCGACATAACCAAGCACGCTGTAAGATCACCGGTTACATTGACTGCCGTTCGAGACATGTCGAGTATCCTATCAACGCCAAGGATGAGCGCGATGCCCGCCGCTGGAACACCTAAGTTCTGCACTATCGTAGCGAGAATGACAATGCCGACACCTGGTGTACTCGGAGAACCGATTGAGGCGCCGATGGTGGTAATCGCGAGTAGGGCAAGTTCAGGATATGAGAGGTCGATGCCAAATAATTGCGTTAGAAAAACTGCCGCCACAACTTGATAAAGTGCGGTGCCATCCATGTTCACCGTCGCTCCTAACGGCACGATGAAGCGAACTAGGCTGGGCTGTATGTGCAACTTCTTTTCCGCTGTTTCCATAGACAGTGGCATGACCGCGGCCGAACTGGATGTTGAGAACGCGAGCAGCTGTACTTCGCGAACATCGATTAGAAACTTAATGGGAGAGCGGCCCGTCACTACAGCAATTATAATCAGATAAACAAACAGCAGTGCAAGCAGCCCGAGGAGTACCGTGCCGACATAGACAGACATTCCGACCAATGCGTCCAATCCAATTTGGACGCTGACTTCGGCTAGAAGCCCGAACACAGCGGCGGGTGCCAATACCATGGCCCAACCCACAACCTTCATTGAGATTTCTTGGACTGACGCCATCAAGTCAAGGACCGGCTTTGATCTTGTGGGCGAAGTGGTCACTAGAGCGATCGACAGAAAAATTGCGAGGACGACAATCTGGAACATGGATCGGTGAAGTATTGCGTCCGACGGATTAGTCGGAATTATATCGACAATACGTTGCGGCAAGGACCGTTCACTAAGCGCAGTCACCGAATCTGACGCGTCTAATATGGATAAATCCGCGGGCAGCACAAACGCTGTTGCGTCTATGTAGCGTCCGGGTTCGATCCACAGCGCTAAAGAGGCGCCGATAAGAACCGCGATGGTAGTGGTAATCACAAAATAGGGCGCGATACGCAGGCCAACCTGTCTTAGGAAGTCAGTACTACCGCTGCCAGTGATACCAATAACAATAGATGACAGCACCAAGGGTACAACCACCATTTGAATTAGAGCGAGGAACAGATTGCCAGGCAGTGCCAGCCAACTCGCAATTGTGTAGGCAGTAGTAGCAGGGACAATGGCAGCGCCAGTGGGAGAGAGCAGTAACCCCACGCAGATACCTAATGCCATCGCTACTAAAATCTGCGCCCACAATCGATTGCGTATCAAATAGTCCAGACGATCAGCAAGATGACGGGGACTGGGCGGATGAATGTCGCCGCTATTGTTCTGAGTATTTATCATGTATATCCATCATTCATTACAAAGGTGTCGGGTCGCACGTGTATTCGTGCAATACGATTGTTGAATTCGCACTTAATCCTGAGACTGCTAGAAGCAGGGTATCCGGGAATGGCGTTCTCCTAAGAAAACATGCTTGAATTTCATTTCTTCAACGAACTAATTTTCGGCTCGATCAGGCGTCGCGTCATTGCAAACAAGAATGCTGTGCTTGCACCGAAAAGAATCAGTCCGCCCATGGCTTCAAAACTAGCCAGTATTCTCCACTGTTCTGATACCGTAATATCGCCGTAACCAAGTGTCGTCGCTGTGACCACAGAGAAATAAAGCGCGTTTTCGAATTTTGCGAACTCGCCAAGTGAGAAATAGACAGCCGCCCAGGACCAAGCTTCGATAGTGTGGATGGCGACCACGAAAAGTACGGCTAGAACCAGAACTAAGGCAATACGAACTTCATCCCTCCATTGTTCGGCCCGAGATTCGATGCGCTGCAGCAAGCGTAACGACACGATCAGCCCAGCAACATGAAAAACCACGCTGACAATAATGATTACAGTGCCTAACACTAATTGCCCGATCAAAGTTGGCTCTCCTCTGGCGCGGACTCTACCGGGGCATGATGGAACATGGCAAACAGGACCGGCACAACCACCATGGTCAACACCGTTGCGAACAGCAATCCTCCAATAATCGTGATGGCCATTGCTGAAAAGAACGCATCAAACAACAACGGAATCATGCCAAGTGCAGTAGTTAAAGCAGCCATCGCCACCGGACGCAAACGGCTGGTGCCGGAGTGGATGATCGCAGGCAGAATTTCTTTTCCAGCGATAAGTTCTGCATGAATCTGATCAATGAGTACGATCGCGTTCTTAATCAGCATGCCCATTAAGCTCAAGAAACCGAGTAATGCCATAAAACCAAACGGTTGACCGGTTAACAGTAAGCCGGCCGTGACTCCCATCACAGCGAGCGGCACGCAGAGCCAGATAATCAACGGTTCGCGGATAGAGTTGAACAGAACAACGGTTACTAGGAACATCACGAGGATATAGATCGGAATAGGCGCTGCCACGGCAGCCTGTGCATCATTGGTATTCTCGTATTCGCCGCCCCAAGTCAATTCATACCCCTCGGGTAACGCGAGTGCCTCGATTTTTGGCCGTACTCTCTCTAACAATTCATTCGCGTATCCACGGTCGGGGTCGGCGTAGACAGTGATAGTTCGATGCCGGTCTCGGCGAAGGATAATTTCATCCTCGAAACCAGTGTCGAATCCTGAAACAACCTGACGCAATGGGATCATCTCGTTGGCCGCGGGGCTCCAGATTTGCAAGTCGCCTGCGCTGGAAAAATCCGTTCGTCGCTCTTCTGCAGCTCTTACGATGATGGGCAGAAGTGTATCGCCCTCTCGAAACACGCCGGCAATGATGCCCTGAAAGCCTTCTTTGATTGTGGCGGCGATCATTGAGTGAGTAATGCCGTTCAAATTGGCTTGTTCTTCAGCCATCACGGGGAGTATGACCTTGACCCGCTGGCGCCAGTCTGTGCGGATTGCCTTAGAATCGGAGTCTTCACGCAAGATTGATTGCGCTTGTTCGGCCAGCCGTCGTAATTCGTTGGCATTGGGGCCCGAAAATCTCGCCTGTATCTTCCCCGCAGCACCAGGACCAATTTGAAATTTGTTGGTGTAGAACAAAGCATCGGGAAAGTCCGCCGCAAGTTCCGTTTCAATTTCACGTGCCAAACTATCAATTTGTTTGTGGTCTTGCACGTCGACCAATAGCTGAGCGTAGGCACTATTGGGTTTTTCAGGTTGGTAGGTCAACAGGAAACGCAGCCCGCCTTGTCCTATCAGAGACGTGACGCCACTGACGCTGTCCTTATCGATCAGATACTTCTCTACATCCCCCACAAGCGCCTGCGTGTCATCAATGTGCGTACCCTGTGGCAGCCATAAATCCACCATAAATTGCGGGCGGGTTGAGCTTGGGAAAAAACTCTGATCTACCTTGGTGAACCCCCACAAGGAAACCACAAACAATCCCATTACCACCGCAATACTGAAGTAGCGTTTTCGAATACAGTGATGCAGGAAAGATTGATATCGGCGGTAGAACTGGCCGTCATAGGGATCTGACTCGGGGCCATCTGCCGCGCGTGGTTTAAGGAACATCGCACAGAGTACAGGCGTCAGGGTAATCGCAGTAACCCAGCTGAGGAGCAGCGCTACCATTACGACCAGAAACAGTGAGCGCAGGTACTCACCCGTGACATCTTCCGATGTCCCAATCGCTGCGAAAGCCAGGATGGCGATCAGGGTCGCACCCAGAAGGGGCCAAGCTGATTGTTTCACGATAGCTGACGCGGCTTCTTCGGCACTGACCTTCTTCTGCATTTGTACCAGCATGCCATCGACAATCACGATCGCGTTATCAACCAGCATACCGAGCACGATAATGAGCGCGCCAAGTGACACACGTTCTAGTGCTACATCCATTGGATCAAGGAAAATGAATGCACCAAGGATCGTCACGATCAGAACGAAACCAATAATCAGGCCGCTACGCAGTCCCATAAACGCAAGTAGTACCAGCACCACAATGGCCACTGCCTCCACAAGGCTCACCAGAAACCCGGAGATTGAGGTAGACACCGCATCTGATTGCAGCGATACGACCTCAAGCTCCATGCCAACGGGGCGCTGACTCTCAAGCTCGGCCAACCGCTCACTCAGTGCCTCACCCATAGTAACGACATTGCCGCCGGCTACAGTTGAAATGCCTAGCCCTATGCCGGCTCGCCCACCAAAGCGAATAATTGCACTTTGTGGCTCGACATAACCGCGGCGAACTGTCGCCACATCCCCTAGGCGGAACTGATCGTTAGCTCGTCCGTGAATGAGAAGAGATTCGATCTGTTCAACGGCCGCGAATCCCCCCGTCGATTGAATAGTGATGAACTCCGTACCAACTTTGACACGGCCTCCATTCGCAACGGTATTCTTTTCTCGGAGTTGGCTGACAATCGAGGCCATAGGAACCCCGAGCTGAGACATGCGATCTCGATCAAATTCCACGTACACCGCTTCAGTGTATTCACCGTAGGTCGAGATCTTGCCGACGTCTTCAACCAATAGGAGCTCGCGTCGCAATACATCGACATAGTCATTGAGCTCGGAGTAGCTATAACCATCGCTGGTTATGACTAGAAACACGCCATACACATCACCGAAGTCATCATTGACCGTTGGTGCTCTGGCCCCGGGTGGCAACTGGCCTGCGGCATCGCTAACTTTTCGCCGTAACTCATCCCAGACTTGCGGCAGGGTTGATTTGTCATACGCCGGTTTGATGCTAACGGTAATGATTGATAGGCCCCGACTGGACCGAGATTTTATTTTGTCGAGCTGTCCCAGTTGTTGTATAGCGATTTCAAGCTTATCGGTGACTTCCTCCTCCACCTCTGCTGCGGTAGCGCCTGGGTAACTTGTTACGACCAATGCGTCTTTGATCGTAAATTCCGGATCCTCAAGCCGACTCATTCCCTGGTAGGTTATTCCACCGCCAATTAGCAAGACCAGAGTGAAAACCCAAACGACGGTTCGGTTATTGAGTGCTAGGGTGGCGATATCCATGATGAACCTTGTAGTTGTTAGCTCTGTAAATCTGTAACTTCGGCACTACTGACCAGGCTGGATTAGGTCACGAACTGTCATGCCTTGGGTCAGACTGTGAACGCCCGAGATGGCAATACGGTCACCTGCTACCAAGCCCTCCACGACACGGATGCGATCTCCCACCAATTCACCAACACGTACGACGTGCCGACCGACCTGGCTGGTTTGCGCATCGATAATCCACACATAGGCATTGTTGTCTGCGTCTGCTATTACTGCGCCCGCTGGAATTAGAGGGACCTGGTCAGCAACAAACTCCTCGATAGCAGTGACAATCACCTTGCCGGTCATACCCGGCCGGATAGTGAAATCCACGGGCGCTTCGAACGCAAATGTTGCAGAAAACGTTCGCGTCGTTGGATCTGCCGTCGTTGTGTAGGATTTGATGCTGGCTGGAAACTGTCGGTTAGCAAGGGCCGCGATCTCCACTAGCGGACGCGCAATCGCATTCATTTCCTCGCGGCTTAAGCCCGGTCGAATTTGTGCCCAATCGCGTTCGGCAACATTGACCTGCATTTCAAGGCTGAATTCATTCTGTAGATTCAGTATTGGCTGTTTGGCTTGAACATTTGCGAAATCATCAACCAGCTTGCGCGCAATGCGGCCGGCAAAAGGTGCAATCAGTTCTGTTTCATCGAGGGCCTTTTGCGCCGTTTGTAAATCCGCCTCGGCGATCTCGAGATTACGTCGGGCAACGTCGACGCTCTGCGGCGTGACAGCATTAGATACGGCTGCTTCTGTATAACGATTGAAGTCAGCGTTTGCTGCATTACGCTGAGCTTCGGCGCGGTCTTTGCCCGCCTGGTAATCCCGTGGATCTAACCGGGCCAGCACTGTACCTTCCGCTACCGCATCACCTTCCGATACCAGCATGTCGACAATCCGCCCTGGTACTTCAAAGGCCATATCCGATTGTTGAGCCGCGGTTACGCTACCGGGAAAGTCTTGCGTCGATGACGCGTTTTCCAAACCGATCGTTAGCATCCGCACTGGTCGAACGACTGGTGTCCGAACGTCGGCCTTATCTGCACCGCACGCGGTTAGTGTTAGGGCAGCTAATAACGATGCGACCACAATTGCTCGGCCATTTGAGCCAAGCTTGTAAAGCAAACTGGTATTTAGATGAATTGTCATGATTCTTCCTTAGTTTACCAACCGCCGCCAAGCGAGCGATAAATTGAGATCAACTCCAGTACAACAGCGCCGCTACTTTCGGCTAGTCGATCCTGTTGGCTAAAGAGTGATCGTTGTGTGTCCAGAACATTTTGGAAATTCGTCAACCCTTGGCGATAAAGTTCCCTAACCAGCCGATCGGCCTCGGCCACCGCATCAGCGCCGCGTTGTAGTGCGGCTTGGCGTTCGCGCTCCATGGCAAATCCAATCAATGAGTCTTCGACATCTTGCAGCGCGCCCAGCACAGTTCGCTCATAGGCGATCAAAGCTTGGTCAGTCTGCGCTTCCTCGACATGAATCGCGTTTCGTACGCGTCCTCCGTCGAACAGATTCCAGGAGAAGAAGGGCCCTAACGACCAGGCCTCATTGCCGCCGTTAAAAAGACCGCCTGCTGCGGTTGCGTAACTAAAATCCCCAAGCAGAAAGAAGTTCGGATACAGCGCCGTAGTCGTGACGCCAACAAGCGCCGTTTGAGCGGCAAGCACTCGTTCGGCGGCTCGAATATCGGGGCGCTGGCGGATCACTTCCGCTGGGATACCGGTTGGCACCGAAACCGGCAGTTGCGGTATCGGTGACGCAGTTTGCAATTCCTGACGCAGTGCGCCGGGTTGTTCACCGAGCAATGTGCTCAATTGATTGATGGTCTGCAGGATTGCCGCTTCCAAGTCTGGCAAAGCGGACTCGGTAATTGCGAGGTTGAACTCTGCCTGCCTAACCTCGAGATCTGGCGCCAACTCGGCGAGGTTGCGTGCCACAACCAATGCTAGTGTCTCGCGCTGCAATTCAACGTTGGCACGGGCAAATTGTAAGCGCTGTTGAAGCGTTCTCAGCTGAACGTAACTTGCACCCACCACAGCACTCAGAACGACCTGCACATCTCGATGATTTTCCAGCGATGCCTCGTAGCTTGCTGTGGCGGCCTCGATTGAGCGGCGTACTCGTCCCCATAGATCGATTTCCCAACTCGATTTAATACCAATATCGCGAAATGTATCAGGCCTCTGTTGAGGAGGTGCCACGATAATTTGATTGCCCTCACTAAATCGGGTGCGCTGTACGAAACCGGAACCGTTCACGTCCGGCATTTGGCCTCCAGTCGCAATTCCCAACTGTGCCTGCGCTTCAGCGATACGGGCTGTCGCCAGTTTGAGGTCCAAGTTTTGAAATTGTGCGCGTTCAATCAACGACACCAGCGTTGGATCTCCGAGACCTACCCACCAAGTTTGATAAGTAGCCTCGCCATCAATCATCCCGCCCACCAGTTCCTGATGCCAGCGATCTGCAACGATAAGCTGTGGGCGTTCGTAATCCGGGCCCACCATATGTGCGCAGCCGGACAATAGCCCGACGAGTGCCGCACTACACCAGAATCGAGCCGACAAATATCGATGGCTGGGAAGCGCGCACGGCCGCAATGTTTGATCGGTGGTTTCAGCAGTCGAGTGCGGGCATTTTGTAGGTGACTTATCCATACGCGATGGGACTGTCTGAAAACAGATAGCCCTTCAGTTCCTTGTTAAAATTAATATCCTCGCGCATCCACTCGAACAACATGGCTGCGTGTCCGTTCTCCTCATCTCGGCCGTGCAAAAGGGTTTCGGCCAGTTGCTCATCCAGGCACGCAGCAACGCGTTTCTTGTATCGTTCAGAATCTTGTTCTTTAAGGACCATAGAAATGCTCTGGTTAGCTAAATTGATCGTGGTGGATAACTGCGATAAGTCGCTGATGGAATTCGTACCAATAAGTCGAAACGGAATGTCGATTTGTAGCCGAAAACTGTTACTCACTAAGGCCAACGTACTATGAAAATCCTTAGTCCGTCGCCCCAAGGCGTAAGCAGATGAAAAGAAAGGAAAAATGGTGGGCCCACAGGGACTCGAACCCCGGACAAACGGATTATGAGGCAG
>OLHJ01000681.1_pt1 | contig 10077 bp, 10 predicted proteins | sample 1609491 | NCBI WGS metagenome assembly OLHJ01 (sample SAMN05416861, study PRJEB24817) | seawater metagenome | isolation source: Sea water | place: Canada:Atlantic | collected 2013-11
ACGAGATGCTCAGGAGTCTCGTGGGCTCGGAGATGTGTATAAGAGACAGATCACAATCATTGCGGGCAGGGGTTGTCCATGCTTTTTATTTTTCGGTAGGCCCCAGCCTGTTTGCCCCTTTGGCCGAAAGGTTGATGAAACACAAAATTACGGACGATTATACCCGTATTGTTGTTGAAAAACCCTTTGGTCGTGATCTCGCATCGGCACAGGGTTTAAACGCTGTATTAGCGAGGTGTTTTCGAGAGGATCAGATTTTTCGCATTGACCATTATTTGGGTAAGGAAACGGTTCAAAATCTAATGGCGCTGCGTTTTGCCAATGCATTATTTGAACCTTTGTGGAACTCACAACATATCGATCATGTGCAAATAACAGTGTCAGAATCGTTAGGGGTAGAGGGGCGTGGCGCCTATTATGATAAATCAGGTGCAATGCGCGATATGATGCAAAATCATCTGATGCAATTATTCTGCCTGACTGCTATGGAGCCACCTGCGGTTTTTGACGCGGCTTCAGTTCGCGATGAAAAACTTAAAGTTATCAAAGCACTAGACCAAATACTGGAAGATAATATTGTTCGGGGCCAATACCGTTCGGATGAAAATAGCGACAGTTATCAAAATGAAAGCGGGAACCCTGCCAGTACCACTGAAAGCTACATTGCGCTAAAGGCAAATCTGTCAAATTGGCGGTGGGTTGGCACACCGTTTTATTTACGCACTGGTAAAAAACTACGCAACCGCATGTCTGAAATCGCCATTGTTTTCAAAGACCCTCCGCATTCGATTTTTGAAGATAGCCAAGACCTAAAGGGTAACGTGTTAACCATCCGTTTGCAGCCCGATGAAGGCATCAACTTAAGTATGACGATCAAAGAACCGGGGCCGGGTGGTATGCGCCTAACTGAGGTACCACTTGATATGAGCTTTGCCGATGCTTTGGGTGAAGATGAGGCCGACATGCCCGATGCATATGAACGACTTATCATGGATGTCATTCGTGGCAATCAGACCTTATTTATGCGTGGCGATGAAGTTGAAGCCGCATGGGCATGGGTTGATCCTATCATTAAGGAGTGGGAGGCATCTGGTGCAAAACCTGCCCAATATGATCCAGGCAGCAACGGCCCTGACGACAGTTTGATGTTGCTACATAAAGATGGTCGCCGCTGGCGGGAGATTACATAATGAGCATATTTCTAGATTACCCAGGTTATGAAACCTTAATGATGGGCATTGCTAAAATTGTGGCTAAACAACTGATTGAAACGCTAGCGCAAAAAGATACGGCAACCCTCGCTGTGCCGGGCGGCACAACACCTGCACCATTTTTAGAACGCTTAAGCCTGATGGATATGGATTGGCAAAATGTGCGCGTGTTGATGACTGACGAACGTTTACAGCCGGATGACCCGTTTCGATCGAATTTTCGAATGGTCGAGCATTATTTATCTCAAAACGCTTCATCCAAGGCGCAACTGTTGCCAATGGCATCACTAGAACAGACACCACAAGAAGCATTAGATGCGGGCACTGATCTGTATGCGCCATGTTTACCAATAGATGTTCTGGTATTGGGAATGGGGGCAGACATGCACACAGCATCGCTTTTCCCCGACGCACCAGAGCTTGTAGCAGCTCTTTCTCCCGACGCACCACCCCTTATGGTGATGAACAGCCCTACACAACCAGAGGCACGCATAAGTTTGACAGCACCTGTGTTGACGAATGCGCAAAACACGCATGTTTTAATCTCTGGGCCAGAAAAACTGGCTGCATATATTGATGCAGAAGAAGGTGATGGGCCTACCATAGAGGCCCCGATTAGATGTGTTTTACAAGGGCCAAACACAGTATTTATTCACCACACGCTTGGCTGATTATCCCGCTACCTTGGCAGCACCAATATGGCTTTCAACCCGCCCAAATCATCACTTTGCAAAAGCTCTAATTTACCCCCGTGGCTGCGTGCAATATCTGTTGTAATGGCAAGTCCCAATCCAGACCCGACACCTTTATTCTGATTGCGTGCGCTGTCTAACCTAGAAAACGGTTCTGTTGCAGCTTCGCGTTTGTTTTTAGGAATACCAGGGCCATCATCCTCAATAATAAATTGCACTTTGGCTGGGGTTATATCGACGGTAAGTCGCGCTGTTTCACCGTAGCATACAGCATTACCTATCAGATTTTCTATTGCACGCTGCACGCCTTGTTCGCGGCATTTCAATGTATCATCCGTGGCGTTATCACCTATAAAACGTAAATCCACATTATGTTCTGCGCGTTTGAAGTTTCGCACAATACGTTTAGATAATGCTTTAATACCAACAGTTTCTGATTTTTCCTCACTGTCACCACGCGCAAATTCAAGAAACTCGTTCAACATAGCTTCCATTTCTTCAACATCGCGTTTTAGGTGTTCAATTTCCTCTGACGGGTCAAGCAAACCCAACGATAATTTCATCCGTGTCAAAGGGGTGCGTAAATCGTGGCTGACACCCGACAACATCATCGTGCGTTGTTCTATTTGCCTGATTATGCGTGCGCGCATAGCAAGAAATGAATGGCCTGCACTTCGCACTTCTCGCGCACCCCTTGGGGTGAACGGAATGGCCCAACCGCGCCCAAAAGCCTCGGCTGCATCTGATAAGCGTTTAATCGGTTTAATCTGGTTATTTAAAAACACCACCGAAATACCCGTAAAAATTAAACTGGTTATTAGCATTGCGACCAATAGCTGGTGTGGGTTTGTAGCCGATGCACGGGTTCTGGAAAAAGAAAGCTGTATTGGCCCTTTATTCGAGTTTATCCCTAGGTTTACCAGACTTTTATCTGATTTCAGATCTACATAGACTAGGCCACTAATGTGACTCTTCAACGCGGCGCTTACATACCGACCAGATAAGTCTAGCCAAAGCCATCCGTTATTTTGGTGCGATACATGATTTTGAAAGCCCGCATTCATACTTAAAGGTCGCGCGGCCTTTGCCACAACTAATAGGGCCGTGGCCCTGTCTGGTGATTGATTTGCAAGGGATACAAGATAATTAACCTCAAGCGCCACATTTCCTGACATTTGTTCTGATACATCCCGAAAAAGCCGTTCCGCAAAATAAGTTGCCACAACGATTTGTATCACAATGATAGGCACCGCAAGAATAAGCATTGCACGGCCAAATAAACTGCGCGGTAGTTTCGATTTTATCCAAGCCCGTATCATAGGTATTAGGGATATTCCGATGATAGGTTCGACGCAAGGGAAAGAAATGATACATTTATTTTTAGTGCAACGCAAAATCCCTATAGACGCGTTAATATCGCTTTGCTATACGCAGCCTCGCAGCGCATGTTGCAATGGTATTCCGACGTAGCTCAGCGGTAGAGCAGTTGACTGTTAATCAATTGGTCGTAGGTTCGATCCCTACCGTCGGAGCCAACTTTCCCAAAAATATTCGGGAAAATGGCAAATAACCAGATAGTCCACCTTGCTTTGGTCGAATTTCCCTTCTACTGCCGTTACTATGAAAATTATTACTACTACACCCGAATTAGATGCATTTTGCGCAGAATGTGCGAATTATGATTATGTCACTGTAGATACCGAGTTTTTACGCGAACGTACGTATTACTCAAAACTGTGTCTTATCCAAATGGCCTATCCTGGCATGGGCGATGAAAACGCCGCGTTAATAGACCCATTGTCAAACGAGCTGTCCCTTGAGCCGCTATATAAGCTTTTTGAAGATGAAAGCGTTGTAAAAGTATTTCACGCCGCACGCCAAGATTTGGAAATCTTCTTTGTCGATAAAGGCATTATTCCTAATCCGTTATTTGATACGCAGGTTGCCGCGATGGTGTGTGGCTTTGGTGAACAAGTGGGTTATGAAACATTAGTGCGTAAAATCGTTAATCTACCGCTTGATAAATCTTCACGCTTTACGGACTGGAGCACACGACCGCTTTCAGACAGGCAAAAAACCTATGCTTTGGGTGACGTAACCCATTTGCGGGTGATTTATGAACATTTAAAGCACCATCTGGAAAAAGCAGATCGCGCACCATGGGTTCAAGAAGAGCTTGGTATTTTAACCAATCCCAATACCTATGTTGTTCATCCCGATGATGCATGGAAACGGGTTAAAACCAGAAACGGTTCAGGCAAAATGCTTGCATATGTACGTGAATTGGCCCGATTTAGGGAAATTTATGCGCAAACCAAAAATATTCCACGTAACAGGGTGTATAAAGATGATGCTTTGCTGGAACTTGCAGCAACAAAACCTAATGCGCATGACAAATTAAAGAAATCACGTTTGTTACTACGGGATGCCCGTGGTGGGGCCATTGGTGAGGGTATTATTGCGGCGGTTAAGGCCGCATCACTTATTGAACCAAATGATTATCCCAAAGCACCCATTGTGCGCGTGAAAAAACAAGGCAATGACGGTTTGGCTGATTTATTACGTGTTCTACTAAAAGCAAGCGCTGAACAGGCTGGTGTAGCAAGTAAACTAATCTGTAGTGCCTCTGATCTAGATGCCATCGCAAATGGTGAAAGATCACTACCAGCCTTTAGTGGATGGCGCAAACAAGTGTTTGGTGGCGATGCGCTAAAGCTGTGCGATGGCGAAATTGCCTTATCCGCGCACAAGGATTCGGTTAAAATTGTTATGCTTTAAACTTACTTTGAAACTGTAATTTGGTTTTGCTCTGCGATAACGCGAATTCTCTTTACAGATGGTAACTTGACCAAATTGATCGAAGCCCCAGCAAAAATCTCTCTTGATCGTTTTGTAGTAATTAAAGCGTCGGTATAGGGTGCGTCCCCTTTGAATTCGTAACTGACAATTCCGTTTTCGTCGGGCAAACCTTTATTTAAAGGAACAAGGTTCACATCACCATAGCCAGGTTGATTGGCCGTCCCACGTGCAGTTATCAAAACCCCGCCCCGAAACGGGTCCACCTTAACCTCAACAACAACAGGTATCAGTGTACGTGTATCAACAACTTTCTTTTTTTGTTCCAACACAACTTCTTTAACGCGTTTACCGCCAAAGGATCCCGCAGAACTACCACCACTGCTGCCACCACTAGACCCAGTGGAGCTGTTACCAGATGATCCTGTCACACTGCCAACGGCAGAACATCCTGTGACAAAACCAAATGCGATCATAGTGATGATAATCTTTTTCATAACGTTGCCTTAACTGCTCTGCTAATACCGATACCCAAACTCTTGCTCAAAGAAAAGCCTTCTATAGCTATTATGCAAGAAAAACACTGGACGTTTTGCCTATACACTCATAATTGAGTAGAAAAATGAGGCGTAATCATGTCGGAAACTTTTGAAGATATTGTGGAAACATTTGAGTTTTTGGATGATTGGGAAGATCGTTATCGACACGTGATTGAAATGGGCCGCGCTATGAGGCCGCTTGATGACGTCTATAAAGTGGCTGCAACCAAGGTTGATGGCTGTGCATCACAGGTCTGGATTATTCCGCAAATCAAGGGGACAGGGCCGCAGGCGGTTCTGGAATTTGAAGGGGCAAGTGATGCGATGATCGTCAATGGCCTGATTGCAATCCTAAAGGTTTTATATTCTGGCAATACTGTGGAAGAGGCCCTGAAAATAGATGCATTGGCAGCATTTGGGCGTCTTGGTCTGGATCAACATCTATCCGCACAACGTTCAAACGGTTTGCGCGCGATGATAGAGCGATTAAGAGGTGTATCATTATCGGCTTCTAGCACCTGAAAACGGTTATGAATAGTTTGCATGATTATTATGATTAATATGCGTTTGAAACATATTAAGAAACCTGTCACTGGCAGATAAACACTATGCTAAATAAAGCTGCTTAGGATAAGATATATGTCACAAATTATACAAAAAATAATTGATAAACAAGGGTTTGTTCTGGCTGACGGGGCAACTGGCACCAATTTGTTCAACATGGGTCTTATGTCGGGTGACGCACCAGAAATGTGGAATGAAGAACATCCCGATCGCATTGCCAAACTATATCAAGGGGCTGTTGACGCAGGCTCTGATCTGTTTTTGACAAACAGCTTTGGCGGAAACGCCTCTCGGTTGAAGTTACACAACGCCCAACACCGCGCCCGTGAACTATCTCGTATCTCGGCAGAAATTGGTCGCGAAGTTGCAGATAAGTCTGATCGCGATATCGTGGTTGCAGGTTCAATCGGCCCAACAGGCGAAATTATGGGCAAGATCGGCACATTAACCCATGAAGCGGCAGTTGAAATGTTCGAAGAACAGGCGCACGGCTTACTAGAAGGTGGCGCCGATGTTCTATGGATTGAAACGTTTTCAGCACCCGAAGAATATGCAGCTGCCGCAGAGGCTATGCAAAACGTAGGGGCAGATTGGTGTGGCACCATGAGCTTTGATACTGCAGGGCGTACAATGATGGGGCTAACCTCTGCCAATATGGTTAAAATGGTAACCGATCTTGATTATGCGCCATATGCATTTGGGGCCAACTGCGGGGTAGGGGCATCTGACCTGCTGCGTACAGTTTTAGGTTTTTCTGAAACATATAATAGCCGCCCAATCATTGCTAAGGGCAATGCGGGCATACCAAAATATGTTGATGGGCATATCCATTACGATGGCACACCGGATTTAATGGCGGAATATGCAATTCTTGCGCGCAATTCGGGTGCTACGATAATCGGGGGCTGTTGTGGCACAATGCCCGAGCATTTACGTGCCATGCGCAAAGCACTTGATAGCACACCAAAAGGTGAAAAACCCAGCCATGAGCAGATAACATCAGCCTTGGGCGCATTCTCATCCGACAATGATGGAACCGGTGATGCACCTGTGCAAAAACCTCGTCGAAACCGTCGTCGCGGGTAAAATTAACGTTGATGGTCGCACTACCGTTGTGTTTTGTCGTAAACTGTAAAGATAAATACAGTAAAATCCGTGAAATACATAAGTATGAACCACTTAAACGAATAAAGGGAATTAAAGATGTCCGACGAAGAAGATGATATCATCCTATCCGAGCTGTCAGATGATGAGCTGGTACTTCAAATGCACGATGACCTTTATGACGGTATGAAAGAGGAAATCGAAGAATCAGTACACATCCTATTGGATCGTGGATGGATGCCTTATGACGTTCTAACCAAAGCTTTGGTAGAAGGCATGCGCATCGTCGGTATCGACTTTCGTGACGGTATTCTTTTTGTACCAGAAGTGCTGCTGGCCGCGAACGCTATGAAGGGCGGCATGTTTATCCTAAAACCACTTCTGGCTGAAACCGGTGCACCACGTCTGGGTAATATGCTTATTGGTACTGTGAAAGGTGATATTCACGACATCGGTAAAAATCTAGTGACCATGATGATGGAAGGGGCTGGCTTTGAAGTCAAAGATCTTGGCATCAACAACCCTGTCGAAAACTATCTGGATGAGTTGGACACCAACGAATACGATATTCTTGGTATGTCTGCCTTGCTGACCACAACAATGCCTTACATGAAGGTCGTCATTGATACCATGGTCGAAAAAGGCATGCGCGATGATTATGTTGTACTTGTCGGTGGCGCGCCCCTGAACGAAGAGTTTGGCAAGGCCATTGGTGCAGACGCATATTGCCGTGATGCAGCCGTTGCTGTGGAAACTGCAAAAGAGTATATGGCTAAAAAACACAATCAAATGAGTGCTTAAATGGCTCTATCTGTCGATGATAACACATTGACTGAAAAAGGTTTGAACGCGCCTGATGTAAGAATCGGGCGCGTTTTGCTTTTGGCATGTGGTGCACTGGCGCATGAAATTCTAGCCCTCAAACGGTTGAACAACTGGGATCATATGGATTTGCAGTGCCTGCCTGCCAATCTGCACCTATATCCCGATAAAATACCTAATGCGGTGGAACAGGCAGTACTTAAGCACCGTGAGACCTATGAAACCATTTTTGTGGTCTATGCCGATTGCGGCACCGGTGGCCTGCTACAAGCCAAATGCGCAGAACTTGGCGTTGAAATGGTAGACGGCCCACATTGCTACAGCTTTTTTGAAGGCAATGATGTGTTCGCCAAAACCACGGAAGATGAAATCACCGCGTTTTACCTAACCGACTTTCTAGTCAAACAGTTTGATGCCTTCATCATGAAGCCAATGGGCTTAGATCGCCACCCAGAACTGCGCGATATGTATTTCGGCAATTATACTAAAGTGGTTTATCAAGCCCAAATTAACGACCCTGTGTTGGACGCGAAGGCACAAGAATGCGCCGACAAACTAAGTTTACCGTTAGAGCGTCGCTTTACGGGGTACGGAGACTTGGAAGTGGCGCTAAAGGGGGTATAGGCGGGAATAGCCGCTATATGGGGCAAAGTGACGTTCCCCCCTTTATCAGCAGTTAGACATAAAGAGCGGAAAGAGCTATTGGATTTGGGTGAACGGGAATAATGCAATCACTCTGCATAAATCCAGCCAATATTTTTTATTGGAATGTATCCCCAGCCCCCAAAGTTATGTGGGAAACGGCTATTAGCTGCATTATCTCGATTATCGCCTAATGCGAAAACATGATTTTTTTGCACCCTATATATGCCAGTATTGTCTGAAATCCCAGTCTCGATGTTTAGCACATTATAGCTTTTTTTTGCAGATATGTTTTCAACAAACTGTTCTTTTTTACAAACTTCACCCATTTTTACAGGAGAGTTATTACATCGTGGCATGGCCCCAGTTATATTAGGCTCCTTAATTACTTCGTGATTATCTATTTGCCTTTGTTTAAGTTTATTACCATTTAAAATAATAAGCCCACCACTCATCTGAATGGTATCACCTTCTAACCCAATAACGCGTCCAAGGTGGGGCACATTGCTAATCGGATGTCTGAAAACAATGACATCTCCATGCATTAAATGTTTTTGTTTTTCACTATCAAAGGCATTAAAAACAACACAATCCCTTGCATTAAAATTAGGAGCCATAGAGTCAGAGGGAATGGTGAAGAGTTTGCGGTTTTGCAGCTTACATGTTGGGCATAAACATAGATCACCTACTTTGAAAAACTGAGCCTTTGCTGAAATGGGTGTGATAAATAAGAATATCAATATTAGTAATGTTTGTAGTGTCATAATCTTTACCTAAATTAAATAGCTGTGCCGCAGATATTTAGCACTTTGGATGTGAATGGGCATGTTATTTTCATGATTACACAATAAAAACAATCTATTAACCCCATGTCCCAACTGGGACATCTAATATTTACACCCTTACCCCACATAATCCGAACGGGTCAGACTATACTTCGCCATCTTCTCATTCAACGTGCGGCGTGGCAGTTTCAACTCTTCCATCACCGACTGAATAGATCCTTTATGACGGCGCATTGTGTTGTCTATCAGCATCCGCTCAAACGCTTCCACATGCTCTTTCAGCGGTTTGCCATCTTCCATAACTTCAGGCGCATCATCCTCGCCATCGGCCATCAACAGACCAGAAATTGAATAGCTACCCCGACGGCTTTGCAAAACGGTTCGTTCTGCCAGATTGATAAGCTGTCGAATATTCCCGGGCCAAGGGGCCTGCAACAGCTTGGCTGCATCTTCGGCAGATACCTCTGGCTGATCACAGCCATATTCATCAGCAAAAGTTTCGGCATAGCGGGTGAATAACGTCAAAATATCCTGCCCACGCTGACGCAATGGTGGCGGTGTTAATTGCATTGCTGCAAGGCGGAAAAACAAGTCTTGGCGCATTAATGCTTCCATTGAATTGTTCGGATCAGGCTCATTTGATATGGCAATAATCCGTAATTGCGATATTTCACCACGATCATGTTCTGCGATTGCACTTAGCAATTTGGCCTGAACCGAAGCGGGCAGGGATTCTATGTCTTCCAAACACAAGGTTCCCCCAAGGGAGGCTTCCAAGTAGGGTGTAGCGTGTTCATTAGGGCCAAACAGACGTTTTGATAATTCATCTTCGGTGTAAGCTGCACAATTTACAGTGATAAATTTCTTACCTTGGCGTGATCCACAAGCTGTCTCTTATACACATCTGACGCTGCCGACGATC
>OLHJ01000682.1_pt1 | contig 10072 bp, 13 predicted proteins | sample 1609491 | NCBI WGS metagenome assembly OLHJ01 (sample SAMN05416861, study PRJEB24817) | seawater metagenome | isolation source: Sea water | place: Canada:Atlantic | collected 2013-11
ATGATGAGTACCGCTCGGTTCTTTTAAACGCTGGAATTAAAATGCTCTAGCCGTGCGGTGGTGGTATTGTAAGGGCTTGCACGACTTTTCTAAGTAGGAATATAACGTGGGAATGGATAACCGTTTTATGAATGCACTAGAACTTGATATTGTTAAGACTCTTAATCGTCTTTTAGGTGTATCTTCAGAGCAAGATACAAGGGTTTATGATTTAGCTGAAGCGGTAGTGATACAGTTAGTCAATGAACACTTTATTTCTCAGGAAGCATTCTGTGGTGAACAGTGCCGAATCTGCCAGCTAAATGACGAATTAATTGATTTCCTTGAACCTAGACGGTTAGATAGAGTAACTGTTGAGCGTTGTAATTATGACGCACGCTTGATTGAGTAACCCATCAGGAGTGAAGTACATTAAGAGCTGAACACAAAATTACATTTAGTGTTGGTGTTCAGCCTGGCAAACATGCAATCAATTACTTGCCAGGTAAGCGTTGTATCCAGTTTACTATCTTATCCCACGTATTTTTGTCATGAGTTCCCGTAAGCACAGTTCTATTGTAAAAAGCATCTTGATAACAGCGATCTTCGGTGACCACTCCAATCGTCGGATAGTGTCTGAAATAACTGAGTAGGTGGTGAACTTTTCTTAATCTTTCATCGTGAGAGTAGCATCGATTTATTATAAAAGATAAAGAGATCTTCTTCCTACTTAACACCTTTGAGTCAAGTAACGATTTTATAAATGGCAAACTGGCATGAAGATCTATTGGTGAGGGAGCCATTGGAATGATGACACCATCCATAAAATGAATATACCTCGCCATTTCCCCTTGTGTGAAGTTAGACGGAGAATCAACGATCACAAAGTCTGTGTCTTTCGGTACTCGGATTTTCAAAGTGAGTTCAGACAAGCTATAAAAAGAGGGGGTGTATGCGCTTACAAATCCTGGAATTATGTTTATTGCCCAATCGTGGCTCGACTTTTGTTTGTCAAAATCGATAAGGGCGACTTTATAACCTTGATTTAAAAGCTGGCTGATTATGCCGATGACAACCGTTGATTTTCCAACCCCTCCTTTTGAGTTCATTATGAGCACTTTTTTGGCTTTTGTGTTTGCTAAGCTAATGGTGTTTTTTCTTAATTGTAAGGGCACTAGAATCCGTCTTATTGGAAGAGAAGGAAATATACTTGAATTTTAACTGTAGATGAAAATACCTCCCCACGGGAGGTATAATGGCAGAATTATTTAGTGTAAGACTGTGCTATGTTGTCGATTCGCTCGTTTGCGCGAGCCGCTTCTTCTTGAGCGACTTCTGCGGTGCTTTTAGCTCGCTGAGCTTCATAGGTTAGTGTTGCTTTCTCGTCCTTCAGGGCTTGTACATCTTGGTTTAGCTGGCTTACTTGATCGTTTAGAGCGTTCATCTTGGTCATGGTTTCTTCATCTAGGCCCGAAGAACAACCAGCAAGTAGAAATACAGAAGAGGCAGCTGCTGCTATTAACATTTTGTTCATATATAAATCCTTGAATATAAGTCAGTATCAAAACCGATGTAAGATCATCGGTGAGGTCAATTGTACTTGAAACTCAATCGATTAGCAGAATGAAACGTTAAAAATAACAATGAATTAACGTAACTTACGTCTGCACCAAGGAGACGTAAGTTGGACTTGTGTTTACACACATCAACTTAAAGTTATAACTTTAAACGTTTAGGAACAAAAATTCGTTTCATAAAACCGGACATTAACAAACTATGGAGTACTTCAGAATTGTCAAGATATTATGTGTCACTTAGCCTATGACTCAATATCACGAAAGATACTCTCTATTATGGGTGTCAATTTACCTAAATTGGGTTCAATTGAGGTTGACTTATTCTGTAATCGCCACTCATTTTGGTAACTTCCCACCACCTCTTGATAACACAGTGGGCAGCAATGGCGTTTCGCTGCAAAATGGGCTTTAGGGGTTTGTTCAAACACTTGCTGATGCTTGTTACAAAGAATAATAACAGGCGTTCGACTGTTCACATACTGAACAAGAGAGTAGTCGTAACGGTTGCCCCATTGCTTAATGGCTTTTTTAATAAACGTTTCGTTTGTATCTTTAGGGAAAGGCATAGCACTCTTTCGTATTGATATTAAAATAGATTTACTAGGGCTTATTTGGTTTCAATTTAGTCCTCTGCGTCTTTTTTAATGAAACTGATCCCCCGAAGATTGGCATGACGAACCAAGGTTTGTGCTGACATTTTGTACTTTTTAGCGACTTCTTTTTTAAATCGAAACTGACCAGATGCGTAATCTACTAGAGCTTGCTCTAGACGGCTCAATGGTACGCGATACTGTTGATTGACAATATTCTCTTCATTGTGTTTTGTACGTCGCCCTATTCGCTTATCTTGATTCCAGCGGGCTAAGTCTTGCAATGAGACTAGATTACATTTATTGGGAATGGAGCTGCCTTTATTTTTGGTCATTATGAGTCAATTATAGATACAGAACTCTTTACATGGTGTCAAATCAACCGATTTCAATTGAGCGTATTTGCTCCATCCTGGGGCTCTCAAGTCAAAGTCTCAGGCATTCGCAAAAGGGGCACAGAGGGTTGATGGCAATTGAATTTTAGTAGGTCTGGAATTGTCCGATTTTTTCAGTTACATTTTGAATGCGCATCGTATTATTTAAGCCTTAGTACTCAATGATGCGTTCGCGTCTTAGTTTGTTCTTATGCAAGCTAAGGCGCGCCTACTTTTCGAACCATCTCCCGCCCATACGTGACGCTTGTTTACACATTGGCCACTCTTCAATGCCAAAGGAAATTGTACAAAAGCTGAAAATGAGTCTGTGACTTTCCTAAATTAGCAATTAATGAATAATACTGGTATGGCAAGGTAAAAAAAGCCCACTGTCAGACTGGATGAGAGTGGGCAAAGTAGGTATTACAATATTTCAAGCGAAGTATGCGCGTATGATTATATGAAACTAAGTGATTATTGGCAACTAACAATTCTCAATAAATGGACAAAAATCATTTTCGAAAAACCATACATTAGCAAGTCATGAATAACTTTTTATAAGGCAAACTTGTCAATTAGTGTGCCTTCGTACAGTGCGCACTTTGTCTGCTTATGTTCAATCGTGCATATCTCCTTGAATCAGTGCAACCTCTTGTATTTAGAGGTTTTATCATTGAAGTATCGCGAAATGAGTAAGAATTACATTTTTCGAGAGTTAGAGTGCCAAATGACGAAGGAAGAGGTCGCTGAATTGTGTTTTAAAACTGTGAGAACAGTCACAGGTTGGGATACCCATAGCTTTTCTTCAAGGTTACCTGTTCCACTGCGGCCAATACTGAGCATTGTCTTTAGTTCATTTTTACATGTCGAAAACTGAGGGCGCTTTACTTTTGGTTTGATGAACTTTACTAACAGCTCGTTTCTTCTTTTAGTTGTCCAAAATCCGCCTTGCTGACTCATCGTGCAATACAGTCCGAGAAGTGAATTTGTTACAAGTTCATCAAGGGCTTGATAGTGTTTAAGGTTCCGACTCATGAGTTTATTCTATCTAGATAACTGAAGCCTTAGTTTATCAGAAAAGTAGCGTTAACATCTTAGAGAGGCGTATCACGATAATTGGAATTTGATAAAAGATCTCATAAGTTATTCGGTAGTTATCCCCTGAAATTGTGTATAAATTATGACCGATCAATTTTGCATGCAAAATCTTGTTTTTTCTTATTGACTTTTTAATGACTTGTCCGTAGTATTAACCTTGTAATCAGGCGTTAACGCCAGTCTCAAAGGAGTAATACAATGGGTAAAATCGTCGCAATCGGTAATGAAAAAGGTGGTGTCGGTAAAACGACTTCTGTTGTGAATTTAGCTTACTACTTTTCTCATGTGCGCAATAAAAAAGTGTTGGTTGTAGATATGGACCCGCAATGTAATTTGACGGATAAGTATTTTGACCAAGATGATGAGAGTAAAGCGAAACCCGCCTCTATCACTCGAAAAGTCGGTGAGGCTAATGTCATCTCATTCTTCGATGAAGAGTTCTATGGTAAGCCTGTCGAACTCAATTCTAATCTTCATATCTTTGGTGCTACTTTCAACATCAGCAGTCTTAACAACTGTACAAATGATGAAATTGGCTTCTTTGCTGACAACATCAATAAATTGTCTGAACAATACGACTACGTATTTATCGACACCGCCCCTTCTGTTGGAAACCTGCAATACTCGGCCCTTATCGCGTGTGATGGTTTATTGATTCCTACCACAGCAGAAGAAGACAGTTTTCAAGGTGTATCGAAGATCCTTAAATCTGTAGCGCGTATCAAAAACACTTATGGTTTGGATGTATCTGTATTAGGTATGTACCTAAACATGGTGAAAAAAGTCCCAACTCAATTGCAAGATTACTTCGCTACTAAGTTATCTGAGGATTATGGCGACCTGGTATTCAAGACTCAGGTGATCCATACAACTAGAGTTTCAGAAGCCTCAGCGTTCAAGCAAAGCATTATTGAGTATGATGCGAAAAAAGCTGAATACATCAATATCGATGCTTTGATGCAAGAGTTTGAATTGAAAGCGGAGGCGTTGTCATGAGTGGTAAGAAAGACTTTAAATCTTTAATGAGCAATAAGTCTAAATCGTTGCTCGATGAAGAAATCAACGAGATAAAACCTGGTGAGAGCGTTGTTCTGATCCCTAAAGAGGACATCTATTCATCCGAACAGGTACGCAAATTCTTTGATGAAGAGTACATTGCCGATCTGTCTAAAAACATGGACGATATTGGCCAGCTTCAACCCATTGTTGTGACTCATAAAGATATTCGTGGCTACAAAATACAAGTGGGTGAGTGTCGTTGGAGAGCGGCCAACCTGAGTGATAAAATCACTCACGTAGAATGTTTGGTGCGTGACGCGGGAACAGTGTTAGCGCAACTATCAGAAAACCTTCATAGAAACGATCTTACTCCTTTTGAAACAGGCCGCGCTTTAGAGCTACTAATGGAAGAGCAAGGGATTGTTGAGAACAAAGATCTAGCTAATGTTGTGAGCTTATCTGAGTCTCGTATTAGCGCTTTTCGAAAGGCAGCTCAATGCCCTCCTTATATTGAACTTGCTTATCACAATGGCATTATCCGTGATGTTGATACGGTCAACTCTCTACGTATTGCAGGAGAGCTCAACGAGGAAGAAACAAAGAAACTTCTTAAATCTCCTGTCTCACGTAAAGAAGCTAAAGAGCTTGTAAAAAACCTAAAGGCTTCTAAGAAAGAGGCTAAATCAAAACAAGCAGGTGAAGAACAACCCTCCCCTGAGCATCAAGAAGTAACGAATGAAGAGCCTTTAAATGAAGTCACTCAAACTAAAGTACCAGGAGCTATCCCTACCCCGCAAAATAATGGAATAAGAATATCGTTTGAGGGTGAGCAAGGCTTCATTGATCTCAATGGCCAAGCAGAAAGTGGCCAAATAGTTATTGTGCTCGATTCTAGTCCAGGGAAATTGACAGTACCAGCCAGAGATATTGCAGTGATTGGGTATCACTCGATAGAACATGTCCACTAATAAAAAAAAGTTGGCTCAAGTAGTGAATACTCATCGAGCCAACCTAATTAAGTTGTACTCATTACATTTTGAAGGCAGTGCTACTCAAGCCATTGAACAAATAACGACTAGAGCCGTCGATCGGTCCTATGTTGCTCATAGGTCCCCCCCTCCAGGTGAAGTAATAAAATCTTGGGTTATTGAAAGTCGCGCTCCTCAATGGGCTTGTAGAGCTTCCTTTGACTTGTTGATTGAGCTTGATTGGTTGCCAAATACTGATATTGAAAAAGCTATTACAGCTCGCTTTCTTCTCTTGAATGACTACCCAATCAATGAAAGTTGGAAAGTGTTATTAGGCGAGTGGCTAGAACTTGCAAAGCAAGCACAAAATAAGAACTCCGGCGAATACGAATAACTGAACGTTAGTTGCGGCGTTTTTAAATAATGTAGAAGAACAACGTGAAGACTGAGAACTTGGCGTGCGTATGCTATTTGAGAAGACTAAATCCAAACTTCTCACAGACCAAGAATCAATGAGCGAAGATTGGTCGCGTCAATGCAGTCAATGACACAAAAAAACAAACAAGAGAATCCGTCATGATTTTTTTATATGAACAAAGAATTAAACACTTACATGAGCTTTCTCAATTACCTAGACAATCACTTTGTTTTCAGCTTTTAACGATGATGAACCTTTGTCATCACAACTTAGATAATGACAAGGTCGAACGATTGAAATTAGATGATGAAACCTTTTTCTATGAGGCTAATTCACTGAAAGAGCAACTGCTCGATGTGCCGAGTCTTAGTAATTCTCATAAGGTGCTCTATCTCCTACTCAATGCGGGTTTTATTGAGCGACGAGTGTTAGATAAAGATGGCCAAGTCGTTATTGGTGATAGCTACCAAAGAAACACGGCCAAAATCTATTGGCGTATATCCGACAAAGGGTTAAGTGTTTTCGGTTGATTAAATATTCTAGGAGTTAAGTTATGAACGAAGAACTATTCAAGTACTGGGATTCAGATAAAGCCAAGAAAAAGCAAACCGCGCTCACGCGTTTAAGTAATGGTTTAGCCAAGGAGCTTTTAGGAGACCGAAACACTAAATCGCTGTTTAGTGATGAAGAAATTGAAGCGATCGAAAAAGCTAGAGAAGCCCTGGATAGTGTTAAACATAAGTTCACTCACCTTAAAGAGAAACGACTTAGAGATGAGCAAGAAAAAAAACGAGCTAAAGACGCTAGACAGGCTTTAGCTAAGAAGCTTTCTATTGCATACATTAAAGGCTCTGGATCGTACCCGCTCACGACTTTTTCTAGAAATCACTTCTACCTATTATGTATGTTGAATGACCTACGAACTGGTTACACGCTTAGTTTCAACGATTTAGATGTTGAGGATTCCAGTTGTGTGGTAACTCCTGATGAAGAGCATTTTCGACGAATGAGAGATTACAATATTGATACTCTTAAACGAGAGCTAGAAGAACGTGTGATTACTTGGGTTCTCGGTGCCTGGACGTATTCTGGAGAGTTAATAAATGAACCTGAAGCGAGACTAGCTGATCTGACTTCAAAGCTCGATGCGGCTTTTGTAGGTACAGTCGATGAAAGATACAAGGGGCAAATAGAGCGTCTTGAAAAATATAATCGAGCCATTGATGCAAAAGTTAAACGATCTGAGTTTAAGATTGTTCAGGATTGATTTGAGCGATATCCCTTCTTTACTTCTTTTAACGTTCTTTTCTATCAAACTCAAAGAGCGTTAAAGCGACACTCGATTTTGCATGCAAAATTGCTCATGATTAATTTAGAGAGTATGAGAATACTTCTGTTAGGCCTAACTCAAAGCTCATTGGACGCGTGGCGAGTGACTTTCAATTTCGCATTGTGACTTTTGCATGCAAAATTGGACAAGCACAAACCTTACGCGGGTATGGAAGGATTATGTGTCTATTCTTCAGGGTTAGTATCGATATATGACTACAACGTATTTTGGTGATTTCTCACCGGACGAGTGTTTACGGCGAAATTGCTAAATGTTTAGCTGAATACATCAATGTTGATGCTAATCATGAATGATTTTCCTATCCAAGTTCGATTCAATGCCAGTAAAAGCAGTGATATGGCAATGTGTAAACGATATGAATAGTCTGGTAGCCGTGCCGGCACATTAAGAACGGATGTGCTTTATCAAATGGTACTCGCTATGGCATAGGCCAATTATAACGGTTCGATTAAGAGCGATGAGTTGTAGAAAATCATTGAATTAGTTGATGGTTCATCGTCCTAGGATGAAAATAAAGAGCTAGTTTAAAGGATATTAATGATCTTGGGGGGTAGGAGAGTTAGTCTCTACCTCCCTAGAACAATTAAGCTCTGCCTTGGGCGTTACCCTTCGGGCAAGGCTTTTCGCTTGTATCTTTCATCTATGGCCTAAGAGTGGCATCACCCTGGTGAGTCACTGCGTGCCGCCCCAAAATGTGCCTCTCTACAGTCCCTATCTAAAAGGATATCGCTGCAATCCTGAACGCCTGCGCCTCGTCATTCTTCCTCGTTGCCGCTTGTCGTGCCTCCTCACTCCTTTCACTGACATCCATTAAGTTCGAGTAAGGGCTTGTTGCCTTATGTGCCGGTTTTCCTTTCGACTCGCATCATTTTATGGGGCTCGCAGGCTGTTAACCCTCCTCAATCAGAACCTTCTCTGCAAGGGTAAATGAACGCTTCGCGCCCCTGCAGAGAAGAACCCTGTTTGAGGTAGGGACAGCCAAGCGGCTCCATAAAAGTGATACTCAAACAGAAAGGAAACTCCTCATGGCACAACGACATTCAAGCCCAACTCTCCCTAAATTGATGTTCAGCGACCAGCGTTTCGCCGCTGGGCACGAAAGCTCACCAAAAAATGATATCTCTAGTCCGATCGTTGAACGTGCAGTTCGTTCGACCGTTTCAGCTACGGTTTCAAAAGGACTTATCTGGGTAAATTCCACTGACTTTAATTCGACTGTTCGAGCGGTCAAAGTGCATGAGATTTTACTTAAGGAGTTTGGTTATACCGATTCTTTGATCTTGGAGGAAAGCCAGAAAGGAAAAGGGGTGAGCATTAGCGTATGTGACCGAGTGACGACGGTAAAACAGATGCGAGAAGATTACGCCTACGCGAAAAAAGAAGAGAGAAACGTTGAAACGACCGCTAAGCATCAAGAAATAGCGAAAGACCTTCTGACTAGCTTGTATGGCCAATAACACGGACTGAGCGCCGCCCATCACGACTTTAAATATTAAAAGGGATCTATTATGTCTGTACTTGCTAACTACTCTAATCACAGCCTTTTCTCAGTCGAAGAAAAAGATATCTTGAACCATGCCGCGAGCATTTTAAAATCTAAGTTGTTTGTGTCAGAGCAGACGCCACTCAATTCCCCTGAATTGGTGAAGTCATTTTGTCAGACTTCACTCGCTTCCAATGAAAGCGAAGTGTTTGGGGTGATCTTTCTTGATAGTCAGCATCGAGTTTTACGCACAAAAGAGATGTTTAACGGCACCATTGACGCCGCCTCCGTTTACCCGCGTGAAGTGGTCAAGGAGTCACTGGCCACAAATGCAAGTGCAGTCATTTTTTATCATAACCATACCAGCGGTGATGCCACACCCAGCCAAGCCGATCGACGTATTACTCGACGACTGACCGACGCGTTAGCCTTGGTTGATATTCGAGTACTCGATCACTTCGTTGTGTCTTTTGAAGATGTGGTGTCGTTTGCGGAGCGTGGTTGGATATAGCCATTAGTTGGTGAAAAATGTTTCTCATTCACGCCTATTCTGGCGTGAATGACTTCGGTAACGTAATGCAGTAAACTAAAGACAACTAAATAAGGTTTTTATTATGTCTGAATCAAGCAAAGTCACATTAAGCGTTGAAGAGCTGATCAACCTAACCGCTCATGCTGCCACTCAAGAGCAGTTAAATGATACGCGTAAAGAACTCGATCAGAAGATCGAAGCGGTTCGGAATGAGGTCCTGGGGGTTCGTAATGAAGTGAGTTCCCTTAAAAACCTCATTATTGCAACAGCCTTCGCGATGATTGCGACGGTAGCCGGTGCCGCGTTTTGGGTTGGTAGTCATATCAACGTTTAATGTTCAAATATGTTTTCTGAAATGCCTCTTATCCTAGAGGCATTTTTTTTGTCCTCGTTATGTCCTTCGATCGCTTCAACGCTCGCGCTAAAAGACGTTGAGCCAAAGGCTCGACCGCAAGCGGTCGTCAAGCTGGCTCTCAGGAGGACTGTAGGCCCATTGACTCGATGCTTGATTGTATTGCTGTGTATTGATGTCAATTTGTGGTTGCGTGGCTGATAGGGCTCAATTGACGAGTTTTTTATGATGTTCGTTTAAAGCGGATTTGAAGCACAGCGTCGTAATAAGGGCTTGGATTGGGCGTTACCCCTACGGGGCAAGGCTTTTCGCTTGTATCTTTCATCTATGGCCTAAGAGTGGCATCACCCT
>OLHJ01000685.1_pt1 | contig 10013 bp, 5 predicted proteins | sample 1609491 | NCBI WGS metagenome assembly OLHJ01 (sample SAMN05416861, study PRJEB24817) | seawater metagenome | isolation source: Sea water | place: Canada:Atlantic | collected 2013-11
TAATTATGTTGTTTATAGGAGTGTTTTCTTTCTTCCAAAGATTGTTTTTAAAACCAGATATTGAAACAGAAACTCAACAAGATAAAACTATAAAACCTTTTCAAGTTAACCAATGGAATCTTTTCACTAATTTAAATCAACTAAAAATTCTTGAAAAGTATGCTGGTGAAGTTAGATTTGGACCAGCATACTTAAAGCTAAAAAGTGAACCAAAAATTGACTTTTTAAATGGAGAATTATTTGGAGATTGGTTTTTTCCATATTTAAATGGAATCTTCCTTCAGCAATGGAATTCAACTAAAAAACCAAATACTAATCTGATTTTTATCGGAATTGAAACTCTTGAAATTAAAGTTTTAGAAAAAAATATTCCATCTGTAATTTGGGATATGGTGGAAACAAAAGATAAAATATTGGAATTAAATTGTGATACAGGAAAAGAGGTTTTGACATATAAAATTGAAATAGGAATGTTGGGTAACACAGTATAAAATTAATTGCTAGTTCTCTCCTATCCAAAAACTAAATCATCCACAAATACACTTCTAATTTCGCTAATTTCTTCTTTGGCATCACTTTTGCAATTAACAAAATATTAACAATCTAAAACAAACACAATGAAAATGAATTTTTACAATTTTCAAAGTTTAGTGGGCTAATTGTTACGGAAAAGAAAGACTCCTTAAAAAGAGATAAATTAATCGAAGATGCTATCTTCGATTTTTTTATATTTGAAATTCAATGAGCAAACTTCTTCAAATACATCCTGTATTGCCAACCTCTAATCTACAAAGAGATATAGATTGGTATCAACAATACACAGGTTTTACATGTATTAGTTCAGACGCAATGTATGCCGTATTGCAAAAAGAGAATCTGTATATTCATTTACAATGGCATGCAGACACTAAAGAAGATCCTTTAATTGGCGGTTCTGTTATCAAAATATTTGTAGATACTATTCAGCCATTTTTTGAAGAGTTTGTAGCCAGAAAAACCATTACAAAAGAAAAACTACAATTGGAAACCCCATGGAACACAAACGAGTTTGGGTTTTATGATTTAAATAACAATGCTATTTTCTTTGTAGAAAGTTTATAACCCCACGAACAACTATGAAAATCAACAAACTAACATATATCCTTTTCTTTATCTCTATTTGTACATTTTCTCAGCAAAAAGACATTTGGCATTATATAGAAAACGAACAAGTAATTGCAGAAAACAAAGAAGATGCACATGCTAGCTTCACCTCTTTTACTGCTATCAATAGTTTAAAAGCAAACAAACCTCTTTACAAACAATCTTTAAACGGAATTTGGAAATTTAATTGGGTAAAAGATCCACTAAATAGACCCACGCAATTTATGAATCCAACATTATTATTAAATGATTGGAAAACAATTAAAGTACCGTCTAACTGGGAAGTAGAAGGTTTTGGTGTTCCTATTTATGTAAATCATCAATATGAATTTTCTGATTACAAAGCAATGGTTGCTGATGATATGGAATTGATTGATCGCATTTATCCTAAAAACCCTGGTAAAGTTCCGCACGAATACAATCCTGTTGGTTCTTACAGAAGAACTTTTACGGTTGATGAGAACTGGACAAACAAAGAGATTTTCTTACATATTGGCGCTATGAAATCTGGTGGTTTTGTTTGGATAAACGGTAGATATGTTGGGTATTCTCAAGGAAGCAAGTTGCCTGCTGAGTTTGACATTTCTAAATTTATAAGAAAGGGAATCAACTCGATTGCTTTACAAATTTTTAGATGGACAGATGGAAGTTATTTAGAAGCGCAAGATTTTTGGAGAATTAGCGGAATTGAACGTGATGTTTATATCTATGCACAGCCAAAAGTAAGAATTCAAGATTTTGACATTCAGGCAACCTTAGATAAAACATACACAGAAGGTTTTTTAAACATCAGTGTAGATTTACAAAATCACGAAAAGCACAATAAAGAACTTTTTGTTTCGTATCATTTATTTGATACTGAAGGTTTTTTGATTGCAGAACAACAAAACAACACAGCAGTTTCTCCCAAACAAAGAAAAACCACACGCTTTTCTACCAACGTAATCAATCCAAAAAAGTGGAGTGCAGAACATCCAAACTTGTATACTTTAAGAATTACTACCAAAGGCACAAATGGAAAGTTAATAGAAACTACTGAACGTAAAATTGGTTTTAGAAAGGTTGAAATCACCAATGGTTTGTTATTGGTAAATGGACAACGCATTACTTTAAAAGGCGTAAATGCGCATGAAGCAAACCCAGAAACAGGACATGTGATGAATGAAGCGTTGATGCTAAAAGACATTAAACTTTGGAAAGAGAACAACATCAATGCAGTTCGTTTGGCGCATTATCCAAGAGCAAGACGTTTTTATGAATTGTGTGATTTGTATGGAATTTATGTGGTTGATGAAGCCAATATTGAATCTCACGGAATGTATTATGGTAAATATTCTCTTGCTAAGAAAAGCAACTGGACCAAAGCGCATGTAGATCGAATGACGAGAATGGTTGAGCGTGATAAAAACCATCCATCAGTAATTATTTGGTCAATGGGAAATGAAGCTGGAAACGGAACTGTTTTTTACGATGGTTACAAGGCTATTAAAGCGTTGGATAAAAGCAAGAGACCAGTTCAGTACGAAAGAACCTATACCAAAGGAAACAGTTTGTACAAGATGGATAAAAATACAGACATTATAGTTCCACAATATCCATCACCAAAAACTTTTGAAACTATTGGACAAAAGAAAACAGACAGACCATTTATTCCGAGTGAATATGCACACGCAATGGGAAACAGTACTGGAAACTTTGCTGATTACTGGGAAATCATAGAAAAATATGAGCATTTACAAGGAGGTTTTATTTGGGATTGGGTAGATCAATCTATTTGGAAAACCAATGAAAAAGGAGAAAGATATTATGCGTATGGTGGAGATTACGGAACCAATATGCCTACTGATAATACTTTTTTAAATAACGGAATTGTTTTTCCAGACAGAACACCTCAACCAGCTTTGTATGAAGTTAAAAAAGCGCATGAATTTATCAACTTTAAAAATTTAGGTTTAACAGAAACAAACGAACAAAGTATTAGTATTGAAAACTTGTACGATTTCACCAACCTAAATCAATTTGATTTTAAGGTAGCAATAAAAGCAAATGGAGAAGTTTTAAAAGAGTTTAAAATGGCTTCATTAAATACCAAACCTCATCAAAAAGAAACAATTGGAATTTCTTTAAACAACTTAGTCTTTAAAGAGAACACAGAGTACTTTTTAGAATTTTCTGCAACTACAAAAAACGATTGGGGTTTATTAATGAAAGGACATGAAGTTGCAAAAGCGCAAATATATTTACAAGAGCAGTTTAAACAAAAAGAAGTAACAGTAGATAATGGCTGGTATTTAAAATCATCTGACAGAAAGAAGAGTTTTACTGTTTACAACAACTACATTAAAGTAGCATTTGATAAAAGAAAAGGACAAATTTCATCGTACGTTTACAAAGACGAAGAGTTTTTAAAATCGAAGAAAGGTCCACAAATAAATTTTTGGAGAGCACCAACAGACAATGATTTAGGAAGCGCAATGCAACGCAAAAATATTGAATGGAAAAATGCAACATTAAATGCGAAAGTGCGCAAATTCGAATCTAAAAAACTAGACAATAATGTAATGCAAGTTTCTATAGATTTTGAATTACCTGGAGTAAACACAACGCATAAAACTGTGTATACCGTTAATGGAAATGGTGTTATTAAAGTTGATAATACTTTAAATGAATCTGATTACAAGGCAGATATTCCAAGAGTTGGTATGCGAATGCAAATTCCAAAAGAATACAATAACGTAACTTATTATGGTCGCGGACCTTGGGAAAATTATCAAGATCGCAAGACTTCAACATTTATAGATGTATTTAACAGTACAGTTTCTAATTTTTATGTGCCGTATGTGCGTCCGCAAGAAAACGGAAATAGAACAGATGTTCGTTGGATGGCATTTATGAATTCTGATAATAATGGATTGTTAGTTTCTTCTCCAACACAAAAGGGTTTGAGTATTACTGCTTTGCATATGCCAAATGAAGATTTTGACATTACAGATGATTTAAATTATACGAAAGAAAATACCAATGCTAATTTTAGCAAACATACTATCGATATTAAAGAACAGAGTTTAATTCAGTTGAATATAGATTTAGAACAACGTGGTTTAGCAGGAGATGACAGTTGGTATTCTAAACCTCAAAAGAAATACCAAATTGATGGTTCAAAAAAACACAGTTATTCATTTTATTTAATTCCATTCGCAAGCGGAAACACAAAGAAATTTGTAGATTTGCAGCAACAATTTAAATAATGACATTAACCAAACTTCAACAGCAAAAATCTTTCAAAAATTTAGTAGTTGCAACCCTAAAAATTATACTTTCGGGTGGAATTATTGGTCTATTTCATGCATATGATTTTTGGGTTGGACTCTTACTTTTTACGCGTTTAGTGACCTTTTTATATAAAGATTATTTTAAAGCTACAGAAAGGAATTGGATTCTTTTAGCAGGAATGATCATTACAGGATTCTTAGGAGTCTGTGTTGAGATTTGGGGAATTAGTTTTCAATATTGGGAATATCATGATTTAACAAACAACAGACAGTTTCCATATTGGTTACCATTTGCTTGGATGTTTGCTTTCCGTTTTATTTACATGTTAGAAAGTAAATTAATTATTTCTTTAGGATTAAAAAAGATGCGTCACAAAACATGGTTGGCCATTTTTATTACCGCATTTTTCCCTGCTTTTGGAGAAGTAATTACAATTAATTTAGGCGTTTGGACATATTCATGGCCTTATCAAATTTTAGGCGTTCCAATATATGCAATCGTTTTGTTGGTTATTATGCACATGGGAATCAATTTTGTATTGGGCTTATGGGTAAAAAAGAAAAAAATAAACGATCCCGTTTTTGTTTCTGGAGAGTAATTAATACCTCCAAGCAACAATTCTAGTTACTTTGTTTCCTTGTTGCATCGGAATGATTTTAAAATCTGTTGCGCCTAATTTCTTTGCTGATTTTTGTAAACTCTCCACATTTTCTTTTTTAGAAACCAACGAAGTAAACCAAACACATTGTTCTTTAAACAAAGAACTTTGATATAAATAATTGTGCAGAAAAGCTTTTTCTCCACCAACATACCACAATTCATTATTATTTCCTGCAAAATTACGAACTGCGTTTGTTCCTAGGTTTCGCGTTTTTCTTCTATTTGCTCCTTGCGCTTCTTCTGCAGATTTGTAAAACGGAGGATTGCACATTGCAATTGTAAATGCATCATCCTTTTCTATAACACCTGTAAGAATATTATTTTCATCAAACTGTTGACGTAATAAAATTTGAGGATCTAAATCATTATCATCAATTATATCTTGGGCAGCATCTAAAGAATCTAAATCTATATCTACACCAACAAAACTCCAACCGTAAACTGCGTTTCCTAACAATGGATAAATACAAGTTGCACCGGTTCCAATATCCAACACAGAAATATCTTCTGTAATTTTAGATTCATTTAATAAGTCATTCAAATGATGAATATAATCTACTCTCCCCGGAATTGGTGGACATAAGTTTGTGTCTGGAAATCCCCAAAGTTTTATATTATAATAAGCCATCAATAAAGATCTATTGATTTCTTTTACTGCTTTTGGATCAGAAAAATCTACGGTAGTATTTCCATAATCATTTTCAAAAGCAAATGCTTTCAATGCAGGATTGGCTTTTAACAATTCGTTAAAATCATATCCTTTATCGTGTATATTATTCGGATGGAAATTTTTCTTTGTAGATTTCATACTGCAAAAATAGCACAATAAAAAAGAGCTAACACACAGTTAGCTCTTTTTTAAATTAGATTTCTAGAATTGTAAATTCCAATTCTAAAGGTTTTAGTGAATCTTTTAAAGCGTCAATAAAACGGTCTCCATATTCTAAATAATATTCAGAGAAATTTCGTTGTCGTTCTTCTAAACTTTGATTTGGAAATAATTGATTTTTAATATCAGAAATTCGAGTTACCAAGTCTACCTGGCGTCTTTTTTCTGCTCTTAACAAGCGTTTTTCTAGATTCTTTAATCCATTTAATTGTTTTTTCTCCTGTGCAGTTACTGCACCAACAAACGAAACATCAGTTTCATTTGCTACTCTTCTTAAGGCTAAAAACTGTTGCTCTAACAATGTTTTTGCATCTAAAAAGTTGAATTCAATTTCTGAGTTTTCACTGACTTTTTTCTTTAATAAATCATTGGTACTCAAAAATAATTCTTCTGTAGAAATATTTAAGCTGTCTAGCTTCTTTTGCTGTTTTGATGAAACTACTTGTACAGAATTACGCAATAATAATATAGGAAAAGGAACAGTCACTTCATTAAAATAAGCCTTCAATTCTAGCCAATACGCCAACTCTCCTCCTCCACCAATATAGGCCAAGTTTGGTAAAATTACTTCTTGATATAAAGGTCGCATTATTACATTTGGACTGAACTTTTCTGGGAAATCATTAAGATGTTTTAATATTTCTTCTTCTGAAAATGTAATATTTGTATTGTTTACAATATAGCTATCTCCTTCTTTAATAATACGCTCTCTAGAGTTATTACTCAAATAAAACTGATTGATTTCTCTTGGATTTACTTGTATTTTATACGCTGTTTCTAATGTTGCAATTGTTTTTGACACCGCATGATAAGAAACTTGTTCTGTTAACTCTTTTGCTACAAATGGCGTAAATAACTGCTTTAAACTTTTATCATCACCATCAACAATTACCAAACCATATTTAGAAAATAATTGATTGGCAATATATCTTGTTGCACCCGTTAATGTATCATTCTTTAGATATCCTTCTTCGAATAAGTTCTTTAAAAACGTTGCATTTTTAGTTGCTCCTAACTGTTTAGAAAATTGTTCAAAGACGTCTTGTAATCCTTCTGTATCAAAATGACCTACCGCTCCTCCATCTTCTCGATTCCATTTTACTTTTTGATTCTTAAAATTGAAATAATTAATTTCATCAAAATCGTGATCTTCTGTAGCCATCCAATATACAGGCACAAAATTACTTGTCGGAAATTTGGCGCTTAATTGTTCAGCCAAATTAATTGCTGAAATAATTTTATATAAAAAATACAACGGTCCGGTAAACAAGTTTAATTGGTGACCAGTTGTTACTGTAAATGTATTTGAATGTATTAAACTATCAATGTTCGCTTGAGTTTCTTCAGAAACTTCAATTTTTGAATATTGATTATTTAAAGCAGCAACCAACACTTTTCGGTGTTCTTTAGAAAACGATTGTTCTTTTTCTTTTATCTGCTTATTAAATCCATTGATATCTGGATAATTATTATAAAACGGTTGAATTGTTTCTTTTTGTTCTAAATAATCAATCATGGTTTTTGAGAAAAAACCAGTTTTCTGAAATGGGATTTGAGTAACTTTCATCTATTGAAGCTGTGCTTTAAATGAGTTAAACAATGTATTTAAAATTTTATTGAAAGGTAAATAGCAACAATCACTATCCATAAGTAAGGTCTTTTAAAAAATATTTCTATAAAAATACACTTTTTTGATGGTTGGTCGCAACCTATAGTTTAATCTAACAAATTTTTAACGCTTTCTCTTGTAAGAAAATTTGATATTTAGATAATTACAAGTAGCTTTGGGAATCTAATCAAAAAAATATCATAATGAAGCACAAATCATTACTAATTATTTTCATTTCAATATTTACATTTCAACTTACCGCACAAAAATTACAAACTCCAGATGAGTTTTTAGGTTACAAATTAGGATCTCGTTTTACACGTCATCATAAAGTAGTTGATTATTTTAAATACATTGCTCAAAACTCAGACAAGGTACAGTTCCAAAAATATGGGGAGACCAATGAGTTAAGAACATTGGCAGTTGCTTATGTTTCTTCTGCAAGCAATATTAAAAATTTAGAAACAATTCGTAAACAACATTTAACCAATGCTGGAATTGAAAATACTACAGAGTTAAAAGACAAAGCTGTAGTTTGGTTGAGTTATAATGTACACGGTAATGAAGCTTCTTCTACTGAAGCATCAATGTTGACTTTATACAAACTAATAACAGAGAATAGTAATTATTTAGAAAATACTGTTGTAATAATGGATCCTTGTATCAATCCAGATGGAAGAGATCGTTACGCAAACTGGTACAATCAAGTAGTTGCAGCTCCAAACAATAACAATCCAGAAGCTAGAGAACATAATGAACCTTGGCCAGGAGGAAGACCAAACCATTATTTATTTGACTTAAATAGAGATTGGGCTTGGGCAACACAAGTAGAAACACAACAACGTTTAAAAGTATACAACAAATGGTTACCTCATATTCATGTAGATTTCCATGAACAAGGAATTAACAATCCATACTATTTTGCACCAGCTGTTGAGCCTTATCATGAAGTGATTACAGATTGGCAACGTGAATTCCAAACACAGATTGGAAAAAATCACGCAAAATATTTCGATAAAAATGGATGGTATTACTTTACAAAAGAGAGTTTCGATTTATTATATCCAAGTTATGGTGATACATATCCAACCTTTGTTGGTGGAATTGGAATGACTTACGAGCAAGCAGGGCATGGAAGAGCTGGATTAGGAATTACAAAAGCTGACGGAGAAGTTTTAACACTTTGGGATCGTTTAATTCATCATACAACATCTGGTATTTCTACAGTAGAAATGGCTTCTAAAAACTCTGCTAAAATTAACAGTGAATTTAAAGAATACTTTCACAACAACGACTTTAAATATAAAAGTTATGTCTTAAAAGGTAACAAAAGCAAAACAAATGCATTGATTGCTTTATTAGACAAGCATGAAATTAAATATGGTAGAGCAAACGGAAAAAATGTTAGCGGTTTTAATTACGAAACGCAATCAAAAGGAACAATGAGAACTGCTGCTTCTGATTTAGTTATTTCAACAAATCAACCAAAAGCAAGATTGGTAAAAGCATTGTTTGAGCCTGTAGCAAAACTAAGTGATTCTATTACCTATGACATTACAGCTTGGTCTTTACCTTATGCTTATGGAATGAAAGCGATTGCTAGTGAAAAATTGGTTGCTACTGCAAAGAGTTTTTCAGACATGACATTTTCTAATCCAAATAGTAATGCATACGCATACACTTTTCATTGGAACCACGTTTCTGATAGTAAATTATTAGGCGATTTCTTACAACAAAATTTTAGAGTTCGTTTTAACAGAAAAGAAATGATGAATAGCGGTCAAAATTTAAAAGCTGGTTCGTTAATAATTACTCGTGCAGACAATAAACATATCAAAAATTTCGACACTACTTTAACGGAGATTGCAAACAAGCATAATAAATATGCATATACAATCAATTCAGGTTTTTCTGACAAAGGTCCAGATATGGGTTCTTCTGCTGTAAGAGAAATTAAAAGTCAGAAGATTGCTGTACTTTCAGGAAACTATACTTCTTCTTTAAGTTATGGTGAAATTCAGTATTTCTTCGAAAAAGAAATTAACTATCCATATACAGCAATTAATACAGATAATTTTTCAGCAAATACATTAGACAATTATCACACATTGGTAATTCCAAATGGATATTACGGAGGTTTCTTTACTAAAAGTAAATTAACTGCTTTAAAATCTTGGGTTCGTAAAGGTGGAAAAGTAATTGCTGTTGGAGGAGCCAATAGAATTTTTGCTGATAAAAAAGGTTTTGGTTTAAAATCTGCTGGTGATGATAAAGACAAAGATAAAAAAGAGGTTGAATTAATTAATTATAAAGATTTAGAAAGAGATCGTATTAAAGGGAGTATTACTGGTGCAATTTTTAAAACGAGTATTGACAACTCACATCCTTTAGGTCTGTCTCTTATACACATCTCCGAGCCCACGAGACTCCTGAGCATCT
>OLHJ01000687.1_pt1 | contig 9995 bp, 10 predicted proteins | sample 1609491 | NCBI WGS metagenome assembly OLHJ01 (sample SAMN05416861, study PRJEB24817) | seawater metagenome | isolation source: Sea water | place: Canada:Atlantic | collected 2013-11
GAGATGTGTATAAGAGACAGGGCTTACGCTGCACGCCGAAACCCCAAGCCTTGCCACGGCGAATCAGGCGCTTCGAGGTGACTATTCGCCTCTGCAGCCTCTGCAGGAATGGGAGATGAGTTCATGCCCTCTGAGCACCAATGATTTCGCGCTCGATACGAATGGCGAGCCTTGGGCAGCATTTGAGACGGCTGCGAGGATTATTCGCCTCAAGGCGAATGGGACTGCCGCAGCTGTGCAGGAACCCGCGACACAGACTAGGCAGAAGAACCCCAGCATTGCGGTTGCAGCCAACGGCGACGTACTCACTGCGTGGGGTGAGGCAATCAGTCACAGCAAAGGTGGTGCGCTGCGAGCGCAACTCGAGGACGCAAACGGCGTAATTATCGAATGGGAACTCGGCACTGAAATCACGCTGCCTAATTTCAGTTTTCCTGCCGCCGCAGCGATTGGGGGCAACGATTTTTTACTGCTTTGGTAGCTTTTTTGGATAGTTTTTTGGGTGGCTTCTTGTTGGGTAGGGGGCACAGCCTGCCAGCAACCATTTTAAGAATGAGTTTTTTCTAATAAGAGCCTCGGCAAACGCCTAGTCGAGGCGCCTATCCCAGTGTTTGAATCGCGTGCGGCAATACTGCTCTAGCTGTTCGTAGGTGCTAAAGAACATTTCGCTGCCCTCGGGGATCGACTCGTCTAGTTCGCAAAAGTCATTGCTGTAATCACGGCACACCGCTGGTCTCTTGTCATAAATTCCACAGAACCCGCCCGTTTGCAAATGAGCGCAGCGCGTTTCGATATGAAGAAACCAGCCGTCGGAGTCTTTGAACAGATTGATTCCCTCATGCGCCACCTGCCAGAGCAAATGATCGAAGTCGCTTTTGCTGCGCGGAGTGGGTACCTGCTGGTTTATCGAGTTACAACAAATCGAACGAGTACAGCGTCCACATTTGTTATCAACGCCTATGCCAACGGGTTTAGGTGTTGGCATAAGATCTAAGACGGTGACTCTGCTCTTTATTGTTTTACTGACCATCGACTATTAAGCACTCTGCTAGTTTTCAGAAAAGAATTCTAGCATTTCCGACGCGCCAATAAACCATCTGCTTCTCTGTCGTTTGCGTGTCGATCGTTAGTCCTCGCTGTCTTTATTCTTGAGCATGACTCTGAGTTCAATACGTTTCATTTCGCGGAGCATTTCAAATTTTGAGCATTTGCTCGAATGCGATGACTTTTACCACAGTGAAAATAAACATGCAGGCGATTAACCCGAGCGCCCAGTCGAGTGAAGAGTCGACACTTGTAGAGGCGAGATAACCTGTCAGACAGTAAATGAATACGGCAAGAGTAACTGCGCTGAGTCCATAGATGTAATAGGTAATCCAAGCTTGCCGACCATGGATGCTTGCCATCAGCAGATCAAAGTAGCCTTCGCCGCGGTCTATCACTTCAATTTCTTTCTGCAGTTTCGAATCGTGTTCTGCAAGTGTTTCACGGATTTTTTGGTCGAGTGAGTCGAGGCTTTTCATAGGTGGCTCTCCAAGTGAGTTTAGTAATACTTTGTACCTCGAGAGGAAAATAATATTGATCGCAGGCAAACTTCTCAGGATTAGGGATTGTTTGAGGGGCAGTGGCTGGGCCAATCCCCTCAAAATTTGTGGTTTTATGAGTAAAGCAAGCCAGCGCATATTGCCTAATAGGGCTGGGTGGTTTAGCTTCAAGCTTCGACTTTAACTTAGTAGGAGACGCGGTTATTAGCGTCTAACGCATCGCTGAGTTTGGTTAAAGCGAATAATAAGAGAGGACTTACTATGAACGCTCCAGCAAAACCCCGCTCCGCCGCACCCACTCCATTTGCGTCATCGCCGTTAGCCTCGGCAGCTTTATGGATAGGTCTTTTGTTGCCCGCAAGCATTCTCGCGCAAGATTATGAACCACCGCGCACACAATCGGGAAAGCCGGACCTGCAGGGTTATTGGAGCAATGCATCGCTCACTCAGCTTCAAAGGAATGCGAATTATGAGAACCTCGTCATTCCTGCGAGTGAGATTGAGGATTTTACTCGGAATAATCACCAAAATGTGAGGCAGGCAACAGATGATGGTTTGGTCCAAGGCGAGCTTCTCGACGGTTCCGATCTCGGCAAAGGGCGTGGCTACAATGCGTTTTGGGTTGATCCTGGCACGCGCTATGGCATCGTAAAAGGCGAAGCGCGTACCTCTTGGATTGTCGAGCCTGAAGATGGTCGAATCCCCTTTTCGGATGCGGGTAATGACCTGCGTAGAGTTAATCGTGCTAAGTTTTCAGGCAATGACGGACCCGAGGGGCGCGCATTGGGTGAGCGCTGCATTATCGGCTTTGGCAGCACCGGTGGCCCTCCAATGAACAATGTTCTCTACAACAATATGTACCAAATTGTTCAGACCGATGACTATGTGATGATACTCGTCGAAATGGTCAATGATGCGCGAATTATTCCAATTAGTGACGAACACCGGCCCGCAGAGCATAAGCGTTGGCTTGGCGACTCCATTGGTCGTTGGGAAGGCGACACGCTTGTCGTAGAAACTATCAATTTGCATCCGCAACAAGCGCCGCGTAATGCTGCTCCGCTGTCTTCCGAAGGAAAAATTATCGAGCGCTTTAGTCGGTATTCAGATGAGCAGATCCTGTATACGTTCGAGGTCTCAGACCCTATTTATTACACGCAGAATTGGCGCGGCGAAATGAGCCTTAACGCGTCGGAGAATAGACTTTATGAGTATGCGTGTCACGAGGGTAACTACGGGCTGCCCGGCATTCTCGCTGGCGCAAGAAGAGAGGACGCCGACGCAGCTGCGAAGGAGTAGGTTTAGTCTCCATCCCAGAATTGTGTCATCTCCATAAACATGAATGAAGCAGACCAGGTGATAAGGGAGAGGCCAGTGATGGCCTCGACGCCAGCGAGGAAGCGGAGGCTTCCTTGCGGAGCGATGTCGCCGTAACCCACGGTCGTGTAATTGGTAAAAGAGAAGTAGATACTGTCGACAAGGCTGCCGTCGAAACTTCCTGCTAAATCCCCGAAGCCGCCGTCTCTCACCATGAGGTAGAAGGCGAGACCGAAAAGGCAGATCTCGATTATATGCGCGCAGATGGTGCCAAAGACACCAATCAGAACACGGAGGCGGTGTTTGATACGTAACCTAGGAATCAAGACCGACAGCAAACGCAGCATTTCATAATGAATGACCACGGCAATTGCGACGAGTGAGATATTTATCGCGAGAGCTGCAATCATGAGGCGGAATCAACCATTATTATCACTCTTAGGTTAGATGCGTGCGATTCTCTGAAGGATCTCGTCCAAAGAGTGGAGCATACTATAGCGGAGTATCGGTGTAATCCTGCGCTTTTCCGCGTTTTCTACACCGCTCTGGTAAGGGGCAATGTTATGGCGATATCACCCAGCAATTACGCACTAGTCTACCTTCATAGAGTACGAAGCGCCTTAGTCTCACCCGCGCTTTTATATTGCCTCACTCTCACGATCTCTCTGCTACTGGCGTCGTCGGAAGTTGCCGCGCAAGGCCCCCAGATAGAGGATGCCGCGTCTTCAGATTCTGCGGTTTCGTATGCTGCACAAATACAAGAATTTGAGTTCGAATTTGGTCCACTAGATAGACGTCTACTTGAGCCTTTAGCGGGACTCGCTGAGTTACAGTTTGAGCGTGGTGATTTCGACGCTGCTGCAGCGACCTTGCGGAGGCAGTTACAAATCACTCGGAATACGTTTGGCTTCGAAGATTCGCGCTTATTGCCCTTAGTGGACTCGCTCGTGCAGGCCGAGATTGCCCGATCAGATTGGCAGCAGGTTGCAGATTATCTTGACCTTCGCAGTCAGATTTTTATCGGCTCTTTTGATGAATCACGGGCCCTCGAAGAGGATAAAGAGTTACTCGATTTAGAGGGTGTTGCTGCGCGCATGGAGTTGGCGAATGCACTAAGCCTCCAGTCCGGATGGCTTATGCAACAAGTTGCGCTCACGCCAACGCGAGACGCGATCGACAGCTTCTTCGATGCGCGAGAATTAGACGAGCGGATATTCGATCTTTCAGAAGACGTTATCGAACGCCTCGAGTCTCTCCCGCGCGAGAACGGTTCGGCCGCAGAGTTTTTGCTACTCACTCAATGGCTACCGTTCATGTACCGTCAGTCGGTTAACGATTATAGCCTCGTGCAATTGCTCAATGCGCAGAGTGGCTTTTCGTATGACACTATCGATTACTTAATACGCAGAGAGGGAGGTGCTATTAACAAGCTCAGCTCGCCCGGATTCTCTGCGCGTTCGATATCGGGTCCGAATAATAGGATTCCAATGCTAGAAAAAGGCGATCCAATCGGCGTTGGCTATCTTCGCGATGGCTATTTCGGTGTTAGAGAAATGGATATTCGGCTGAGCGATTTTCTTGAACGGCAATTGACAGCTGGCGCCAGCGATAGCGACCTTGCATCCACACGGCAAGCTCTCGCGGCGGCCAAAATATATCGGGGAGATTATCTGCTTCTGCAGAATAGAGGTTCGGGCATGCGCGAATATCGCGAAGCATACCAGCTGCTGCTCGAATCGGGAGTCGATGCGGTTGAGGTCGACGGCTATTTCGCCCGACCAGCGCTCATTCCCGCGACTCAACTGCGGCTGACGTTTGATGCGCTTAAGGCAGACAAATCAGAGAGCGAATGCCTCCCAAGCTTTACCGCGCTAAGTGATCGACTAGCCACGCTTGCGGCACCTTCGAATGACGCCTCTGCCTGGGCCATTGAGCTGCCGCACGCCGAAATCACGGCGCGATTTGGAGTGTCGCGCAGGGGGAAAGCGACTGGAGTAAAAATCGACGAGGTCGGCGCAGAGGATGCTGGATTGCGCAGGGCCGTAAACCGCGCGATGAAAGACCTGCAATTTAGGCCGGCGATTGCCAGCGGTCGCTCGCAGCGGCTTCGCGATCAGTGTCTGCTTTTTCGCATCCCTGTGCTCGACTGATGATAAGTTGGCAGGGGCAAACCACCTTGTTAGACTCGCTCGCCTAATGATCGAACTCATCCACGTACAGAAAAGTTTTGATGGCGGCGCGAGCTACGCCGTTGCTGATACATGCCTAACCATCCCGAGAGGAGAGTTGCTCGCCTTAATAGGTGAGTCAGGCAGCGGTAAAACTACGACGCTAAAAATGATCAATCGGCTCGAAGAGCCAACCTCTGGGCAGGTTCTCGTCGCGGGTCGCGATGTGTTGGAGCAAAACCTTCAGGAACTGCGCCGAAATATTGGCTATGTGTTTCAGGGTGCCGGCCTCTTCCCCCACCATAATGTGGCACGTAATGTGGCTGCCGTGCCGGAGCTACTCGGCTGGTCTAAGGAATTAATCGAGGCACGCAGCAGAGAAGTCTGCGACCTTGTTGGCCTGCCCTTTGACGACTATGCGCGGCGGATTCCTGCGGAGCTATCTGGTGGACAACAGCAGCGTGTCGGCGTCGCGCGTGCGCTTGCGGCGCGTCCCGATGTGCTGCTTATGGATGAGCCTTTCGGCGCTCTCGACCCGATTACGCGAGCAGGTCTGCAAGAGGAGTTTCGCCGCATTCAGCAAGAGCTCGACCTGACCGTTGTGCTGGTAACCCATGACATGACCGAGGCGATGCTGATGGCTGACCGCATCGCGGTGATGCAAGGCGGCGAGCTGTTGCAAGTTGGCACAGCAAGCGAACTACTTAATCATCCTACCCACGACTATGTTACTCAGTTGATGGAAATGCCGCGCCGCCGCGCAGAGCGCCTCGAACGGCTTATGCGAGCGGCGGAGTGATAGCATGAGCCCCGTGTTACGCGAGCAGTTGCTGCTTCTACCAGAATACCTGCAGGGTCATCTCGCATTGACCTTCGCCGCGCTTGGCGCGGGTATCGCGATGAGCGTGCCGCTCGGGATTGTCGCGTCGCGTTCGCCACGTATTCGTCATCCGCTTCTTGCCACGGTTAGCCTTATTCAAACTGTCCCCGGCCTCGCAATCCTTGCTCTGGTTGTTGCGATGCTAGGCGGTCAGATCGGCTTTTTGCCGGCGTTTATCGCCCTCACGCTATATTCGATGCTGCCTATTATGCGCAACACGGTGAGCGGCCTCGAGGGCGTCCCGGCAGAGGTGGTCGAGGCCGCACGCGGCATTGGTCTCGCCCCGCGGCAGCGTTTATGGAAGGTCGAACTGCCGCTCGCGCTGCCGGTTATCGTTGCGGGCATTCGCACTGCCGCGGTGTGGACTGTTGGCATGGCGACATTGTCTACATTGGTCGGTGCGAGCAGTTTCGGTAATTACATTTTCATTGGTATTCAGACACGTAATCTCACCGCGGTAACCGTTGGTAGCCTAGCCGCCGCGGCGCTGGCGATTTTACTGGACACCCTTATTGGCAGCCTGCAATGGATTGCCGAACGCCGCGCGATTGGTGTTGGCCTGCGTGAATTACGTCGGGCGATAGTGCTCGCAGTGACTCTCTCGCTCGCCTTTGCGATGGCTTTGGTTTTTACCCTTAAGCCTGCGCCGAAGCCGGATTTTATCGTTGGCGGCAAGCCGTTTACCGAACAGTATATTCTGGCAAGCCTCTTGGCCGAACGATTGACGGCCGAAGGCTTTCTGGTCGAGCAGAATATAGGCATGGGGTCGGATGTTATTTTCAATGCCATTGGCTCAGGGACGGTCGATCTTTATGTCGAATATTCTGGCACTATTTGGGGCAGTTTCATGCGCCGTGAGGGGAACCCCGGGCGAGCAGAAATTACTGAAATCACCCAAACCTTTGTGCGCGAACGGGGATTGAATCCGGTCGGTCTCGCCGGGTTTCAGAATCGCTACGCTTTAGCGATGCGCCGAGAGCGGGCAGAGGAGCTTGGGGTTGTGAGTGTGCAAGACCTAGCGCCCTTGGCATCAATGCTAAGCGCTGGCGGGGATCTGGAGTTTTTCGGGCGTTCGGAGTGGAAGCGTCTGCAAAGCCTCTATGACTTAGATTTTGCGCAGGAACTCACCTTCGACGCCGCACTGATGTACACCGCGGTAGAGGCGGGGCAGGTCGATGTGATTAGCGCGTATTCAACCGACGGCAGAGTTGCCGCTTACGATCTGGTGCTGTTGGAGGACCCGCGGCAGGCGCTTTTGTCATACGACGCCATGTTATTAGCCTCGAGCGCTGCGGCGCAGGATCCGCGTTTCACCGCAGCACTCGCGCCGGTGCTCGGGGCAATTAGTGATGAGGCGATGCGCGAGGCGAATAAGATGGTTGATGTTGAGGGGCGTTCGGTGTCCGAGGCGACTGCCTATCTACAAGCGATTATTAACAAACCGCGATGAACCTGCGATAGTACGAGAAAGTCCGATTTAGCGTTCGGTGGCTCAGGCCCAGGTTCAGGCCCAGGTTCAGGCTCAGATTCAGGCTCAGGTTCTGGTGCTCGCGCGAGTCGCGTTTTTAGAAACTACTCCGCGTGTAGCGCGAGCCAAGCACGCATCATATTGGTAATGGCATCAGGTTTGTCGTGGTGCGGCCAATGACCCGCGCCCGGCACGGTTACCAGTGTCCAGTCTTGGTCGAGTTCGTCCCATGTGTCGTTCAATGAGTCCGGGAGGAGCGCAGTATCGTTCATGATCACCAGATGGCTGGTCATCTCTGGGCGCCAGCCGGCGAAACTCCACGCGATACCACTACCCCAATCATGGCCAACAATAATTGCGCGTTCTTGACCCTCGCCGCGGATTACCGATGCGACATCTTCGATGAGTATTTGCATGTCATAGTTTTCGACATCGGCAGGCATGTCGCTGAGGTTATTGATACCGAAGACAGTCTATGAACACTATTTGACTAGGCAAAAATGTCAATCGCGACGAGAGTCCTGATAGACTCGGATAGCGAGACGGTCAGCAAAAACAAAATCGCGAGAAGCAGCGGTAATAGCTGTAAAAAGAACAGAAAAGAAAAACAATAAGAAAAAACTGAATAGAAGAGCAAAGAATAAGAAGAGGCAGGTATGACCAATCAAGAGCTAATGCTGACCCTGTCGAGCTGTGTGTTTTTCATGGGACTGGTGGCGTGGATAGCATACCGGCAGACCCGCGGCGAGGTGGCGACACGCGAGGGGTATTTTCTTGCGGGCAGAGGGCTTAGCGCAGTCTTTATTGCTGGCTCTATGCTGCTCACTAATTTGTCGGCAGAGCAGTTAATAGGCCTCAATGGCTCTGCCTATGGCTTTAATCTCAGCAGCATGGGCTGGGAGGTAACAGCGGCGATATCAACTATCGCAATGGCGTTTCTGTTTTTGCCACGCTACCTCGCCGGCGCGTTTTCTACCTTGCCTGAATTCCTCAACGATCGTTTCGATAGCGATGTGCGCCGCGCGTCGGTTGTCTTGTTTATGGTGGGCTATGGCCTTGTCACCATTCCTTCTGTGCTCTATTCGGGCTCGATTGCGGTGTTGCAGCTTTTCGACATTCCTGCCATCACCGGTCTCGCCTACTCTCATGCCTTGGCGGTGACGATTGTCGCGATCGGGAGCATCGGTGCTGTCTATGCCATCTTCGGTGGTCTCAGAGCCGTTGCCGTTTCCGATACACTCAACGGCATTGGACTGCTTGTCGTTGGCATTGCAGTCCCTCTGCTCGGCCTCGCAGCGCTGGGCGACGGCAGTGTCTTGGCGGGCCTTACGGTGGTGACGACAACCGATACTCACAAACTTAATGCCATCGGGTCGTCGAGTGACCCGACGCCCTTTGCGACGCTCTTTACCGGTATGATTTTCGCCAACCTTTTCTACTGGTGCACTAATCAATATGTGATTCAGCGAACACTCGGCGCAAGCAGTTTAGCCGAGGGCCAGAAGGGCGTGCTTTTTTCGGGATTCTTCAAGGTGCTTGTCCCGTTTCTGATGATGCTGCCTGGCGTTATTGCCTACCACCTCTATGGGCCCGAACTCGCATCGATAGACCTCGCCTATCCTGCCCTGATTCGCGACGTGCTGCCCGTTTATGCGAGCGGCTTTTTCTTGGCGGTGTTGTTGGGCGCTGTGTTTAGTTCGTTTAACTCGCTGCTCAATAGCGCGGCGACGCTTTTCTGTCTCGATGTGTATGTGCCGTTTAAAGAGAGGCTGAATAGCGGCGAGAGAGTTGGGGATGCACAAGTCGTGCGAGTCGCGAAGTGGGCGAGCGTCGCCATTGCGCTCTTTTCGTTTGTGGTGGCGCCGCTGCTGCAGTTCGCTCCTGATGGCCTCTGGCAGATCATTCGCATTTTTACCGGATTTTACAATATTCCGATAATCGCGATCGTCATAGTAGGACTCTTTACTCGTCATGTGCCGGCGCTCGGCCCTAAACTCGTTATTGGCTTTCACCTCGTCGCCTACGGCCTTTTGCAGTTTGTGTTTAAAGAGCAGGTAGCGATTCATTTTTTGCATCTCTACGCTATTCTGTTTTTCATCGAAATCGGTATCATGCTCGCGGTTGGGTATTGGCGTCCCCGGGCAGAATTGTGGACTTATACGACAGTGAGTCGTGTCGACATGAGCCCTTGGGCGTTGGCTGTGCCCTGCGCAGTGACGCTATTCTCCTGTGTCATGGCGCTTTATCTTACTTTCTCGCCGCTTGGGCTTGTGGGGGGAGGCAGCACACTGTACGGCCCGATTTTAGGGTTATTGTTAGTGATGAACGCGGCGATTTGGTGGCGCGGTCTTCGCTTTGCTTAAAAACCCTCGAAGGAATTTTATGAGTAACGACAAGACCAAACCTAGGCTGCGCTTCTTTGAAAACGCAGCGGGGCAGCAGCATATCCCAGAGAAAGATAAATACCTCTACGCAGTGACGCCGCCAACGCATCGTCTCGCGATTATTGGTACTGGGACGATTGGTCAGGAACATATGCGCGTAGCGCGACTCTTAGGACGCGCTGCCGCTGTCTCTTATACACATCTCCGAGCCCACGAGACTCCTGAGCATCTCGT
>OLHJ01000688.1_pt1 | contig 9992 bp, 9 predicted proteins | sample 1609491 | NCBI WGS metagenome assembly OLHJ01 (sample SAMN05416861, study PRJEB24817) | seawater metagenome | isolation source: Sea water | place: Canada:Atlantic | collected 2013-11
GCAGCGTCAGATGTGTATAAGAGACAGGTCTTCACGCAGATATTTTTGTGGTGGTTGCCTTTCGAATGTTGCCGGAGATTGTTTGGAACATGCCCATGCACGGAACCGTAAACGTTCACGGCTCTCTTCTTCCTCAATACAGAGGAGCTGCGCCTATAAACTGGGCCATCATTAATGGCGAAAACGAAACCGGAGTAACGGTATTTAGATTAAAACATGAAATAGATACTGGAGATATTCTTTTGCGTAAATCTCTACCTATTGGAGAAAACGATAATGTGGAAGACATTCACAACAAAATGATGCGTGTTGGTGGACGTGCAGTAGTGGAAGGGTTGGATTTAATTTCTAACGGTAATCCAACTTATTTACCTCAATTAGAAACCAGCGATTTAAAACCAGCACCCAAAATTTTTAAAGAAACTTGCAAAATTAATTGGAACCAACCGATCCTCGAAATTCACAATTTCATAAGAGGATTAAGTCCCTACCCTAGTTCTTGGACTACTGTAATTAATGGAGAGAAACTGATGGATATAAAAATCTATAAAGCAAATCCAGTAAGCGAAAATGAAGGGAATTCGGGCAAGGTATCAACGGATAGAAAAACCTTTTTGCACATTTATGGAAAAGATGGGTATCTTGAAATCACTGAACTTCAAATACCTGGTAAACGAAGAATGCCTGTAAGTGATTTATTAAGAGGATTTACCTTTGAAGAACGCATCTCAATTAGCGAATAAATATTTTTAAAACACCACTTACCAACTTAATTTCGCTTTATGAAAATAGTAGAATGTCCCAGGGATGCCATGCAGGGTTTACATGAATTCATTGCAACAGATGTAAAGGTGAATTACATTAACCAGCTATTAAAAGTAGGATTTGACACCTTGGATATGGGTTCTTTTGTATCTCCTCGTGCTATTCCGCAAATGCGTGACACAGCGGAAGTTTTAGACCGAATAGACCTTACTCTTACAGATACTAAATTATTAACCATTGTTGGAAATGAAAGAGGAGCTAAAACGGCAGCTCAAATTGAACAAGTGGATTATTTAGGTTTTCCATTCTCTATATCTGAAACCTTTCAAAAACGAAACATTAACAGCTCTATTGAAGATTCATTTCATCGAGCCGAAGACATTTTAAATACTTGTGTAATTCACCAAAAGGATTTAGTTGTCTATATTTCCATGGCCTTTGGCAATCCGTACAACGATCCATGGAATGCAGATATTGTGCTTGAATGGACCCATAAACTACACAATGAATTAGGAGTAGAAATTATATCCTTATCTGATACCATTGGAGCGGCTCAGCCGGAAACCATTGATTACCTTTTTAAATCTCTTATTCCAGAATTACCCAATGTAGAATTAGGAGCACACCTACACACCACTCCCAACACTTGGGAAGAAAAAGTACATGCCGCGGTTCAAGCAGGTTGTGTAAGATTTGATGGTGCCTTAAAAGGATATGGTGGTTGCCCAATGGCCAAAGATGACCTTACTGGAAACATGCCTACGGAAAACCTATTGGATTATTTTGAAAGAAAGAAAATTGAGGCCAATATTCAGAAAGAGGAGTTTTTTAAATCGCTCGCGCAAACCCAAAACGTATTTCCTATTTAAACGGCATTCACCACCCGATACACCTTACCCGATTTATTTCCAGAATGTAATACCTTTAGCGTTTTTAGGGTGAGATGATGCATTTTTGCTCTTCTACAAATAGCAAATAACTCTGCTTCCTCTGGTAAAAAAAGTAATACCTCGGTATCTCTTAGCGTTCGTACTTTTAATTGGGCAAAAAGGGATTCAAAAAACTCAAAGTTATCTCCAGCATAATACGATTTCTCATACATATCAATACCTACCCCTTGTTTATAGGGTGGATTAATCAATATAAAATCAAAATGAAAATGCAAATTTTCAAAAAGGTTCGAATAAACAGCAATAATATTCCAATTATTATCTCGTGAGTGAATACTTAATTCTTGAAGCGCATTTTCATTAATATCACTGGCAGTAACCAAAGCTCCTTTATCAGCACAATAGGCAGAAACAATTCCAGAGCCACATCCTAGCTCCAGCACCGTTTTTTGATTTAAATCCAAATATTGAATATAATCAAGAAACATGGATGAACTATACTCTCTCAAAGGAGAAAAAACCCCGGGAATTACATTTACCTCCACGTTTCCATATTTATATGGAAGAGGTTTTCTATGTTTCCAGTTTTGATATCTATTTCTCCAAGGTTCAAAAAGGTCATCCACTAATTTTCTAACGCCCATGTCTAGTATTTTCTAAAAGGTAAATCGCCAAAAACAATATCAAAACGTTGTTTTAAGGTTAACCCGGGTTGTTTTACTTCCCGCCAAATCACGAGGAACTCATGCATTCCAACTACCCATGGATTTTGCGTTTCAATATTATTAGGAATACCATATTCTATTGGTTTATCGGTTTCTGCGTATGTACCAAACATCTTGTCCCAAATAATAAAAACCCCACCTAAATTCTTGTTCAATAAATTAGGATTCTTACTATGATGAACTGAATGGTTAACCGGGGTTTGCATAAAATTTTCTAAAAACCCTAGTTTCCCTATAAGTTTAGTATGTACCCAAAATTGATAGAAATAGACAATGGAATCTGTAAAGAAAACGTCTAAGGGTTCAAAACCGAAATAGGGCATAATTCCCCATAAGGGGAATTTAAAAACTTGTAATAAAAATAAACCTCTTATGGATACCGTGAAATTATATTCTTTAGAGTTATGATGGGCCACATGGAGCGCCCAGAAGAATCTACTTTTATGCGCAATCCAATGAAATACATAAAACATAAAATCATTGAACAAGAACAATAAAGACCAATATACCACTGCGAGATACCAAGGTTCTTTCGTAAACGTGAATAAACGGTGGTCATACAAAAAATCAAACATGATAAATACCCCTCCCTTCACCGAAGCAATAGATATAAAGGTTAAAACGGCCAAAAACAAATTGGTAATAGTATCCTTGGTCGCATACAACTTTACCGTTCGAAAAGAGGAAATTACCATCTCGCCTAAAATAAACGAAACAAAAAACACAATCATTATTACTTGATCCATCCTTGCGGCTTGACCTTTAATAATTTCGAGTACCGTCATAAATACATGTTTAGGTATTCCAAATATAAAGAATTCATCATTTTTTATTCTATTTTCGAATCTTTTATTACGTGAAAAAATATCTCATGCATCCCATCCTTTTTCAATTCAAAACGCCTCCTTTTCTTGCAGATTTTCTACCCGAATTTATTACCATTTATTCTTATGGCGCGCTCATTTTAATAGGAGTTATTTGCGCATTTTTATTCCTTAGAAAAAATGCATTTAAAGAGTTTGGATTGTCTGAAGATGATTCGCAAAGTTTATTAATGGGCTTAATCGTAATGTCAGTTCTGGGAGGCAAATTTTTTATGATTTTTGAAAACCCAAGTTATTATCTTTCAAACTTGGGCGCCCTAATAAGTAATTCAGGATTTGTTTTCTACGGGTCATTGATTTTTTCAATGGGATTTATTTACTGGTTCATTAAAAAACATAAACTCCCAGCCTGGCAATTCATGGACCTTATTGCTTTTACAACGGTAATTGTTCACTTCTTTGGCCGTTTAGGATGCTTTTTTGCGGGCTGTTGTCACGGAATTCAATCTCACGGACCTTTATCCATAGTTTATTCAGACCCCGCCAGTCAAGCTTCTCCGTTAAACACCCCACTATATCCCACGCAACTCTACAGTTCAGCTATGTTGCTAAGCATATTCTTAATTTTAAATTGGGTCAAAAAAAGAAAAGCTTTTGACGGGCAATTGTTCCTTCTATATCTAATAATTTACGCTACAGGAAGATCTATTATTGAAGAGTTTAGAGGCGATGAGGCTAGAGGGTTTCTATTTGATAGTTGGTACTCTAACAGTCAGTTTATTTCTACCTTAATAATAATCTTTGCCCTCTTTTTGTACTGGAAGCTTTCTAAACGAAAATCACTCTAAGAATCAATCTTTTAAAAAGCATTCTACAGCCTCTTTATAGCCATCTAAACCTCTTCCAGACAAAGTAAGTTTACAAGCCTGTGAAGACAGCAAAACGTGCCTATACGGCTCTCTTTTCATTACATCGGTAATATGAACTTCAATTACCGGAGTTTCAATGGCTTTGATGGCATCCAATAACACGATAGACGTATGCGCTAAACCTCCGGGATTCATAACAATTCCATCCCAACGATCTTCATGTAATTTATCCAGTAAAAAACCTTCATGGTTACTCTGAAAGTACTCGAAGTTTACATTCGAATAATCCTGTTGCAAGATTTCATAGAAACTTTCAAAATCAGAACCTCCATATAACTCCGGTTCTCTTTTACCAAGTAAATTAAGATTTGGTCCGTTTAAAATTAGAATATTCATCTATTTGTAATTGTTTATGGCCATTTGATGACGGTCTTTTAATTCATTAATCAAACTTTTAGGTTGAAGTACTTTCACTTCATGTGCCCAACCAGAAAGCATCTGGACTAATTCAAATGTAACAATGATATTCAAAGTAACTATTCCACCCCTTTCGGTAAACCTAATACTTTGAGAACCATGAATAGGTTGCGATTCTAAATACTGGATCAAAACCTCATTACACGCAAATTTAACTTCTTCCACCTTCAATTTAGGGTTTGCAGTAATCCCAAGAGAATTCTTAAAAAACTCTTCGGCCTCAAAATCAGGGTTTCTAACAAATTTATCTTTTAAAACCACCACTTCATCCATTCTTTCCAAACCAAAAACCTTATACATTTCGGATCCCGATTCCCTACATATTAAATACCACCTGTTTTTATGTTCTTTCAATACGTAAGGTTCTACCACTCTGTCTTTTTGGGTGGCTGACTTAAAACTCTGGTATTTAAACCCTACCAAAAATCGTTTACGAATAGCATTTAAAATAGGCGCTAAGTATTCATTTCCTGTAGATGTGGGTAAATTTTCAAACTGAATGAATTCACTTTCGTTTGTGGCATGCCCAGATGATAGATTAACCTTATCTAATACCTTTTCAATAGCATTCTCATAGTCCTGAAAAATGGCTACATTTTTAAACTGCGTCAAAATGTTAGTGGCAAATTGCACCGCTTCAATTTCATCTTCGTTTAAAGGTACTTTATCAATGCTATAATCTTCTTGACCGTAATAATACCCTTTGTGTGTTCTGTTATATTCTATGGGCGCAAAATAACCTAGTGCCTCGTCATTCTTCATGGCTCGAACATCCTTTTCTATACTCGATTTGGAAATCTCTTTGAACAAAACTTCGCTACATTTTTCCATAATATCTTCTACCGAAGGATAAGGCTTATACTTGTTTCGGAGCATTTTATCAATGACATGATAGCGAATGGTGGCAAACTTATTTGCAGGCATTACTTGGTGATTTATTCCTACAAATATAAGGTGCCAATCATGAGTTTCTCATTTAATTACCACCAATCATACTAATTTTCAATAACTTAACAACACTTTGTTTAAATACTTGATTTTTAACAAAATTAGATTAATCTAAACTTATATATTTGCCCGCCTAAAAACACATATTTGCTATTATGAAGTTGTATTCTTTACTTGTTACCGTTATATTTTTTGTTTCATTTGCTGGAACCTCTCAAACCGGAGAGATTTCGGGAACCATTGAATCTAATAACGAAAAACTACCGTTTGTTACGATTCAGTTAGATTCTACTCAATGGAATACAACTAGCAATGCTCAAGGAAATTATAGATTAACCAACATTCCGTTTGGCACCTACTCACTTAAAACATCTATTGTTGGATTTGAGTCCAAAGTGGTTACCGTAACTCTTTCTTCAAAAACTCCTATTATAGAATTAGATCTCGAGCTAAAAGAGTCTCAGATCTTGTTAGGTCAAATGGTAGTTACCGGAACTAAAACCTTTAAGCGTCAAACGGAAAGTGCGGTAATTGTCAATATTCTCGATTCTCGCGCATTGGAAGGTGTGGAGGCCTGTAATTTAAGTGAGGGACTAAAGTTTCAACCAGGACTTAGAGTAGAAACCGATTGCCAAACATGTAATTACACCCAATTACGTATGAACGGACTTGGTGGTGGATATTCTCAAATTCTTATTAATGGACGCCCTATTTTTAGTCCGTTAACCGGGTTATATGGCTTAGAACAAGTCCCAGCCAACATGATAGAACGTGTAGAAGTAGTTCGTGGCGGTGGTTCAGCTCTTTATGGTTCTAGTGCCATAGGAGGAACCGTGAACGTAATAACAAAAATCCCAGAAGAAAGCGGTTACAACATTGGATACACCTACCAAAATGTTAATGGTGGTGCTAATGACCATATACTACTTGGAAATGCAACGGTGCTTACCCATAAGAAAAACGCAGGAGCTACTTTTTTTGTGAATAGTAGAAACAGAGAATATTACGATCATAACGGTGATAATTTTTCAGAACTACCCGAACTAAAAAACCAATCGTTTGGGACAAACCTGTTTATTTTACCTAAAGAAAACCAAAAACTGGAAGTTAGCCTGACCAGCTTAAATGAGTACAGATATGGTGGTGAAATGGTAAATAAACCGGCTTACCTCACCCAACAATCGGAAGAAAGGACTACCAACGTTTTGTTAGGAAGTGTTGATTATCAAATCAACTTTAATAATGATAGTAGCTCCTTTATTATTTATGGCGCTGGACAAGGAACAAAAAGAGATCATTATACTGGAATTTTTCCAGATGATAGTGTAGCTATTGCCAACCATTTAGTGAATCCTCCTTACGGATACTCAAACGTGACTACCCTACAAGGAGGAATGCAGATAAACCATCGTTTTAAAACCAAAAGTGGATTAAGTAATGTTTTAACGGTTGGAACGGAATACATTGAAGACGGAGTGAAAGATGACATTGAAGCCTACGATTACCACATTGATCAACTTACCAAAAACTTTGGTGCTTTTGCGCAAAGTGATTGGGATGTGACTTCTAACTTAAATGTACTTGCTGGGGTGCGCTTGGATGCCCATAATATGGTTGATAAGCCAATTTTTAGTCCACGAGCGTCTATTTTATACAAGTTAAAAACAGCCACGCAGTTTCGCTTTACTTGGGGCACTGGATTTCGTGCTCCACAAGCTTTTGACTCCGATTTACACATTGCCTTTGCTGGCGGTGGCGCTTCTCGGGTTTCATTAGCCGACAATCTAATGCAAGAACGTTCTAACAGTTTAAGCGCCTCTATTAACCATGACCACTCCACTTCTAACTACGTGGTAGGTTTTACCTTGGAAGGCTTCTACACCCACTTATACGATGCTTTCTATCTGCATCCAATTGGGGAAGATGAATATGGAGAACGTTTTGAAAAACGAAATGGAGATGGTGCCACTGTTCAAGGAGCCACCATTGAATTACGTGCGAACTTAAAACGAAAATATCAATTAGAGACTGGGCTTACATTACAGTCAAGTTTATACGAATCACCAGTGCTCAACATTGATGAACTAGAACCGAGACAAGAATTCCTAAGAACACCTAACGTATACGGGTTCGGGACTTTTACTTTTAATCCCAACAAAAAGCTTTCTGGCTCTGTCAACCTTGTGTATACCGGCCCCATGGAGTTAGTTCACTTTGCGGGAGCGCCAGAACAAGATGAAGATACCTACTTTACCTCCCCCGACTTTTGGGAAATTGGAGTGAAAGCAGGATATAAATTCTTCTTCAAAGATGTAGATACTGGAATAGAAGTCTTTGCCGGAATAAAAAACCTAGCTAATTCGTACCAAAGTGATTTTGATACTGGAAAAAACAGGGACTCTAATTACATTTATGGACCATCGCAACCCAGAACCATTTTTGCGGGAATTAAACTTTTTTCATTGTAATCCGTATTTTGGACTTTCGATAGAATAATCTTAAAATTGTTTTCGAACGAAAGTCAAATAATGAGAAACCTAATCATCCTTCTTTTTTCAATTCCCTTCTTGGGATGGAGCCAATCGCATGAAGATTTAACTGATCTCTGTAGTATTGAGAATAGTGAAATTATTATTCTTGGGTCTTCTAATATAGCCGATTATAAATGTGAGTTATACGACTTTTCAAATAATTCAAATATTGAAATAGTAAGTGAGGTGTATGGGCATACCATAAAACTTAAGAATGCCAAGGTTCAGTTAAAATCAAAAGGATTTGATTGTGAAAATCGGATTATGACCAATGACTTTTTCAAGGCTATTAAGGGAGAGCAACACCCTATTATTTCTGTAGAGTTTCATCAATTTACCTTAACCCAGGATGTAGCCAATCATCCTGTTCAGCAAAACATCCCCTCAAAAATTTCTATTCGTTTGGCGGGCGTTCGAAACTTCTATTCTCCCAGACTGAGCTCACTTACCGTAAAATCGGACCAGTTAACATTTACGGGGTTTGTAGATTTAAAAATGACGGAATTTGACATTGACCCTCCCACCGCATTATTTGGAACCGTAAAAACGGCCGATGAAATTCGCGTAGCCTTTAAAATCACCTTTCAAATGAAATAAAAAAAGCCTCCCTTCCGAAGAAAGGAGACCTTGTATTTGGATTGTTTTAGTATTAGAACCCTATGGCTGCTTCAAACATAATTCCGTTGAAGTTTCCGTTTTGATATTGTGTTCCAAGAATGGCATCGCCATCGTAACTTTGAGTAACATATTCTAGCTTAGCAACAACGTTTTTAGTCATAAACCAACCTAAGCCAGCATTAATTCTATCTACACTATACTTATCTGCATTCTCATTATCTTGACCATTAACTAAATTGTAACGACCTCCTACATAGAATTGCTCCCAAGAACCAAATCTGTATATCAATTCTGCACCCAATTGCGTATAACTTCCACCAGTTACATTTTCTGACTTATCACCATTACTCATTTCGTAAATACCGAAGAATTCTAAACCTTTCCATTTAACGAATGGATTAACTTGGAAGGAAGTGAATTTTGTAAACCCAGGATTAACTCTTCCAGAGAAATCACTATTGTAAGAACCATCTGCTGTATGCATTACATTGTAATAACGTGATCCACCACGGTCACCACCGTATAAATAACCACGGTTATAATTTCCGCTAGTATACATAGAACCTGTAACTCTTAAACGAGTGTCTTCATTAATTTGGCTATCCCAACCTAATTTACCATAGAATGAAGGGGTATATTTATACGCGCCTTTTACAGGAGATTGATTCAATTTACCGTTAGATATACCAGCAACAATAATGAAGTCTTTGGGCATAAAAGTAAACTCGGCAAAGGCTTCCGTAGTAAAGGCATCCATAATGTAATTCCCTACAAACGGATTGTAAATGGCATTGGCATTATCTGTTCTTCTAAAATGTGCATCACCATAGTTAATTTCATCCAAACCAATTCTTACATTGGTATATTCCATTATACCTGATAAAAAACCATCTTTTACAAAATTCAGGTTATCCATTTGAATGTACCCCCCTTTCACCCATGCTTCAGGATGATGTCTTGCAGATAAATAGGTACGTAAGTGCATACGTAAACCATCTGCTAATTGAACATCTAAATTCAAATTGGCAGTTGGCAAATTAAAATTTGCCCCTAATTCAACCAATTGTGGAACACCCGATGTGGAATCACTATTCCACTGATTTTCTTGACTTAATCCTTGAAATTGAAGGGCAAAATCACCACCCACTCTTACTTTCAATCCTTCAAAAGGTACGTTATCTTTTTTGGTTTCAAATACATTTAGTCCGTCATAACCTGCAGCTCTAAAATTTTGCATTTTAGGTTGTAAATTAATTTGGGCTGTTGCTCCTAAAGTAGCAATTGTAAAGGCTCCTACGAGCATGTTCTGTCTCTTATACACATCTCCGAGCCCACGAGACTCCTG
>OLHJ01000690.1_pt1 | contig 9972 bp, 7 predicted proteins | sample 1609491 | NCBI WGS metagenome assembly OLHJ01 (sample SAMN05416861, study PRJEB24817) | seawater metagenome | isolation source: Sea water | place: Canada:Atlantic | collected 2013-11
ATCTACACAGAGTAGATCGTCGGCAGCGTCAGATGTGTATAAGAGACAGGTCCCAGTTTTTAACTTTGCGAGGGCATCAAACTTCAGTAATTGCGCCAAATGCCTTTCCTACATTTTATAATTGGATGCCTGGAGCAAAAGAAATTCTATTGTATTCAGAATCTCCAGAAGAAGTAAGTCATGCGCTAGAAGAAATTGATGTCATCTTTTTTTTGGATTATAATGATTTGAAAAGAATTGGAGATTTAGGTCCTGTTGTCGAAAATCATACGGCAAAATTTGTGTTGATTGATCACCATCGTCAACCTACCGATTTTGTTGATATAATGTTTTCAGATCATGATAAATCCTCTACTTCCGAAATGGTTTTTGATATTATTGAAGCCCTAGAGGGAAAGAGTGAAATTACTAAGTCTTTAGGAGAATGCTTGTACACTGGAATGGTTACTGATACCGGTTCTTTTAGATTCGGGTCAACGACTTCTGGAACGCATTATGCGGCTGCTCATTTACTCGAAGCAGGTGTGAAACCAGATGAAGTATATTCAAAAGTGTATGATACCAATACCATTGATAGAATTAGGTTAATGGGATATGTTTTGGCTGAGAAACTTAAAACTGTCGATGATTTGGCTGCGGCATATATTTCTATAAGCGAGGAAGAACAAAATCAGTTTAATTTCCAAAAAGGAGATTCAGAAGGTTTGGTCAATTATGGTTTAGCAATAAACGGTATGAAAGCCGCTGGGTTCTTTAGAGAGAGTGAAGGCTTTGTAAAAGTTTCACTAAGGTCAAAAGGAGATTTTGATGTGAATACCATTGCTCGAAATCATTTTAATGGTGGAGGTCATAGAAATGCCGCAGGGGGAAAATTGGAAATGACATTAGTGGAAGCTATTGCACACTTTGAAAAAATAATGAAACAGTTTTCAGATGAACTACGGTTTGATTAAGATAATTTTCCTTTTTACTGGGTTATTGATGCTAGTTTCTTGTAAAGAAATCAGTACACCCAAGCCACAAAGAGTTGTTTCTGATAAAGAGGTGCTTGAGAATAAGCGGAAAGCGGTTAGAATGGAATCGAATCAAATTGATAAATACATTGATCGTAGAGGTTGGAAAATGACAAAAACAGCTTCTGGACTTCGATATATGGTTTATGATGATTTGAAAGGGGATGTTTATCCTAAAGAAAACGATACTGTTTATATAAAATACGTGGTGAGTTTAATAGATGGAAAAACGATTTATGTTTCAGACAGTGCTGGTTTAGCCTCTTTTGTAGTAGGGCATGATGAGGTGGAAAATGGGCTTCAAGAGGGTGTTCAGTATTTGACTAAAGGAGATAAGGCAAAGTTTATTGTTCCCTCTCATTTGGCTCATGGCTATACAGGAGATTTTAATAGAATTCCTAGAAATGCTACCGTGATTTTTGACATTTCATTAGTTAGAATCAATGATTAAATGGGGACTAGGCATATGGATTATTGCATCCTTGATTTCTTGTTCAGAATCATCTTCTTACGAGGGCTTTTCCGTTTCGAAAACGGGATTGAATTACAAAATTGAAACCTTGGGCGAACCATATCTGACGGTTAACGATAGTGATTATATTACTTTTTCAATCACCAAATATTCGGATAAAGGAAAGGTGCTTTCTCAAACCAAAATAATTCAAGATACAATTTATCAATCCCAGTTGGATACTGGACTGTTTGAGTTTATAGGGCTGCTAAACCTTGGCGATAGTGGGTCTTTTGTGCAAGATGATGCGGGGAAAGTTGTGCTAAAATCCATTAAGTTAATAGAGGCCAGTTCCAGCGAACAAATAAAAGTGCGTCAATTGTTATCCGTTTTACCAGACTCAATCACGTTGATGGAAAAAGAAGCTTTAGCTAATTGGTTAAATGGGTATGAAAAGGATAGCATTGAAATAATAGAAGGTGTTTATAAGGTTAAATTAATCTCGGGCTATGGGGGAAGGCCCAAAAAAGGAAATGAAGTAGTTTTTCATATGGAAAGTTTTTTACCCAACAAACACATGGTGGAATCCACTAAATCAGTTAACAAGCCATTCTCTTATTTTATGGGTGATTTAGATCAAGTTATTGATGGGGTAGGGATTGCGATAAACTCTATGCAAAAAGAGGAGAAATCCATATTCATTATTCCTAGCCACCTGGCCTATGGAGCTCGGGGATCAAGTACCAAAATTGTGAGTGCTAATCAGCCTATTTTGTATCAAATAGAACTTCTTAACGTGATCAGAGTGGGCGTCACTGAAGATCAAATTAATTAAGCGTATTACATCTTTTCACCAGCTTCAATGTTTATTTTTAAATAATTGCTTTCTGGAGGAATGGGACAGGCAAATAAATCATTATAAGCGCAATAAGGGTTATAAGCTAAATTGAAATCAACCCACACAGAATCTTGAGTTGGCGAAAGTGATAGATCCAAGTACCTTCCTCCCGAATAGGTAGTGTTCCCATTGGAATCATCATAAAAGGGAATAAAAACGGATTTTGTATTTGGGTTATTAGAATTGACGAAAGTGTGTATTCGGTATTCCAGACCATTCCAACTAAAAACTAAGTCTGCTACATTCATCATGTGTCCAATTTCACCATCCGTGTGAGCCATTTCAATATCTTTGGTTTCCGAGTTAACAATTACTTGGGCTTTTACTTTCCAGTTCTCGTTAATCACAAAATAATTTAATCCTGTAAACCCTTCTCTTTCATTTATGGGAATTGGAGATTCTTTTTGATTTTTAAACTCTAAATCTTTGCGGTTTCGAATAGTTTCGATCTCAAGAATATAGTGTGATTTTTCTTTATTTGAATGGTCTGGATTTGAACAGTTCTGAAAAAAAATACTGATCGAAAATAATACGATAAAAGTAGAAAATGAATAGTGTCTCATACGTGTTCAAAAATAGTGTTTTTAGCGGTTTTCAAACCTTTGTAATTACTAGTATTTTCTGTAGGTTTGGTGGCTTGTTTTTACACCAGAACTCTTTACTGATTTTGGCTGTATTCTCAATAAAAGTTGATAGAGAATTCTCTTAAAAATATGGATTATGAAAGATTTAGTTTTAAAAGATAGTCACATCGCCATGGGTGGTAAAATGGTAGAGTTTGCGGGTTATAATATGCCGGTAACTTTTGCTGGTTTAATTGAAGAGCATAACACCGTTAGAAATGGTGTAGGTGTTTTTGATGTTTCGCACATGGGTGAGTTTTTTGTAACCGGGCCAAATGCAACGGCTTTGGTTCAAAAAATCACTTCAAATAATGTAGCTTCTCTTTTTGATGGGAAAATCATGTATTCTACCATGCCAAATGGTAAGGGTGGAATTGTAGATGATTTATTAGTATACCGAATTTCTGAGGAGAACTATCTTTTGGTGGTAAACGGAGCTAACGTAGCTAAAGATTGGGCTTGGGTAAATGATCAAAACACCATGGGCGCAGAGTTATCTAATCAATCTGATGATTATTGCCTATTTGCCGTTCAAGGGCCTAAAGCATCTGATGCTTTACAAAGCTTGACAGAGATTAACATGCACGATATGGTGTATTACACTTTTGAAACGGGAACCTTTGCAGGTGCTGAAAATGTTATTGTTTCGGCAACGGGTTATACTGGATCTGGTGGATTCGAGATCTATGTAAAGAATGCGGATGCTAAAACGGTATTTGATGCAATTTTTAAAGCAGGTGAGTCTCAAGGCATCAAGCCAATTGGTTTAGGAGCTAGAGATACTTTACGTTTAGAAAAAGGTTTCTGTTTGTATGGAAATGATATTGATGATACGACTTCTCCATTAGAAGCTGGTCTAGGTTGGGTAACCAAATTTGTGGAGGGTAACGATTTCGTAGATAGAGATTGTTTAGCTAAGCAGAAAGAAGAAGGACTAAAACGTAGATTAGTTGGATTTGAAATGGTAGAGAAAGGAATTCCTCGTCATGGATATGATATCTTAGATATGGATGGAAACAAAATTGGAAATGTTACTTCCGGAACGCAATCTCCTTCGTTGAGTAAGGGCATTGGAATGGGGTATGTAAATGTGCCATTTAATAAAAAGGAAACGGAAATTCAAATTCAAATCCGTAAGAAAACTGTGAAAGCTGTGGTTTGTGGAATTCCATTTTTAAAATAAAATATTAATTGAAGCCTGGTAGTTTTCGAATGCTACTAGGCTTTTTTTCTGCTACAAAAACAAAAGATTAAGACTATGCCTTTAATTGAAGTTAGTTATACCCCTGAAAATTTTCAAGTTTATGATTCCTCCGAAAGTATTGTGGTTGTAAACGATATTTTTAGAGCAACAAGCGCTATTTGTACTGCATTTGAGCATGGAGCAAAAGCGATGATTCCTGTGGAAACAATTGAGGAAGCTCGTGAATTACAAAAGAAAGGGTATAAAGCGGGAGCAGAAAGAAATGCAGAAAAAGTAGAAGGTTTTGATTTTGGAAACAGTCCTTACGATTATATGGGAGACCATGTGAAAGGACAAACATTAGTGTTAACCACTACTAACGGAACGCGCGCTATTGAAGTAGCTAAAAAGACCTCTCATACTATTGTAATTGGAGCCTTTTGTAACATCTCGGCTTTATCAAAATGGTTAGTAGAACAAAATAAAAATGTGATTATTCTATGTTCCGGATGGAAAGGAAGAATAAATCTAGAAGATTCTTTGTTTGCGGGAGCTTTAACTAAAGAGTTGATTCAGGATGGAACATACTCTATTGAGCATGATGTAGAAGACTCCGCCTTGATTGCCAAACATCTTTTTGAAATGGCGCAGCAAGATCCAGAGAAATTGTTAAAGGTTTCTTCGCATAGAAGACGTTTAGCTAATCTTAATCTTAAAGAGGATATTCGTTTTTGTTTAACATTAAATACAACAGAGAAAATTCCAGTATTGGTAAACAATAAATTGGTTGATTTAGAAACTACCGATTTAAAGTAGCATACTAAAAGAATCGTATTACAATAAATGCGATTGAAAATAGAATTAGAGTTAAGAGTCCAATGTAGCTTATTACTCGAGTAAATTTAGAAGGGGAGTATTCCCCTTTTATTGTTTTAGACTCCATCACTCTAATATTTAAGTAAGCCAGTATTGGAGCAGTTAAAAACGATAGGGTAGTGGCAAAATCTATCAATGTTTTCATATTAGATCCAAATTGCCAAATCACCAATAAAGCGCCAACTCCTAAAATACCTAACCAGACCCTGTAGCTCGAGATTTCGTTGATCTCTTTTTCTTCTTCTTTTAATATGGAAACGGTAGAAGTCATTACTTTAGATAAGCCATCCATTACAGATAGAGTAGTACTAAACATGGTGGTGAATGCTGCAATAGAAATGATCGGAATAGCCCAGTTACCCAAGGCATTGGTATAGGCTTCAATAATTTGACCAGAAAAAACTACAGCACTTGCAGAAAGCTCGGTACCCGAATTGTGGAGCATTTGTGCGCCCAGAATAACAAAACACAGGGCCAAAAAAGCGGTTCCCCAGTATCCTACCGAGAAATCGAATAAACTGTTTTTTAAAGTTGTAGTCGTATCGGAATCGTTCGATTTGTCTTTTTCTTCACTCCATACAGAATACCAAACGGAAATATCAATAGGAGCAGGCATCCAACCAATAAAGGCAATTAGGAAAAATAGGTGCTTAGAATTTGAGAAATTAAATTGGACAGAAAGGGTTTCTTTAGGTACGTGCGCAAAGAAGCTGGCTGTTGCAGCTGCAATGGTCGTTACCGCCAAAACTACCATGATTACCTTCATTAACTTGTCCAGTACATGAAGCTTACCTAAAGCTAAAATCCCCATAGCGGCTGCGGTAATCAAAATCATCCATATCCAAATATCAAAATCGGAATGTGTTACGTATTTGGCTAGTCCAGCGGTTACCATGGTGATGGCGGCCTGAATAATAAACATGGTTCCAATGGTTAGCAATAAGAATAACCAAACGGCCCAATTGCCTAGTTTTTTATAACCATGTAATAAGCTTTTACCTGTAGCCGCAGTATATCTAGGCCCGTACTGAAAAAACGGATATTTTAAGAAGTTCGCTACTACTACCACAAGTAACATGCTGATTCCAAAACTTGCTCCCGCACGTGTAGATTGTACTAAATGAGAAACACCAATGGCCGCACCGGCATAGAGTAAGCCAGGGCCTAGTTTTTTTAGTAGAGAAGATTTGTTCATATTGGGGCATAAAAAAAGTAGGGCGAACCCTACTTTTTTGTTTTATGATTTATCGCTAGCTTTTTCTTGCTTGACTACCGATATTTTTACGTTGTCGTTTTTCTTGTCAATACCTACCTTAATGGTATCCCCTTCTTCTAAGTTATGCTGGATAATTTCTTCGGCAATTGGATCTTCTAAGAATTTTTGAAGTGCTCTTTTTAATGGTCGTGCACCAAACTGAGAATCGTAACCTTTTGTAGCAATAAATTCTTTTGCTGCTTTAGTCAATTCAATTTTGTAACCCAATTCATTAATTCTATAGAACAAGCTTTTCAACTCAATGTCAATAATCTTAAAGATATCTTCTTGGTCTAACGAATTGAACAGAATTACATCATCAATACGATTCAAGAACTCCGGGGCAAATGCTTTTTTCAAGGCACGTTGAATAACACCTTTCGCTTCTGTACTTTGACTGTTGTTTTTAGCCGTAGTAGCAAATCCAACGCCCGCACCAAAGTCTTTCAACTCACGAGATCCAATATTAGAAGTCATGATGATAATGGTGTTTTTAAAATCAACTTTTCTACCTAAGCTATCTGTAACTTGTCCGTCATCCAGTACCTGTAATAAGATATTGTATACATCCGGGTGGGCTTTTTCAATCTCATCCAGTAAAATAACCGAATACGGTTTTCTACGTACCTTTTCAGTAAGCTGCCCACCTTCTTCATATCCAACGTATCCCGGAGGAGCTCCTACTAAACGTGAAACGGCAAACTTTTCCATATACTCACTCATGTCAATACGAATCAAGTTATCGTTATTGTCGAATAAATATTTAGAAAGAACCTTAGCTAATTGTGTTTTACCCACACCTGTAGGACCTAAAAAGATAAATGACCCAATTGGCTTATTCGGATCTTTTAATCCGGCACGGTTACGTTGAATGGCTTTCACCACTTTATCAACCGCTTCGTCTTGACCAATTACAGCGCCCTTCAAATCGTCTTTCATAGAAACGAGTTTTTCTCCTTCCTTTTGCGCAATTCTTTGGGTAGGGATTCCTGAAATCATGCCTACTACTTCAGCCACACTATCTTCAGTAACTATTTCGCGGTGCTTTTTGGTTTGTTCTTCCCATTCCTTTTGAGCGGCATCTAATCTTTCAGAAAGCTTTTTCTCCTCATCTCTAAGTTGAGCTGCCTCTTCGTACTTTTGACGCTTTACAACGGTTAATTTTTTCTCTTTTACTTCCTCAATGGCTTTTTCAATTTCCAAAATGTCTTTAGGTACCACAATATGAGTAATGTGTACACGAGAACCCGCCTCATCTAAAGCATCAATAGCCTTGTCTGGTAAATGTCTATCGGATAAATAACGATCCGTTAATTTTACACAAGCTTCAATAGCTTCTGGAGTGTAAGTAACGTTATGGTGTTCTTCGTATTTTGATTTAATGTTTTCCAGTATGGTAATGGTTTCCTCTACAGAGGTAGGTTCAACCACCACTTTTTGGAAACGTCTTTCTAAAGCTCCATCTTTTTCAATATACTGACGGTACTCATCTAGCGTAGTAGCACCAATACATTGGATTTCACCTCTGGCTAAAGCGGGCTTAAACATGTTAGAAGCATCTAAAGATCCAGAAGCACCACCCGCACCAACAATGGTGTGAATTTCATCAATGAAAAGAATGACATCGTCCGATTTTTCTAATTCATTCATGACCGCTTTCATACGTTCTTCAAATTGGCCACGGTATTTTGTGCCAGCAACTAACGAAGCAAGATCTAAAGTAACTACACGCTTCCCAAAAAGAATACGTGATACTTTTTTCTGTGTAATTCTTAATGCCAGTCCTTCAGCAATGGCTGATTTACCAACACCCGGTTCACCAATAAGAATTGGATTGTTCTTTTTTCTTCTACTTAAAATTTGACTTACACGTTCAATCTCTTTTTCTCTACCAATGATTGGATCTAGTTTACCATCTTCGGCCATACGTGTCAAGTCTCTACCAAAATTGTCTAAAACCGGAGTTTTTGATTTGGAGTCACCTTTAGGTTTATTAGAACCTGATCCTCCAAACGAACCTCCCATTCCTTCTGAACGGCCTTCGTCATCTTCTGGGGTTCCACCAGAAATATCTGCTCTAGGAGTGGAAGGGTTGATACCTTCCGTTTCTTCTGATCCAGATAGTATTTTTTCTAATTCGTTTTTCACAGTGTCGTAGTTAATATTGAATTGAGCAAGAATTCGACTAGCCACATTTGTTTGTTCTTTCAAAATGGAAAGTAAAAAATGTTCGGTGCCAATCATTCTACTCTTAAATAGTTTAGCCTCTAAAAAAGTTAATTTTAAAGTTTTCTCTGCTTGTTTAACCAATGGAATATTGGTTTGATTGATGCTGGTAATGGATTTTGAGGATGGTTTTATTGCATCTTCAATTAGTTTTCGCAACTCTTGAATATCCATGTTTAGATTCTCAAGAACCTTGATAGCTACTCCTTGACCTTCACGAATAATACCAAGCATAAAGTGTTCGTTGCCAATATAATCGTGGCCTAAACGTAAAGCCTCTTCTCGACTATAAGTCAACACATCTTTTGCTCGTGGTGATAAGTTGTTTTCCATGCTATTAATGTGGTTCTTTAGTTGTTGATTTGAAAGTATGAATATACGAAAAAAATCAACATTTGTTGTTTCATCCGATAATCCCAAAAATATTGGTACAATGGGCGCTAAAGCCTAAAACAGAGGTCGTATTTATTAACGGATTTTTGTTAATAAATACGGTAGTTTTCAACATTGATTTTTGGGGTTGGAATTGTACTTTCGGAAGTTGGTCGTGGAATTTTTACGACTAATTGTAAACAACTGATAATAAACTATATATAATATGTCTGACGGAGAAAAGATTATTAAAATTAATATCGAGGAGGAAATGAAGTCAGCCTACATTGATTATTCAATGTCGGTTATCGTTTCTAGAGCCTTGCCTGATGTGCGTGACGGTATGAAACCCGTTCACCGTAGAGTTTTGTACGGAATGCTAGACTTGGGAGTATATTCTAATAAAGCGTATAAAAAGTCGGCAAGAATTGTAGGGGAAGTGCTGGGTAAGTATCACCCACATGGTGATTCTTCTGTTTACGATACCATGGTACGGATGGCCCAACCTTGGTCTCTTCGTTATCCGTTAGTTGATGGACAAGGTAACTTCGGGTCTATTGATGGTGATAGTCCGGCTGCAATGCGTTATACCGAGGCACGTTTACGTAAGCTTTCTGAAGAAATGCTAGCAGATATCGAAAAGGACACGGTTGATTTTTCAAATAACTTTGATGATTCGTTACAAGAGCCAACCGTATTACCTGCCTTACTCCCTAACTTGTTGTTAAATGGAGCTAGTGGTATTGCTGTGGGTATGGCTACTAATATGCCCCCGCATAACTTAACTGAAATTATTAACGGTACGTTAGCTTATATTGAGAATAAGGAAATCACTTTTGATGAATTATTACAACATGTAAAAGCTCCAGATTTTCCAACAGGGGGAATTATTTACGGATACGAAGGTGTACGTCAGGCTTTCGAAACTGGTCGTGGTAAAATTGTAATGCGTGCCAAAACTGAGATTGAAGAATCTTCTACTGGACGTGAAAGAATAATAGTGACTGAAATTCCTTACCAAGTTAATAAGGCAGAAATGATCTGTCTCTTATACACATCTGACGCTGCCGACGAT
>OLHJ01000691.1_pt1 | contig 9965 bp, 19 predicted proteins | sample 1609491 | NCBI WGS metagenome assembly OLHJ01 (sample SAMN05416861, study PRJEB24817) | seawater metagenome | isolation source: Sea water | place: Canada:Atlantic | collected 2013-11
CTGCTTGATAGCGTCAGTAAAGTCTGGTGTATTGTGGCTAAAGACTATGATACTGGTGAGGTATTCGAGTGGGACCCTCATAACTTACATGAGTTCCACTCATTTGCTAAGGAAGTACACCATTGGATTGGGCATAACTTCCTTGGGTATGATATGAAAGTCCTGAAGAAACTGATGAACATCAAGATAGCAGGGAACAGGGTCACTGATACCTTGCTTGTATCAAGACTACAGCAGTACAGCCGCCCCGGTGGTCACAGTCTTGCTGCATGGGGTAAACAACTTGGCTTCCCTAAGCAGGACTTCACTGACTTCTCTGAGTATACACCTCAGATGTTAGAGTACTGTAAGAATGATGTTGAACTCAACTATCAGGTAGCATGCTATTTAAAATTAGAGGGCAAAGACTACGGAAGCAAACCAGCAGAGGAGATTGAACACGCTTCACAATATATTCTCGACAACCAACAAGAGTACGGCTTTGCCCTAAACGTTGAGAAGGCTATCCAACTGTTCACCATGTTCGGTAATGAGGCTAACAAGTTACAGGCTGAGATACTAAATGAGATGCCACCGATTGCTAAGAAGGTTAAGGAGATTGAGCCTAAGTACAAGAAGGATGGTACGCTGTCTGTTGTTGGACTTAAGTTCTTTAATGATCACACTGTAGTGCAAGGCCCTTTCACTCGTATCGAATGGGAAGTGTTCAACCTTGCATCTTCTAAGCAGAAGGTCAACAGACTTAACCCTTACTGGTCACCTGTTGTACGTACAAAAGGATACCGTAACCTACTTGACAAGTTGAACGGTCACCATGAGAAAGGTTTAACAGTAACACAGGAAGAGTTCGATGACTTACAACAGTACATGTGGCAGGTCAGTGAAGAGAACCTTGCTACCCTATCTGAAGATGCCCCTCAGTCCCTTAAGAAGCTCTCTGAGTGGGCAATGTACACTGCTAGGTACAAGGAGGTGGAAGGGTGGCTAGATGCACTGGGTGACGACGACAGGGTACACGGGACTGTTTACTCAATTGGTGCCATTACGCACCGTATGTCTCATAACAGTCCAAACATGGCAAACATACCGGGCAGTGACTCCCCTTATGGAGAAGACTGTCGCTCTTGTTTTACTGTTAGTAACCCTGACACTCACGTCCTGTTGGGCTGTGACGCAGCAGGTATACAACTCAGGATACTAGCCCACTACATGAATGATCCTGACTATACAAAGGAGGTAGTAGACGGAGACATACACAACAAGAACCTTGAAGCTATGGGTATTGACAAAGGAACATACAATGCAGAAGAAAAACAGTGGTCTGCCAGAGCCACAGCAAAGACTTTTATCTATGCTTGGTTACTTGGTGCAGGAAGCGAGAAGGTTGGACTTATCTGTGGTGGCTCACCCGATTACGGACGGAGAGTTGCAAGTCAGTTTCTCGACTCTCTCCCTGCCCTCGCAGCACTCAAGAAACGAGCAGCCAAGACAGCTAGAGTTGGAAGATTGGTCGGACTCGACGGCAGGTACATAGAGATCAAGTCAGCACACTTTGCATTGTCTTGTTACTTGCAAGGTGCTGAGTCTTGTATCATGAAGAGAGCTATGGTCACAAGTCACATTGACATAGCAAAGAAAGGCATTGATGCTAAGCAGGTAGCTGTTGTACATGATGAGTTTCAGTTCGAAGTTCTTAAAGAACACGCTGATACTCTTGGTGCTATACTTGTTAAGAATATAATCAATGCAGGGTTACACTTTAAACTAAACTGTCCATTGGATGCTGGTTATAAGATTGGTACCACATGGGCTGATACACACTAAAATAAACTATTGACCTACTGAATCACTTAGTATATTATATAGGTATATTAAGTAGTAATAACTAATTGGAGTATCTTATCTATGTCTAATAACAATGAAGCTATCATCGAAGTAACTTTGTACTGGCCTAACCTGAACCGTGTCAATGACATGAGCGGTAAGTATCAGGTAGACTACGGCTCATTAAGCAAGGAAGCTATCAAGACACTGCAAGACTTCGGTATCGAAGTTAAGACTGACCCACATAAGAAGGAAGAGAACCCTGATCGTGGTCAGTTCGTAACAGCTAAGTCTACCTTCCCTTTCAAGGTACTGTTCAAGCAAGGGGTACAGGTTGTTGACCCAGCTAACATCGGCAGTGGTTCAAAGGCCCGTGTTAAGTTTAGTCCTTATGCTTGGACATTCAAAGGTAAGAAGGGTGTATCAGTATCTACCAAGGTAGTGCAGATCACTGAGCTTGTTGAGTACACACGGGATGAAGACCCTGACTTTGCAGGTAGCAGTGAGGCACCTGATACGCACTACGATGACATGTCCCTCGATGATGTGTTCTCAGCTGAGTAAGTAATAACAGGGCAGTGTACTGGTGTGCGCTGCCCTACTTACTAGGAGTTAAGTAATGTTTAACGAAGATATATTTGATGAGATGATGATCGCATCTTTTAAAGAACAACTATTCTACAGCTGTGAAGAGAGAGAAAGGTTTGGGGACTGTGACACTGAAGTCTTCGATGCTCTTCGTATTATGATAGAGTACTACGGACAGCCGGGAAAGGATTACTTCTATGAAACCGATACTTGAAGCCTTCTTTAACCTTAGGAAGTCCCTTCTTAATAATAACTTCGACCCTGAGAACTTTACGTTTGTTATCAAAGACCGTGATGGTTTATTCAGATTTACACTTAAGCAAGAGATTCCTGTGGTAGGTTATGAAACTGATAAACTTATGGGGTTTAAGATAACCTTTATAGATAAGGATTGATTATGAAACAGATTGAAACACTTGTAGACGACATCATGGCTATGGTTGATACAGGTATGACTGAGATCAAAGATCATGACATACATGAGTTGATGGCAGACATTGAGTTCAGTGTGCGTAGGCAACTGACAACATCAGAGCGCCAAGAACATAACACAGTACGTATGTCCAACGTAGGTAAGCCTGACCGTCAGCTATGGTACGAGGTCAACGGTGCAGATGCTGAGGCACTGACACCACAGACACGTATCAAGTTTCTGTACGGTGACATCATCGAGGCTGTTGTTGTATTCCTTGCTAAGTCAGCAGGACATACAGTGGCTGACCAACAGAAAGAGGTATCGATTAATGGAATCAAAGGTCACATTGACTGCACTATTGATGGTGTTCTCGTTGATGTTAAGTCCACTTCACCCTTCGCTTTTAAGAAGTTCAAGGATGGTACCTTACCGGAAGATGATGCCTTTGGATACATCGGACAGATAGGATCGTATAAGTATGCAGGTGACTACAAGAGAGCCGCCTTCCTTGCAATGGACAAGGTCGCTGCCAACATGGTGGTGTATGAGCCTGATTCAATTGACCTTGACGAGAATGCAGACGTAAGGGTTGATCATGTCAAGGCTATGGTAGCCTCTGATGTGGTACCTGAGCGGTGCTTCGATGCAAAGGAAGATGGTAAGAGCGGTAACATGAAGCTCAATGTTAACTGTTCCTACTGTAAATTCAAGCACACATGCTGGGCAGATGCTAACGATGGCAAGGGTCTACGTACCTTCTTCTATAGCACAGGTCCTCGCTTCCTCACTGATGTACAGCTACTACCTAAAGTTCCTGAGGCATTATGAAAAAGAAAGAACACCACTGGGTAGGTAGAAAACCTGACCCTGTTAAGTACTTCGGTTTTGTATATGAGATTACCAACCTTGCGACAGGTAGGAAGTACATCGGTAAGAAACAATACCAACGCTGGAGTAAGAAGAAACCAGTGGGGTCTAACAAGTGGGAGTTCTATACCTCTTCCTCTAAAGAACTTAACAAAGAGATTCTTAAGCTAGGTAAGAGTTACTTTGAATTTAAGATACTTAAGAACTTAAGAACAAGGGGTGGCCTAAGTTACGTTGAGGCTAACCTCCAGCATAAGAAAGATGTACTAACACAGAAGGGTCCTGATGGTGAGCGTGTCTACTACAATAAGCAAATCGCTGCAATCAGATGGATACCTAAGGAGTTTTAAAATGGATACACCAACCAATGAAGAACTATCCCGTGAGATTAAGTTCCTATGGGATGCTCACCAACAGCTAACAAATAGGTACAACTTCCTCCTTGACTCTTTACATCAGGGACGTAAGATAAAATACGAGGCACACGAGATGCCTAACATAGCCCCTTGCTATGGAGACTATGATGACTGATCATCTAGTTATATTCGACGTACAAGTTAAGCCTACAAGTAACCTGTCCCATCTACCTGCTTTAGGACAGTACATTGTTAAGCATCAGCCTGAGAAGATCATAGTCATTGGTGACTGGTGGGACATGCACTCACTGTCCAGCTATGACCGTGGTACTAAGAAGGCTGAGGGTGCCAGATATCAGGACGACATTGACTGCGGTGTTGCCGCTATGAAGACATTGCTTCGTCCTATGTTTGAACATAACCGTAAGAAGAAGGCACAGAAACATCGGCCCTACTATCCTGAGATGCACTTCACCATGGGTAATCATGAGGAACGTATCGCAAGACACATCAACTCTAACCCTCACCTACATGGTGCTATAGGATACCAAGACCTTAAGCTAGACAAGTTCGGCTTCATTGTCCATGACTTCCTACAGCCTGTGATCGTTGATGGTATTGAGTACGTACACTACGTTCAGAACCGTAACAGTCCTAACCCTAAGGCATCGTCTAAGATGGCTATGCAACAGACTAAGATGTCCACTACACAAGGTCACCGTCCATGTCTTGATATATCAACTGACTGGGCTGATGACAAAGGTATGTTGTGGTCTATTACCTGTGGCTCCAGCTACCTTGATGACGAAGAGTACAAGGGTGCACAGGGTAACAAACACTGGCGTGGTATCGTCCACAAACGCAACGTAAACAATGGAGACTTTGACCCTGAGTTCATTCGTCTTAGTTCTCTGATGAAAGGGGACTACTGATGTATGATAACATAGAAACACAGGCTATCAAAGATGCCTTGGCTGACCGCTACATAGCAGCAGAGATTGTTGATCTGCTAGACTTGACAGCTGATGAGATCATTGATATACTTCAGGATAAGATATTTAAGAACCTTGAACTGTTTGATCTTATTGATCGTGACTTTACTATTGACTACGCAACAGGAGAAAAGCCTGATGTTTAAGACTAAGCCTCTTGATATCTTTGACTCTGTTATACACACTCCCGACATTCTAGTTAACAGGGTACACCTTATCGTAGGGCTGCTCAGAGAGAAAGAGAGCACTCAAGACCCTTACAGTACTATTCAGCTCAATCGTTGTATTGAGTTGGCCTTTGAATCCCTTATAGTTGAAGAAGGATATTTTGATGAAGCAATCCACTAGAGAAAATAAAGTACAAGAGTTCCATAAAGGGATGGACCTGCCTATTGATCACCAGATGTATAGCTCCCTTCTCCATCTGCGAAGCCGTCTCATCCTTGAGGAAGCACAGGAAGTAGCTGAAGCGTTGGGCGACATTGCAGTTGCCAACGCATACCAACGTCCTGTCTCAGTACAAGAGAAGACTAACCTTCTGAAAGAACTATGTGACCTACAGTATGTCCTGTCAGGTACCATAGTATCCTTCAAAGATATACCTACTAATTCCTTTGATGTTGCCTTTAACAGGGTACATCAGAGTAACATGAGTAAGCTGGATGACAATGGCTGCCCAGTGTATGACATCGATGGTAAGGTTCTTAAAGGACCTAACTACGTAGCCCCTGACCTTGAAGACTTAGTATAATAAATAGAGGAATACTGTTAATGAATACATACGGACCACAAGTAAAAGAATGTTCTGAACTCCATGCAACAAAGTACAGGTTACCTAATGAAACCTTTCAAGAGTGTGCAGCACGTAACGCAGCGGCTATGGCAGACGACGAAGCACATCGTCAGAAACTTAAGTCAATCTTTCAAGAGCAACGCTTCATGGGTGCAGGGCGTGTGCAGAGCGCCATGGGTAGCCCCCGTAATGTCACGGCTCACAACTGCTTTGTATCAGGTGAGATTGTTGACAGTATGGAATCACTGTATACTCGCTCTGCTCAGGCTGCTGAAACTATGCGTAGAGGGGGCGGTATTGGCTACGATTTTAGCCGTCTCCGTCCTAATGGTGACCGCATTGTTAGCCTTGATAGTTCCGCTTCTGGTCCTGTCAGTTTTATGTCTATCTTTAACTCATGGTGTGGAGTTATATCGTCAGCGGGTCATCGACGTGGAGCCATGATGGCTGTGCTACGTGTAGACCACCCAGATATTGAAGAGTTTATACGTGCCAAGAGAGACGAGACTACACTCACCAACTTCAACATGTCAGTCGGGGTCACCGACCACTTCATGGACTGCGTTGTACGGGACAAAGACTTTGAACTGGTCTTTGATGATAAGGTATACAAACGAATCAACGCAAGACAACTCTGGGATGAGATTATGCGGAGTACATGGGACTGGGCAGAACCCGGCATCCTCTTCCTTGATCGGATTAATCAAGACAATCCTCTGGCCTACTGTGAGAAAATCGAAGCCACTAACCCTTGTGGTGAACAGCCTCTTCCTCCTTTCGGTGCTTGTCTTCTTGGTTCGTTTAATCTAGTGAAGTATATGTCAGAAGGTAAGTTCAACTTTGCCTTATTCAAGGATGATATACCTCATGTTGTCAGGGCTATGGACAATGTTATTGATCGTACTAAATACCCACTTAAGGAGCAAGAGTATGAAGGTAAGCAGAAGCGACGTATGGGACTTGGTGTTACTGGTTTGGCAAACGTTCTTACTCTGTGTGGCTACAACTATGGTGACGATAGGGCTTTACGTTTTACTCGTAAGGTAATGAAGACCCTGTCTCTGACAGCATACGAGGCAAGCTCTGACTTGGCAAAAGAGAAGGGTAGCTTCCCCCTCTTAGATGTTGATAAGTATCTTGAGAGTGGGTTCATCAGTAAGTTACCTGAGGATTTACGTATCAAGATCAAGGAACAAGGTATCCGTAACAGTCACCTGATCTCTATTGCACCTACAGGTACTATCTCATTCACTGCCGATAACGTGAGCAGTGGTATTGAGCCTGTGTTTGCCTATGAGGTTAACCGTACTGTGCAGACTGAGTTCGGACCTGCTACTATGGCACTGAAGGACTATGTCTGGAACTACCATGGTCTAAAGGGTAAGGAAGCCAATGACCTGACTGTTGATGAACACCTCTCAATGCAGATAGCTGTGCAGCCATGGGTTGACAGTGCTGTAAGTAAGACAATCAACGTCAGTGACAATGTATCCTTCGATGAGTTCAAAGATGTGTACATGAAGGCTTGGAAGGGTAAGCTTAAGGGTGTGACTACCTTCAGAGCAGCAGGTAAACGGTATGGTATCCTTAATAAAGTAGAGGATGATACTAATGAAGTCGAAGGGGCTGCTTGCTTCATCGATGTAGAGACAGGACAGAAGGAGTGCAGTTAGTATGAAGACTGATATAGAGTTTACTAAAGAGTTCTATGATAACATGGACATGAATGTTAATGAGTGGGATTACCCAGAGGTACTACATATGACTACACATGAAGTTAAGGAGGCAGTAAACCCTAAAGAGGCCCATGGCAGTGTTAAACCTGACCTAGGGCTATGTCCCAAGGCAGGGCTAGAGGCACAGGCAGCGGCACACAGCCTTGGTGCTAAGAAGTACGGTGCCTACAACTGGAGAGACTCACGTATCAAGGCCAGTACATACACCTCGGCTATAATGAGACACCTTCAAGAATGGAAGGAGGTAGAGGACAATGATAAAGAGACAGGTGCTTCTCATCTTGGTAACATCATGGCTTGTTGTGCCATCCTCCTAGATTCTCAACAATATGGTACCTTGGTAGATGATAGGTACTTCATTAAAGCGAAGCTCTTAAACGTAAAGGAAACTTAAGATGGAATATATTTTAGCTGCTTTATTATCTATACCTAATATCTTTGGGTATGAATACGTGGGGTACCATGAATGTAAACAAGTAGGCTTCATTGAGACTGAACAAGTCACAGTATACCCTGCAAGTGTAGAGATGCATGACTACACCAACAACTACATCTTATTTAAAGGTCTTAATCAAGACGGTACTGTATCTGAAATAACATGTGTTAAGGAGTCTAAATAATGTCAGATAAATTATATGAATGGTCTTACTTAGAGCAAGTTACTTTAAAAGACTTTATTAAAAAGTTAACTCCATTGGTTAAGAATCCTGTTCATAATTTAATAGAGCTAGAGGGAGATATGTATCTCTCAGACTACAGAGATTTACAAGAGGCGTCTAATAGATTGCTTAATTTGTTAAGGCAGTTAGAGAATGGAGAAGCAAATGATTAAAGAATTTAAAGAGTGGTCTAAACTTATAGCTATGTGTGTAGTGGGTCTTACTCTTATCGGTATCGCTATTGCATGGGAGTTTGGTAAAGTTATCGCAGTATGGCAGTGGATTTTAACGTAATGAGTGACTCTAAAGATTTAATGACCAAGTACTGTAAAGTATACTCAGCGTGGCTAGACACACTACAACCGGGGACTAACGTACCTACCTCTAAGCAGAGAGAGGAATGGCACAGGGCTACCAAGGCTATCTATGACTATAGTGAGGTCCCTTATCCTGACTGGTTAAAGAGGGAGTTCGAAAGACTAAGTGATTAACAATTCCATTTCTTTCGTGACCAGTAGTTAGCACTAAGCTTATCCTTAGTTCCTTTAATACCACCTGATCTGGCACAGTAACTCTTCTTACGCGCTGGCCGATCCTTCTTAATAGACATGTTAGGATCACCAAAACGTACAAGCCTTACATCATCACCTTGCTTGGCAAGGACAGCAAACTTCTTATTCTTATTAGGGGTGCGTATAGGTTTATTATAGCCAGAAAACTTATGCCCCCCTTTTTCATACTTACCTTTCTTAGCCATGTTACTTCCTCAATCCTTGTACAACATCAACAATCTTCTTCATACCAAACGATGCAGCCACTACTACAGAGAGGAGTAGCCAGTATTCATCAGGAACATCTGTCTTCAGTACAACAAAGGCTTCCTTGAATCTGGCTACCATCTCTGGCATGTCTAAGATAACAGCAATGAACATGGCAACAAAGGGACTGGTGAGTATGATCGTAAGGTACTCATCCTTCCAAGAGTTGTTACTGTTCTCTGCCTGTATAGTATCCCAGTTAGCTTCACTCTTTATCTGTGTTATCTTACGTTCATGTACAGCTTGCTTCTCTTCAGCTTTGTTACTAAGGTAAGTCTTGCCTATACCGAAGATGCCTGATATAATTGGACCTAGTAATGGTATCATAAGGAGTCTCCTAATGCGTATTGTCATTTTGTTACTGTTGATTGAGATAAGTTTACATATAACTGAAATAATTATAGACTTAGATCAACATCACTTACTCAAAGAGTTTCGAAGTCTTATCCAAACCTTTATTAACTAAAGAAGGTATGCCTGTCTCTTTAAAGATTTGGGTAGCTTCTTTTGTAAAGTCTTTTGCTGAGAATAGACGAGTAAATAGACCAGCCATACTACCCCACTCTTCCTCAGCTACGACTTCATCCACAATCTCTTTAGGAACATTCTCCACACCTGTTGGTCTGCGAATAGTTATATCTTTTTCTTTTAAGTTATAAGAGGATTCTCTTACTTGTTTACCTCCTGAGTTACCTGACAAGTAGTAAACTTCATCACCTTTAACCTTAGTTACAATACCAACATGCCCAGCATACCCTACTCTCCGTCCTTTTAGACCGTTAGAAGGGTCATCTATCTCGGCTTGAGTATGCATTTTAATCATTACATCTCCCGTTTTAATAGCAGAGATGTTATCCTCTCCTTTCTTCCAGACCTGTCTCTTATACACATCTCCGAGCCCACGAGACTCCTGAGCA
>OLHJ01000692.1_pt1 | contig 9959 bp, 7 predicted proteins | sample 1609491 | NCBI WGS metagenome assembly OLHJ01 (sample SAMN05416861, study PRJEB24817) | seawater metagenome | isolation source: Sea water | place: Canada:Atlantic | collected 2013-11
CGAGATGCTCAGGAGTCTCGTGGGCTCGGAGATGTGTATAAGAGACAGTCTCTGGCTTGGTTTCAACAATCATTTGCTATGTATTGGCTATTGTGTGGAGTTCCCAAAGAAAATGAAGCGGAAAGTTTTGATGTTCTTTTAGGTTTTTTGAAGAATATTCAAGTTAGTGCGACAGTAAAATTACGTTCGGTAAAGGTTTTGGAAGTGTTGGTGATACAATATCCTGATTTAAAGCCTGAGTTTGTTCTTACTCTTTATGAAATTAGAGAGAGTTCAAGGGGGAGCTTGTTAAAAAGGGTCAATATTAATTTAGAACAAGAATAGAATTTGGTGTTTTTGCTAATCTTGGGTTAATGGTTAAAAGAAATTAAAGAATTGTGTTTTTTGATTTGTGATTAATAAGCTAGGTTTGTTAATGACATAAAGTGTTCGGCTATTATGTGATTGGTGGAAACAGGTAAAAATACCCTTTCATTATCCTTGTCGATGGGTCAATTTTGAAACTATACTAATTAATGGCTTAATAAACGGGCCGAAATATTTAACTAAATAAAAACAATCCACTATGAGTAATGGTAATCAAGCGTCAATCGCTATTAATGATGATTTAATCCTGAGATGGTATAATGATCGAAAGGGACAATCAGAAGTAAATTCAATTTTAAATGGAGCAGGTAATACTTTTAGCTTTTCACAAGAGCTTTATGCTGGTGATCTTCATCTTTATATTGGTTTGAATGAATCTGGGCAGTTAAGTGTAACTGAAATTTATGCCGAAACGGATACGGTTCAGAATATGAATTGCTTAAGTATTAACACAGTGCCTTCCCAGAAACAGGAAATTGGAGATATCGACCCTGTTTATCCAGTAAATGCGGATAGTATTGAATTGTCTACAGCTAAAAATTGGGTGTCGAATTGGATGGACGATGAAATCCGCGCGAAATACATTCAACAATGTTTTGACGAGGGAAATGATTCTGTTTTGATGGCATTTGAGGTGCATAAAATGGATTTTGATAATGGAACAGTTCATACTGGATATTTAGGATTGGAACTCGGAGAAGATGATAAGTATGTTCCCCACGTGATCGTTTTGAACGAAAATCCTGAAAACGGTTCGGTGAATCTTGAAGATATGACTAGGTGTGTTCCTCCTTATTGGGGTACAAATGATTTTGGAATGTTGAAACGTTTAAATATTCAGTAAAATCTCACATTTAAGTATCACATATTTAAGTCCTATTCTATTGGTCATTGCATTATGCGTTGGTTTTGTCAATTTACGTAAAATCGGGGTCAAAGGAAAAATTGTAATGGGGTTCGTCATGGCGAGTTTGATTATGGACTTTATTTCTAGAATTTACGCAGAGTACGTTGGGGCAAATTTAATTCTCTTTAATATGTTGAGTTTTATTGAGTTATTATTTTTCTCTTTGTTTTTTTATCAAAGTCTGGATTCAAGAAGATTTTCAATAATTGCCTTTTGTATCGGAGCTACCTACGTGTTAATAGAGTTTTTGTTGATTTATAATGATAGCTGGCAAACGTTTCAGTCCTATTCAAAGGCGATAGTTGCATTTCTGTTGGTTGGTTTGGCATTAATCTCAATATTAAGTCAAATACTGCAGGAAAAGGAAGTAGAGGATAAGTCTATTAAATATGGAGTCATATTTTATTTTTCAATGGAATTTATCTTGTTATTACCAATGAACTACCTAATAAATGCAAAATCAGAGTATGTGGTGTTTTTGTGGGCTACTAGACTTGTTGTTATTTTCGTGTTTTATTTGATTATTATTCATTATTTATGGAGCCTTGGCAGAACCAAGAAACTATTGCCCTCTGGATAATTGCAGCCGCAGTTTTCTTTTTGGTTCTTTTGTTTTTTATCATTTTTTTGGTGAAAACCTTTTTTCAGCGAATGGTAGCTGAAAAAATGCGTGAAACCAAAGTTAAAATGGAGCATCAAAAGAAATTGCTGAATAATACCATTGCCACTCAAGAAGTAGAACGAAAGCGAATTGCTGAAGATTTACATGATGAGTTGATTGGAAAATTGATGGTTATTAAATTAAGACAAGAAGCCATTGAACCAGCTAATGAGGATATGATAGAGTTGGTAAATACGAGTATAACAACAGCAAGAAGGATATCGCATGATTTGAGTCCGCCTTTAATTGAATTTACGTCATTGGCAGACTTGTTATTGGAAATGGTAGATAATTGGAAATTGAAATTTGACGTGGAAACTAATTTTGATGTACGTAAAAATGAGAATATTACGAATGAATTCAAAGTTCAATTTTTGCGCATAGCTCAAGAAACAATTACTAATATTGATAAACATGCAAAGGCGGAGACTATTTCCTTTCATTTTAGACAAAGTCACTCAAGCGTGGCTCTAAAAATTATGGATGATGGTCAAGGTTATGATATTAATAAAGTTAGAATGGGTTTAGGACTTAAGAGTATTGAAACTAGAGTGCAATTTTTAAAAGGGAAATATCACGTAGAATCAAAAAAAGGTTTGGGAACATCCGTATTGTTCTTTTTTAATAAATTTTAGTGCTATGGAAAAGATAAATTTAGCAATTGTAGATGATGAGGCGTTAATCGTTTCCTTATTAAGTAGCTTTTTTAATGATCAGTCAGGTGTGAAGGTTGTAATCACTGCAGAAAGTGGTGAGTCATTTCTTGAACAACTGGAAACAGCTAAGGTCAGACCTGATGTTGTGCTCTTAGATTTAAAAATGAAGGGTATGAGTGGTATTGATGTGATGGAGGTAATTCGAAAGGAGTATAATACGATAAACGCCATTATTATGTCCTCTCATTATAAACAGTCATTTACTGGCTTTATGATTAAAACTGGTGTGGCTGCATTCATTCCCAAAGGTATAGTATCCGAGAACTTGGTCGCAATTGTTAAGGAAGTGCATCAGAATGGGTTTTATCTGTTGCCTGATCAACTGGGGGTTTTGCGTAATCAAGTGTCTTCGAGAGTGCCGGAGCCCGTTTTGGGAGATGAAAATGCTTTATCCGATCGTGAATTGGAAATTTTAAAATTAATTTGTTTGCAAAAAACAGCAAAGGAGATAGGCGAAGTACTCTTTATAGCGCAACGAACAGTTGAGGGGCATAAGAATAATTTATTCTTTAAAACGCAAACTAAAAATATTGCAGGGTTGGTTATTTATGCGATTCAGAACAAGATTATTGAGGCAGATGAAATTATGCTTCTTTAGATTGAAAGATAATTATTGGAGAGCGCCATTGAAAAATGGCGCTTTTTTTTGAGTTTTTTTTTGTTGGGTAATTTTACTTGTTTTTGAAGTTCAGGTAAAAATACGGTCTGAATTGAATTTTGTTGTTTACATCTTTACATGGTCTTATTCATCGGTGGAATGGAGGTTCTAACTTTGATAAGATACGATTTTGAACGCTAATTTTGGTATTGATTTTTAAAGCTTTGCTTGGTTACAAAAGATTGATTGTGTGTAAAGATTGTTTTGTAAAACAAGAATCAAATACCAAAGTTATTCCCTCTAAAAAGTACCAGGTTATTCTTGGTGCTTTTTATTTCCTAATTTATTGCGGTACAAGAATCCATTTACCCTCCATGTTATTTTCAATATCGGATCGATTCATTTTTTGTCTTCTAAATTCACCATTAACATACATTAGGGCTTGATCATCATAGTGAGGGTTCATGAAATTACCTGATGCGCCAGTTGGATTTATGCTGATGGAGTTTTCTAAATCTGCAAAGTCTAATAGTATTCTCATGGCAGGACCTGACCTTGAAATGTACTTCCCATCCCCATTCAATTGAAATGCCATTTTATTAATGACTTCTTCGCCTCCGTCTACCGGATATGGGCCTACATTGAATAAATGATTCAATGGGGCTTTTTTTCCTGCTGGGTGTGGATGTTCTAAAAAGTGGACCCTATTCCAGGTCCATTTATTGGGTTGATCTCCAAGCTCAATAGTTAACTCTTTTATGGCTTCTGAAAATGCAAGTTTAAAAATATCCTCCTTTTTCTCAATTTGTTTGGTATTAGTATTGTCCCACCAAAGAGAGGAGTCATTAAGAATTAAATCTGGAATTGCGTGCAGGTACATAGAATTTCCAAGAAGTAATTCAAATCTTCTGGTCCCGATTTCATCTACCATGGTCGATTCTAATATATGGTACAATAATTTATAATAAATAGTTGGGGCAATACTCTCCAAGGAATGTTTCCCATCCCAATGGGTTAAAATATCTTTTGCTTTATTTTCCAGATTGTTTTTTGGTTGTACATCATTTAGCATGATTTGGGCATTTTTCGGATAATCAGGTGACTGATTATTCATAACGAGTTCTTTCATGCTATTAATATCCCAATCATTTTTGTTAGAAATCGCCTGGTTTATTGATTTATATCTAGCTCCAGCATAATAATAGCCAGGGTGAATGATGCCATTTATACTATCAGGTTGATTATTTGCAGAAATAACGAATCCACATTCAGGATTGATGTTTTTTGGGTTGTATTTAAAGTCGTAGAAACCTAATGGGTCATCATTTCCCTCACCTCCATTTAAAGTAAGTTTCGGTTGGGTATGTTCAGGTCTTTTTATTAGATATGATGCTCCATACCAACCTATGTTGCCATCTATATCACCATACATAATATTTAGGCCAGGAGAGTCTATATTGCGAGCTGCTTTTTCGAAATCCTCAAATTTTCTAGAGGTACTTAGCAAAGCAATAGCCTCTAGTTTTTTATCGGTAATTTTATTGGCGGTAAACCATAAGCTTACAGGAGTGTTTAGTTCTGATTTTATGGAAGAAAGTTCATGAATTAGAGGTCCGTGAGGAGTAGAAGTTACCGTAAATTCTACTGTTTTTCCACCTTTAACCTTTAATGTTTCTTTTCTGTATTCTAATTCAGTCCATTTGTTTTTGTAAAGTACTTTTTCACCCTTTATGGTTTCATTAAATAAATCAGCAGCATCATTTGGGAAAATTGTAAGCCCCCAAGAATGATGGCCATTATGGGCAACCAATGGGTAGGGTATACCAGCTAAGAAATTTCCATAAAGCTTTAAGTCGGGTGTTTCAATATGTGCCTCGTACCAAACCGATGGTTGAGAAAATCCTATGTGGGTATCATTTGCGAAAAGGACTTTTCCGGATTTGGTTTTTTTACCGGATATCACCCATGAATTTGATCCGTAAAAAATGGGGACTGGTAAAGAGGATAGAGCTGCATTTATATTTTCGGAAATTTCCGTGGCATCTGCTCGATTAATAGTGTCTTGACTCGGTATTTTGGAATCTCTCTTAGTCATGTCTATACTTAGGTCTTTTACATAGCTAGAGCCTAGATTATTGTTAATCCAGGTTAGAATGGGTTCATTTTTCAGTTCCATTGAAAACCCAAAGCCCATATATCCCAATATTCGATACATGTCAGTCACTGTAAAAGGTGTTTTCTCTATTCCAATAAGGTGAAACTCTATGGGTGTTTTTCCTTCTTCAATGTATTGGTTAACCCCTGTAAGAAAGGCATGGACACATTCTTTTACTTCCGGAGAAGCTTCGTTTTCAAAGGCTATGGCTGCCCTTTTTGCGTTTTCGTTAATTCCGACTGTGCGAATAAATTTATCAGCCTTAATAAGGCTATCGCCCAGGATTTCGCTCAATTTTCCACCACCAACTCTACGTAAAAGTTCCATTTGAAATAGACGATCACTAGCTTGTACGTAGCCCAATGTTTGAAATGCATCTTTTCTATTGGAAGCATATATATGAGGTATTCCATAATCGTCATATAATACTTCCGTTTTTTTGCTTATCCCTTTGATATTAAGAGATTGTGAGTAGTCTTTTACAGTTGATTTTAGGTAAATAAACGTTCCTAAAATAATTATGGTTAGTAGCGATAAAAGACCAATTAATATTTTTCTCATGAATAGTATAGGTATGAAGAGATAATTAAACCTGTTGAAAATTATTGTATAATCCCTCAAAAATAGCTTCTTTTTATTTCAAATGACAATTAAACAGACCTAAAAAACAGACGCGATTTTCGTTAAATACTTTGTTAATAATTGTAACAAAATGACCTGGATATTAGGGTGCCAATTCCATATTTTTAGCACAATTTTGATTATTGATGGCACAAGAAACAAACTACACCGAGGATCATATTAAATCCCTTGATTGGAAGCAACATATACGCTTGCGACCGGGAATGTATATTGGTAAACTGGGCGATGGGAAAAGTTACGATGATGGTATCTATATTCTTCTAAAAGAGATTTTAGACAACTCAATTGATGAGTTTGTCATGGGGAATGGTAGAACTATTGAGGTTAGCATTAAGGATGGCTTAGTAAAAGTTCGTGATTACGGACGTGGAATTCCCTTAGGAAAAGTAGTGGCTTGTGTTTCCCAAATGAATACGGGTGGAAAGTATGATAGTGCTGCCTTTAAAAAATCTGTAGGACTGAATGGGGTAGGTACCAAAGCTGTAAATGCCTTGTCTGAATTTTTCTTGGTAGAATCTTTTAGAGATGGTCAGACCAAAAAAGCGGAATTTTCTATTGGTGAAATCAAGGAGGATGCGGATGTAATTGAATCCAGTGCTAGAAAAGGTACTAAATTTACCTTTAAGCCGGATCCTGAAATTTTTCCCAATTACCATTACCGCTCGGAGCATGTTGAAAGTTTAATATGGAATTATGCGTACCTAAATCGTGGATTAACCGTACTGTTTAATGGTGAAAAAATTCGTTCTGAAAATGGGTTAAAGGATCTTTTAATCAATAAGTTGTCGGCTAAATCTTTGTATCCCATTATTCATTTGGAAGGGGAAGACATTGAAGTAGCCATTACGCATACGGACAGTTATGGCGAAGAGTATTACTCTTTCGTGAATGGACAATACACCACCCAAGGGGGAACGCATCAAAATGCTTTTAGAGAGGCTTATATCAAGACCATTAGAGATCATTTTGGTAAAAATTACGATACCGTAGATATTAGGTCGGGTATTTCAGCCGCTGTGAGTGTGAAGGTTATGGAACCTGTTTTTGAATCACAAACCAAAACCAAACTGGGTTCAAACGATGTGGGTCCTGATGGACCCAGTATGAAGGTTTTCGTAATGGATTTCCTTACCCGAAGACTTGATAATTTCTTACATAGAAATCCAGAGGCTGCGCAAGAAATTCAAAAGCGTATAATCCAATCAGAAAGGGAGCGTAAAGATCTTGCTGGCATTAAAAAGTTGGCGAAAGATCGTGCTAAGAAAGCCAATCTGCATAACAAAAAGTTGCGTGATTGTCGTGTCCATTTTAATACAAAAAAAGAAATAAAAGACGAAACCACGCTTTTTATTACGGAGGGAGATTCTGCATCTGGTTCTATAACCAAGGCGCGTGATGTGCAAACACAAGCCGTTTTTAGTTTAAAGGGAAAGCCTTTGAATTGTTTTGGTTTAACAAAAAAGATTGTTTACGAAAACGAAGAGTTTAATTTACTTCAAGCCGCTTTGAATATTGAGGATGGGTTAGAAGGATTACGATATAATAAGGTAGTTTTAGCTACCGATGCCGATGTGGATGGTATGCATATTCGGTTGCTGTTGATAACCTTCTTCTTGCAGTTTTTCCCTGATTTGGTAAAACAAGGACACCTTTATGTACTGGAAACACCATTATTTAGGGTTCGGAATAAAAAAGAAACGATTTATTGTTATTCTGACGAAGAGCGTAAACGTGCAATAATGAAGTTAAAAGGTAAGCCTGAAATTACTCGATTTAAAGGTTTGGGTGAAATTTCACCAGATGAGTTTAGGGAGTTTATTGGTGAACAGATTCGCTTGCAACCAGTCATTGTTGGGCGAGATACTCCTTTGAATGATTTACTAGAATTCTATATGGGTAAAAACACTCCTGATAGGCAAAAGTTTATCATTAAGAACTTGAAAGTTGAAAAAGATATTGAAGAGGAATTGATTAAGTAATACTTTATTTTTTCTTGTTAAGTTATTGATTATTATATTCTAATTGTTTTGTTAGTATGAGTGAAGAGGACAACGAAAATATTCACGAAGAACCAGAATTTACCAATGAAGGTGAAAGTAATATGGAGCATGTTATTCGTGTTTCTGGTTTGTATGAGGAATGGTTTTTGGATTACGCCTCGTATGTAATTCTAGAGCGTGCGGTACCTCATATTAATGATGGACTAAAGCCTGTTCAACGAAGAATATTGCATAGTATGCGTGAACTCGAGGATGGTCGCTATAATAAGGTGGCTAACGTGGTTGGAAATACTATGAAGTATCATCCTCATGGTGATGCGTCTATTGCAGATGCCATGGTGCAACTTGGTCAAAAAGATTTGCTGATAGATACCCAAGGTAACTGGGGAAGTATTTTTACCGGTGATGGAGCTGCAGCTTCTAGGTATATTGAGGCTCGTTTAACCAAATTTGCTCTAGAGGTTGTTTTTAATCCAAAAACAACGGATTGGCAGCAATCCTATGATGGTAGAAACAAGGAGCCTATTACTCAACCCGTAAAATTTCCATTACTACTAGCTCAAGGTGTTGAGGGGATTGCAGTGGGAATGGCAACTAAAATTTTACCCCATAATTTTTGCGAGCTTATTGATCAATCAATTAATGCGCTTTTAGGAAAGCGAATTAAAATTGTTCCTGATTTCTTAACCGGTGGTATGGGAGACTTTTCTGCCTATAACGATGGTTTACGGGGAGGAAAGGTAAAAGTTAGAGCTAGGATGGAAATCGTTGACTCTAAAACATTAAAAATTGTTGAAATCCCCTTCGGTACGAGTACTGGGGATTTAATGGAAAGCATTGTTAAGGCTAATGACAAGGGGAAAATTAAGATAAAAAGGATTGAAGATAATACTGCTGCTGAAGTTGAGATTCTTGTTCACTTGGCACCCGGAACAAGTCCGGATAATATGATGGACGCATTGTATGCGTTTACAGATTGTGAAAAATCCATTTCACCTAATGCTGCCGTAATTATTGATGATAAACCCCATTTTATGGGGGTTTCTGAAATTGTTAAACACGCTGCACTTCGAACAAAGGACCTGTTGGAGCTTGAACTGCGAATCAAGTTGGCTGAATTACAAGAAAAGTGGCATCAATCTTCGTTAGAGCGTATATTCATTGAGAATAAGATTTACATTGAATTTGATGGAAAGACATACGATGAAGCTAAAGTCTATACTTTTGAAGCGCTTCAGCCATTTATTAAAAATTTAATTCGCGAGGTTACGGATGAGGATTTGACCAAATTAATGGACATTCCAATGCGTAGAATTACTAAGCACGATGCCGAAAAAGCGGATACTTTTATTTTAAACCTAGAAGATGAAATGGCCCAAGTAAAACATCACTTGGAGCACCTTACGGATTTTGCGGTTCAATACTTTAAGAATTTAAAAACCAAATACGGTAAAGGCAGAGAGCGGAAAACGGAGATAAAATCATTTAATACTATTGATGCTACAAAGGTTGCAGCAGCTAACGTAAAGCTCTATATCAATTTTGATGAAGGTTTTGTTGGTACCGGACTAAAGAGAAGTGAAGGTGAATTTTTAGCGAATTGTTCTGATATTGATGATGTTATTGTTATTCTGAATACCGGTAAAATGCGTGTAACTCGCGTTTCAGATAAAACATTTGTTGGAAAAGGAGTTCTTTACGCGGGTATTTGGAAAAAAGGAGATGTGCGTACCACCTATAATTTAATATATAGAGATGGAAATGCGGGACCGTATCGAGTAAAAAGATTTCAGGTGACATCTATCACTAGAGATAAGGAGTATGACTTAACAAGGGGAATTCCAAAATCCTCAATTAAATATTTTACCTGTCTCTTATACACATCTCCGAGCCCACGAGACTCCTGAGCATCTC
>OLHJ01000693.1_pt1 | contig 9947 bp, 8 predicted proteins | sample 1609491 | NCBI WGS metagenome assembly OLHJ01 (sample SAMN05416861, study PRJEB24817) | seawater metagenome | isolation source: Sea water | place: Canada:Atlantic | collected 2013-11
GCTCGGAGATGTGTATAAGAGACAGACATAAATGGTATTATGTATAAAAATCAGTTTTTAGCGCTCATATTCATTCCGCAAAATAGAACCAATACATTACATTTGACGCACAAATAGATAACACACTTTTTCATGGAATTTTCATTGGCATACGCTCAAGAACAAGATCAAAAAGATTCGTTAAAATCTTTTAGAGAGCGTTTTCATTTCCCCCAACACAACGGACGCGAAACGGTTTACTTTACTGGCAACTCTTTGGGACTTGCTCCCAAAACTGCTATGACCGCATTAGAACAAGAAGTTAACGATTGGGCGAAGTATGGTGTAGAAGGACATTTTGAGGCTAAAAACCCATGGGTAAGCTACCATGAAATGTTTGCTGAACCTTTAGCTAATTTAGTAGGAGCACAACCGAATGAGGTCGCTGCCATGAACGGACTTACATCCAACCTACATTTATTGATGGTCTCGTTTTACACACCTACCCCGAAGCGCTACAAGATAATTTGTGAGGGAAAAGCTTTTCCTTCCGATCAATACGCTTTGCAGAGTCAGGTAAAACATCATGGATTGGATCCTAAGAACGCCATTATTCAATTATTTCCACGTGAAGGAGAAAACAACATCCGTACAGAAGATGTATTGGCTGCTATTTCAGAACATGCTGACTCTTTAGCACTGGTAATGATCGGAGGGGTAAATTATTATACTGGACAATATTTTGACATCCCCACCATAACCAAAGCCGGGCAACATGCAGGCGCAATGGTCGGATGGGATTTAGCGCATGCAGCAGGCAATCTTCCTGTAAAGTTACATGATTGGGAAGTAGATTTTGCGGCATGGTGTTCTTACAAATACATGAACTCAGGACCAGGAAGTATTTCCGGAATATTTGTGCATGAAAAGCATGTAACTAATCCAGAAATAAACCGTTTTGCAGGTTGGTGGGGTCATGACAAAGAAAGAAGGTTTTTAATGGAACCTGAATTCAAACCTATGCTCACCGCTGAAGCCTGGCAATTAAGCAATGCCCCGGTACTTGCAATGGCTGTTCATAAGGCCTCTTTAGATATTTTTATGGAAGCGGGGATAGAGAATCTTAGGGCAAAAAGTATTGCATTAACCAACTATTTAGAATTTGTAGTTGAAAAAGTTTCTGACTCGGTAGAAAATGCTTCATTTGAGATTATCACCCCGTCAAATCCGCAAGAACGAGGCGCACAACTTTCCATTTTATCTCATGGCAGTGGGAAAGAGCTATTTGATTTCATAACTCAAGAAGGCGTAATTGCAGATTGGAGAGAGCCGAATGTTATTCGAATTGCTCCGGTCCCGATGTACAATAATTACGAAGATGTTTACCGTTTTGGTGAAATATTAAAAAGAGGAATCAACCAATAAATGGAAGAATTACTCCCTTCAGCGATGAATGAATTCAAACACCTTTTTTGGGTATTTGGAGCACTACTAGTGGGGGTGGTTATAATGCGATTAGGCATAAAGAAATCTATAAAGCCACCCAAAGGTGGCCGTTACTTTAAGAGAAAAATGGACGAGTAGATTTACTCGATAAAAAGATATAAAAAATGGAAAAGGTAGTTATTGTAGGTGCAGGATTAGTAGGATCTCTTTGGGCCGTTTATATGTCAAAAGCAGGATATGATGTAACGATTTACGAACGAAGGCCAGACATTAGAAGAGCGGATATCTCTGCCGGTAAATCAATCAACTTAGCCCTTTCAACAAGAGGATGGAAAGCCCTTGACACTGTTGGAGTTGGTGATGAAATTAGAGAAATGGCTATTCCGATGACGGGTAGAATAATGCACGACAAGGATGGCAACTTAACCTACCAACCTTACGGAAAGGAAGGACAAGCTATTTACTCCATTTCAAGAGGTGGTGTTAATGCTAAAATGATGGACATTGCAGAAAAACATGGTAACGCAACCATTCATTATGATATGCAATGCACCAATGTAAACATTGATGAAGGTATTATCCATTTAAAGAATACCAATACAGGGGAAACTTTAACTGATAAAGCAGATTTGATTTTTGCTTGTGACGGGGCCTTCTCTGCCGTACGTTACAATGCCTTACAAAAATTAGATCGTTTTAATTTCTCACAAAACTTTATAGAGGACGGGTATCGTGAAATTTTATTACCAGCAAATGAAGACGGTTCATATAAATTAGATAAAAATGCACTTCATATATGGCCTAGAGGTCGTTTTATGCTGATTGCATTAGCTAATGAAGATGGCTCATTTACCGGTACGCTTTTCATGCCCCATGAAAATGACGAAAACGCATTTGATCAACTAAAAGACAAAGCGGCAGTAGATCATTTCTTTAAATCAATGTTTCCTGATTTTTACGACCTGATGCCTAACATTGCCGATGCTTGGGAAGACCACCCATTGTCTTCTTTAGCAATTGTAAGATGTTACCCATGGACAGCTGGAAAGATTGCCTTAATGGGAGATGCCGCTCACGCTACTGTTCCGTTTTATGGTCAAGGTATGAACTCAGGGTTTGAAGACTGCAGCATCATGTGGGAACTCATGCAAAAACATGGCAAAGATTGGGATAAGATTTTCTCTGAATACCAAATATCCAGAAAACCAAATGGAGATGCGGTTCAGGATCTATCCATCCATAACTATCATGTAATGGCCGATTTTGTGGGCGACCCCATGTTTTTGTTACAGAAGAAAATTGAGGCTCGTTTTAGTGAAAAACATCCTGAAAAATGGATGCCGCTGTACTCTCAAGTAACGTTCAGCAATATTCCCTATTCAGAAGCGTTAGCTGTGGGTAAACGTCAAGACGCAATAATGAAACAAGTAATGGATCGACCAGACATTGAAGCTGTTTGGGATTCACAAGAGGTTGAAGAAGCGATTTTGAAAGCCATTTAATTTGAAGAAGCATTTTTATATCGTTGGAGTTTTTTGTCTGTTGGCTTCGTTTGCCAACGGACAAAAAGCATACAAGGTTCAGAAAAATCAAAAAAACAATTACGAAGCCTACCCTAACCCATTTGACTTCAGACCCAACGGATGGTTATTTGACGCGGGTTTAACAGGAACTTTTCCAACAACCACTAATTCATCACCCATAATTATTAGGGATTCAAATCTTACTTTGGGAGGCCAAATAAGACCGGGTATAACCTTAAACGTAGGTCGCTATCAAAGCCTAAAAAAAGGCCATAAACTGATTAAGTATATAGACTATAATTTAGGATACAAAATGCTTTGGAATAACGAAAGTCAAAACATTACCGTAAACAATCAGGATGTAGTACACCTTAATAACCTAAACAACACGGCACACTATATCAATGCAAATTTCAATTTGAATAATCTAATCAGTTTTTCAGACTACTTGTTTCTTCAAAATAGTCTAGGAATAAACTTAGATTACCGTTTTGCACACTCTTTAGATGGCAGCGGCATAAATGAAATCAAGCAACCCGATGCTTTCATTCTACAAGGTCATTATAAACTCGGCTTCGGAATTATGATAGACAACAACATTGCGCTAATTCCGTATGTTGAAATTCCAGTATTCAACCTCTCCCCTAACCAGCAAAATTTATCTCAACTTGATTATTTCAATCAATCGTATCAGAGCTTTATTATTGGCGCTCGGCTCATGCTCTTCCGTTTAGGCCAGAAGGAATGTCCAAAAGCAAGAGGTGTAGGATTAGATCCGAATCAAAAAAATGGTTACTAAAAAGAAACCGAATTAGAACAATCCGTTAAGCTCTGTATCAATTTTATGGATAATTAAACCTAAATCTTCTTTATCCTCCTCAAAATTATTTTCATCTACGTCAATAACCAACAACTTACCTCTAGTGTAGGAGTTAATCCAAGATTCGTAACGTTCGTTCAGACTTTTAAGGTAATCAATTCTAATAGACTCCTCATAGTCGCGACCACGTGATTGAATTTGACGCACTAAAGTAGGAACGGAAGCACGTAAATAAATCATTAAATCTGGCGGTTGCACAAATGAACCAATCAGATTAAACATAGAGAAAAAGTTTTCAAAATCTCTAGTGGTCATCAAACCCATTGAATGTAAATTGGGTGCAAAAATGTACGCATCCTCATAAATGGTTCTATCTTGAATAAAATCCTTCCCAGACTCACGAACTTTTAAAATTTGAGCAAACCTACTCGTCAAGAAATACACCTGTAGATTAAAAGACCAACGTTGCATATCATTATAGAAGTCGTTCAAGTAGGGGTTTTCATCTACATCTTCAAAATGAGGTTCCCACTTATAATGATCAGCCAATAAACGTGTTAAAGTTGTTTTACCCGACCCAATATTTCCTGCTACTGCAATATGCATAAACTATTTTTTCAAAAATTTCTCAAATCCCAAATGGGTTCCAAATTTAAAATTTTAGTTCACATTAATTCTATAAATAACCAACTCATTTTGGGTAATTAATAACAATCTGTCTCCGAATAGAGCGAAGTCAATTACACCCTTTTCCTTTAAGAGAATTTCTGCTTTTTCCAAAGTCTTTAAATGGTAATACTTTAGCTTGTTCTCTTTCAAATAAAATAAGCGGTTTGAACGAATTACAAACTTGGAAATATCCGGAATAGGAATTATTTTTTGATAACTTCCATACCAGTCAAAAACAAATACTCCTTCCACATCAGCCACATATAACCACCGATCTACTTCGCGCATATAACTCATCTCGGGCATTATGTTCAAAATTTGATTGAGATTACCACTTTGCGCAGTGACTTCTAACTGTTCATTTAATCGGGTTAACTCAAAGCTCACCTGATCATATAACCACAGTCCATCATTATAAGACCTACAAACTTGGGTAGTTTGCACATAACCTAGCTCATCTAGCGCCACATTTTCTCCACGAGAAGCTAATTGATTATCCAGATAGGTAATTTGGGAAAGATCTCTAAAATACATCACCATTTTAAGCGCATTAGAAGCATCAAGGGAGGCTATCTCACCATAAACCATCGCACTGTTTTTTTGCTGAAAATTTCCCTGTAAATTATATTTTTTTACCCCTCCATTGTTTAATAAAAATACATTCCCCACATTATCCACTTCAATCATGGTAGCTATAGCTGAAACACGTGTATCCAAAACCAATTCTGAATTTTGCGCTATCAAGAAGAATGGGAATAAAAAAATTACAACACTAATCCAATAGAATTTCATCCACATATTTTCTAGTATTTGACAATCGAGGCACTTTATTTTGCCCCCCTAACTTACCTCTCCCCTTCATCCATTGATAAAACGTTCCTGGGGGCATTTTATGCACTTTTGGAAATTCCAATACAAAATCTTTATATCGCTTGGCTTCGTAATCACTATTAAGCATCTTCAAAGTAGCGTCAAAAGTTTCACTAAACCCTTCCATATCTGATGGCTCTTTACTAAATTCCATTAACCACTCATGTCCACCTTTATTGGTATCATCCATAAAAACAGGACAGGCAGTAAACTCAGTTATTATCGCATTCCATTTTTCACAGGCTATCTGAATAGCTTTCTCAGCATTTTGAACCATTAATTCTTCACCAAAAACATTGATATGCTGTTTAGTCCTTCCGGTAACTTTTATTCTAAACGGATACAACGAGGTAAACATTATGGTATCTCCAATCTGATACCGCCACAAACCCGAATTAGTAGAAATCACCAAAGAATAATGCTTCCCTAATTCTACCTCCGCTAAGCCCAAAGTCTTGGGATTTGCATCCTCTAAGTTCTCAAGGGGAATAAATTCATAAAAAACGCCATAATCTAACATTAATAGCAATCCTCCATCAAAAGCTTCTCCGTACAAGTCTTGCAACCCAAAAAAACCTTCTGAAGCACTATATGTCTCCATATAGTTGATCTTTGGCAGGTTTAATATTTCATCAAACTGTTCTTTAAAAGGCACAAAACTTACCCCCCCATGTGTATAGGTTTCCAAGTTAGGCCAAACCTCCTTAATTGTTTTCACCCCCTTTATTTTGAGCACCTTCTTTAACAGCACCAACGTCCAGGACGGGACACCTGCAAGTGTAGTAATATTTTGTTCAGCAGTGGTTTCTGCCATTACCTGTAACTTCTCCTCCCATTCTGCCATCAAGGCAATTTTCTTAGATGGCGTTCTATGTAATTCAGCCCACACCGGCAAGTTATCAATAATAATAGAAGAAAGATCTCCAGAATACGATTGTGGGTTAGACTTATTAATTTCTTGGCTACCTCCAAGTACCAAACCTCTTCCGGTAAACATTTTTGAATCGGGTTTATGCTTGATATAGAGTGATATTAAATCTTTTCCCCCTTTATAATGACAGGTTTCAAGTGCCTCCGGAGTTACTGGCACAAATTTACTTCTATCTTCGGTGGTACCCGAAGATTTCGCAAACCATTTGGTTTCACCTGGCCAAAGCACGTCCTGTTCTCCATTTCTAGCTCGGTCAATGTAGGGTTTTAGACTATTGTAATCTTGAATGGGCACAGTACGTTTAAAGTCTGCAACAGTTTTAATTTTATTGTACTGGAATTTTTTACCCCAATGGGTGCTTTTAGCTTCAGAGATTAAGTTAATAAACCAGTCATTTTGAACTTCCTCAGGATATCGAATAAACAACTCAATTTGATGAATTCGTTTTTTCATCGCCCAAACTAAAATTGAATTTACTATCTCCATTTCATACTAAAATTATGACCTAGACAAAGTTAATTTTTGATTCCAGATATGCTAAGAATTCATAATATTGTCTAACTATTTTAGCATCGTAAACATGGCCATTAATTTCTCCTTATGGGAAGAAGAAACAGGCAATCTATCTTCTCCCATAATTACAAACCCACTGCCAAACTTCTCAATTTTTTCCACATTCACCAAATGTGAGCGATGCACTTGAACAAATTTGTTACTTGGCAAGAATTCAATAACTTCGGAAAGCTTGCAACGTACCAATTTCATTTTATCCTTAACATAGATTTCAACGTAATTGTTATCTGATTTTAAGTACCGGATATCATCAATTTTAATTTTCACAAAAGCATAATCATCCTTTACAAAAATGCAATCTTTCATGGCCATAATATTTCCCGGATCCGCCTTTTTCTTCTCCACTCTAGCCTCTTTCCCTGCTGCAAAATTTTGCAATGCAATGGCCACAGACGACAAAATATCCGCATTTTTAAACGGCTTCATTAAGTATCCGTTGGGATTTGTTTCCATAACTCTACTCAGGGTTTTAGAATCTCCGAATGCCGTTAAGAAGATGAATGGAATATTTAAGTTTTGTCGAATCTTAGAGGCCACCCAAATCCCATCTTCCTCGCCCACTAAATTTATATCTAGAATAACTAGGTCGACTTCATTTTTACAAATCTCTTCCCATGCCGATTGTGCCTTTACCGAAGATCCCACAATTTCATAACCTGCTTTTTCTAGCACATCCACCATGGTCATTCTCGTTATTGCTCTATCCTCAACAATGTAAATTTTAACCTTTTCTTTCATTATTCGCGCATTCTTTAAAATAGATTCTAAAAGTGGCCCCCGGTGTATTTGTCACCATAAGTTCTGCATCCATTTCTTCACAAAACATTCTCACTAATCGTAAACCTAAAGAGTTAGACTTATCTACATTCTGAATTTCGGGTAATCCAACACCATTATCGGTAAAGATCATATTAAAATACTTTTTATCACAGTATTTAATTTCAATATTTATTTTCCCTTTACCTTCGGGGAAAGCGTATTTAAAGGAGTTTACAGACAATTCATTTACAATTAACCCAAGGGGAATAGCATAATCAAAATCGAGTTTCATATCCCTTGCATCTATTGAAACTTCGACCTCCTTATCTCCTCCATAGCTATGTTCAATTTGACCAACTAATTGATCTAAATACTCTTGACATTCAATTACGGCCACATCATTATCATCTTGATACAGCATTTGATGAATTAAGGCCATGGATTCAATTCGTTGCTGCCCTTCCTCTATCATTTCCAAAACCTCGGGCGAATCAATTTTTGAAGATTGCAAATGCAATAGTCCGGAAACAACCTGTAAATTGTTCTTTACTCGATGGTGAATTTCCTTCAGTAAAACTTCCTTTTCTTCTAACGAAGCTATATTAAGCTCATTTTTTTCATGCAGCTGACGTTTTTGTTTAGTTACCTTATTGTGAGCTACGAGTACAATGATTAGAACAACCAAAATCCCTCCGGAAATCCCAATAATTAGCCACTGATTCCTGGACTTTTGAATGAGTTCCAATTGAGCATCTTGATTTTCAATTTTTTGCTTATCAATTATTTGCTGTTTTTCTTGAACCCCATACAAGGCTACCAATACATTCGTCTGATTGATCTCAATTTCACGGTCCCTTGTTTCAATTATTGAAATAATTTTCCGTAAGAATCCATTAGCTTCGTCCGACCTTCCCAAGCTACTATACACCAAGGACTTTACATTTAAATACTTTAACTCTACTCGATAACTCAAATCAAAACTTCCTTGAAGAGCATCAACGCTATCACAATATACTTTCGCCAATTCTGGTTGCCCTATCTCATGGTAGCATTCCGCCAATTCCAGCATACTGGCAAGTGAATTCTTAGGCTCCACAATTTTACTACCACTCACATCTTTCATTAATAAAGGGATAGCTTTTTTATAATCCCCTTTCAGCATTAAGGATTGCGCAATATTTCCGGCTACCAAACCATCGATATAGGTACTGTCAAAATTGTTATATTCTAAATACAAATTCAAAGCTTGTTCAAAATAAGGAATTGCTGAATCTGGCATACCTAATTGATTATAGCACACACCAATACTATTAGTTATTGTGCCATAATAGAATGATTTATCATGCTGATATAAATAGGTTAAATTTTCTTGATACGAATTTTTCGCATGCTCAAACTTTCCTTGAGAATAATAGAAATCACTCATATTGGTAAGATATTGCAAATGTTCCGGATACAACTCAAAATACTTCGGTAACATCTTCTCTACAATTTTACGATATTTCAAGGCCTCCAAATACACTCCACCATGCTCAATACTCTTAGCTAAAGACCAATATAGCAACACACTATCTCTAAAGCTCAACTCACAGGAACCATTCAAAATATTTATGGCTTCCGGAATGTATTCCACATACCTGTTTTCCATAAATAACATTCGATTTTTGAGCATTCGTACTTGACAGGCCATATGAGGGTAAGTTTCTTCATCAGATATTTCACCCACAAAAATGTCTATTTCTTTTTGATGATATTGATAGGGACTTAATCGGACGTAGTATATGGCATCCAACCTTTCTTGAATAGATTTAGTAGAATCCTTAAAGACCTGATAGTCATAATTCTTTTCATCACCTATGGTGGTTAAAGAAACAAAAAATAGACATATGAAAAATAAGTACCTCAAAAAAGTATATTTATGGAATATAAATAATGTAGTTTCAAATTACAGCTAAAAGTATAACGAAATACCATTTGAGCTAAGATAAAATTGACATTCTGATTTTAGGGTTAAGATTGCACACAAATCAATTTACACCCCTATTCCACACAAGGTATATTTTTATATCAACTTTCCTTTTTTATTGCTCAAATGGTATTACTAAACTACTACGGTGCAATTAAAAAGGTTTTTATGCACTAAATAAAATGCATGTGGTGAATGAAGGCTTTTAAGTGGTGAGTTTATCAAATGGTGTGGAGTATGGATTTATCCTCTTTTAGTAAGGGCATCACATCTTATAAAACACCTTGACAAAATGTCGTAAAACCCTGTAAAGAGGTACTTAACGATCAAAAATACGATAACTCTGATACCCCCTAACTTTTACCAACAGTTAATTCACAGTGAGATTTGAATAATTGGGGAGGGTACCGA
>OLHJ01000694.1_pt1 | contig 9915 bp, 9 predicted proteins | sample 1609491 | NCBI WGS metagenome assembly OLHJ01 (sample SAMN05416861, study PRJEB24817) | seawater metagenome | isolation source: Sea water | place: Canada:Atlantic | collected 2013-11
GTGGGCTCGGAGATGTGTATAAGAGACAGGTATAGTATAAAAAGAGATGAAAGTCTTTTTGAAAAATGACATTTGTCACCTAAAAGTCATCGTCTACAATTTAATACTAATAATCAACAAATTAGAAATTCAACTTTTATTTTTTTTGATGAATTCGTTAATTACTACCTAAAATTTCAACTCATCACCTATCCCTACTAGAAAAATGAAATGCATAAAAATTCTAGCTAGCCGACAACAAACGTTTGTAAACGTTTACAAACGACTAGTAAACGACTACCAACCGACTAAATCTTTTGGGGTGTTCAATATTTGCATCGTCAAACTATTCCAATCAGCTGTAAGGAATTACGACACTCAAATAATCATTAATTTTTAAAACTCTTTATTATGAACAATTTAAGAAACAAAGTACAGTTAATCGGACGTTTAGGTCAAAACCCAGAAATCGTAAATTTAGAAAGCGGTAAAAAGTTAGCAAAGTTCTCCATTGCTATCAATGAAAGCTATAAAAACGCAAAAGGCGAAAAAGTAGAGTCTACCCAATGGCACAATATTGTAGCCTGGGGACCTACCGCTACTGTTATTGAGAAATACGTAACCAAGGGCCAGGAAGTGGCCATTGAAGGAAAGTTGAATAACAAAAAGTTTGAAGACAAAACAGGTACGACTCGTTACGTTACCGAAATTGTAGCCAACGAAATTCAAATGTTTAGCAAAGCGGCTACCGCATAAGCTACCACCCTATCAATCTCTAATAAAAATAGCCATCCGCAATAGGGTGGCTTTTTTTATGGGAATAAAATAAATTGAGGATTTACCCCCATTGGGTAGGTCGTAGGATCTTGAAACGTGATATCATATTTCAATAACTCTCCGGGATGCACATAGTCTTTTGTATTCGTTACATACACATTACCTGAGTTAACCGCCAAACCATAAAAATTAGCTCCCGCAGGAACACTAACTACCTCATCCAAAATACCGTTTTGAAATCGGTAAACATCACCATCCAAGAAATAAGTGATATCATTAATCGTGTCCTGAGCCATTTTAAGAGGCGTTCTTTCTTTCGTAAAGGCATATTCTTCATAAACACCATCTAGTAACAAATCAATACGGTAAATACCTTCTTTAGCCACAACCATTAACTCTGCGTATTTACTAAACTCAAAACCTACTATTCCACTGCTTACTTGATAGGTCTTAATCTTAGACTTTGTTGGAATATCAAAAACGTTTATGACACTATCCTTTTTATTTAAAACCAAGGCTAGACTTTTCCATACGGCAATATTTTCATCCCAACCTAGGGAAGCAATAGACCCAGTAATTTGACGGGTATCTAGGTTGACTTCCCAAATCTTATCGGCATATAAATCGGTTACCCAAGCTATTTTAGGTTGCTCACTCACTACCGCCATTTGTCTGGGAGAAGTAAAACCATTTATGGTGGCCACACTTGTAAATTCAGGCATCTTTACCATTTCAATTTTACCGGAATTGTTGACCACCACATAACCCAAACTATCTTCAATAATCATACTCTGAGGTACATCCCCTAGCGGAAATCCATTAACCGATTTAAAGACTTCTTGTGAGGTGGTATTTTGCTCTAAATCCGTCCAAGAAATGGATCCGTTCCCAAACATAAAGTTTCCTTCATTTACCACAATTACCGAAGTAGCTTCTGGAATCACTACCTCACCACTATCTCCTTTCGGCCCGTAATCCTCATAGTTTTTTGTACACCCCGAAACTAACAATGCAATGACTGCTAGCCCCTTAAACATATATGAAGAGAAACTACGCATTATTTTAAAATGTACTTTAATGAAAAATTGAAGTTGGTTCCAGGCATCGCTCTATATGCCACCGACATATACTCTTTCCCGAAAATATTATTGACGTCTAGTTGCAAATGAAATTGGCCGTATCTGCCACGTGTCAAATACCAACCTGCACTTAGATTCACCAAATCATACTCGGGCAAATAAGCCGAATTTGAAGTAGTAATGTATCGAATTCCAGTATAGGTATAATTTCCCTGCATCCAGAAATTCTTATAATCTACGCGCAGCAACCAATTGGCCATGTGTTGTGGGGTATAAATCAATTGTTTGTCTAAAGATTCATCTTCCACGTCCTTATTAATGGCATTTACAAATTGATAGTTGGAGTGAAAAGTTCCTTTCCAATCTTTCACTTTTTTAGACAGTTTCAAAGAAGCATCTACGCCACTATGTTCTACAGATTTTATGTTCTGGGCTTCCCAATAACTTTTGTCGGTAGGTTGCCAAAGAATCCAGTTATCTACCGATCCCATAAATCCAGCAACCTCAATTTCATATTGCAGCCATTTTTTAAACAAACTCCCTTCATTATGCGCATTTATCTCTCCGCTTGTTGATTTCTCGGCTTGTAAGTCAGGATTTCCTCCAGGCACCCAATACAAATCATTTAAGGTAGGGAAATGTGCATTCTTAGACACGTTTAAGCCAAAAGTTAGGTTTCCGTTACCCCAAGGCATATAAGCCAAACTAGCCATAGGTAAGAATTCAAAATCGTTGTTATTCCATGTGGGTTGAATGTAGGCACCAAATTCCCATTTTTTTACGGGATGTCCTTTAACTCCAGCTAGCACAGATCCTTGAATCATATCCGCCTTTCCGCCATAATTGGGGTTGTTAGCTTCGGAATACTCAAAAAGCCCCATCACTTTTGTACTCCATTGGTCGTTCCATTTTTTCACAAAATCTTCACGTACTTGAATTCTTTGATTCACGGTAGTAGAATTTATTCCGGCATCTGGATCTTGATAATGCAGCTTATTATGCGTGTAGCCCACCACTAGTTTGGACATTCCTTGGGTGATGTAATTTTTCCAACCCACTTGAGCCGAGAATAATTGATCGTCCTGCGTTTCTTTTGAAGGACTTGTACTGGTCATTAATGCAGGTAAATTTCTATCGGTCATGGAACCCAGAATCATAACATCAAAATAGTTCTTCCAATTGGGCGAATACATCAAAGATTGCAAAATGCCATGCTGCTGTTTTTCGCCATGTTCTTGGGTTTGGGTAGGGAAATCTTTTTGAGCTACGTTTCTGTACTCAAAATCATTTTTAGCATCCTGAAAGATGTATCGAGTAACGGAACGCCATTTCTCTCCCGTATATGCATATTCACCTTGTGCTGTCATTGCGCCAAAACTTCCGTACGAAAGTCCAACATTACCTGTAGAACCTTTGCGTCTTCCCTTGCTATTAGTTGAAAGCATCACCCCACCACCAATGGCCCCAGGACCTTCTGAAAAGCTGGTATTTCCAAACTTTAGTTCTACTCCATCAAATAAATAACTGGGTAAAATATTTAAATCGCTTTGCCCTAAACTTCCCGGACTGATATCTAATCCGTTTACATAAATTTTGGTATGTGAGGAACTCATTCCTCTAAAAGTTGGGGTTTGAATATTAGATGGTCCGTAATCTTTAATAAAAACGGTAGAGTTATTTTTAAGTACTTCACCCAAACTTTGGGTACTAGAAGTCTGCAATACCTCAGCAGTAATTTTTTGAGATTGTAAAGCCGGTATTTTGTACACTTTATTGGAAACTATCACAATTTCTTCCAACTCTACAGAATCCGATTTTTGGGCAAAAATGTTCAGGCTAAAAAACAAAACAATCAAAGCCACCATTCCTTTTTTCAGTTTATACGAACAAAGGAAATTGAAAGTCAACAATGGCTTTGATTGAATCATTTACTGTTTCATTATTTTGTGGATGGAGCGTTCATTTTCAATCACCACTTCCACAATGTACATTCCTTTTGGTAAGAATGCTATATTCAATTCGGACTGCATGTTTTCCGATTCCAGTACTACTCTACCCTGAACATCTCTAACTACCACCCTTCCATTTTGGGCGTTAGTTTGAATACGAATATAGTTTTGCGCTGGATTTGGATAAACCGAAACCACGTTTGCATTTGGATCATCCAAACTGTTTATGTAGGATAAATCAACCCAAGCTACGGCATCTAAATCAAACCCACCTGACTCAAATGAAGTTGGAAAAGGGTCATTGATAATTCTTCCGTAGCTATCGTAAGAAGCGTAACGAGAATCAATACTTCCTACTACATCAATAATTTTAATATGCGTAATGGCATTGATATCTAATCCTACTACAGTATCTAATTCGGACAAATCAAATGGAGTTCCGTATCCTACACTATACTTTCCTGCTAGATTATTAATATTACTAGCTGTAGTGTATCCAAACGGATTAGTTTGCGTATCCGTTTGTGTCAAGGATTCATTCGGAAACCGGAAGAAGTTTATTCCATCAGAACTTACTTCTACAAATGCCAGTTCTAAAAATGCTCCCCCATTACTTTGGTCAATAATTCCATTTTCAAAGATGGCAAAATCAAATCCCGGGTGATTACTTAACGGCACCAAAAACTCTACTATGGCCGAACCACCGTCACCTAGACTTAGCACATCTCCATCTGGATATCCAAGGGCGCTCGTTTCGGTACCTACATCCGCCAAGGGAGAACTAGAGTTTGGTAAGTGTTGAGGTCCTCTAGTAACTTTACAGTTAGTTACCCAGGCAGCAACAATACTAGAGTCTTTATGAATTGCTGTAGTTCCGGCAGAGTCTGCTGGAGGAGCAAATGGCCCTTGCGCCATAACAACGATGGAACAACTTAACCCTATTAGTAAACCAATGATTTTTTTCATAGCTAAAAAAATAGCTCACTGAAAATTCAGTGAGCCATCAAAATTAAATTATTGTACAATTAATCGTTGTGTATAAGTTGCTCCGTTTTCTGAATACGTTACAAAATATACTCCTGACTCTAAATTCTCTATGTTGATTACGCTGTGGTTGGTAACCTGAGTAGCCGTTAATTGTAAAGCTCCTCTCACATCAAAAATTTGAACCAATTCCACCATTCCAGATGCTGATTGAATAGCAATTTGGTTTTGCGCTGGATTTGGATACACATTAGCCACTAAATTAGTTACCTCATTGGTTGAAGTACTAATGTCATTAAAATTATCTAATGCAAAAAACGATGGCGTGTTCATTCCCCAAGGTGACATATCAGATGAACTCATAGAAAAAGTGATACTATCAACCACACCTAAGCCAGATAAATCAACATACGCCCAGTCTTTCAAAATGTAATCTTTACTGTTATCCGCATCTCTAAAATCTGCTAAATAAAAGGCTATTGTATCTGCATTTAAATTCCCGTTATTATAACCTCGAATGGTTAGCTTTAACCAATCCGGATCATCACCACTCGTTCCACCAAATTTCTTTGCAAAATTATCTCCATCTCTCATGCTGTTGTAGGCAAAGGTGGAATTGGTAATATACACACCATTTGCTACAGTGTTTGCTGCATTACCCGTTAAACGCATATTTGCTCCGTTTTGAACCACGGCATAATGAGTTGAACCTAATGCGCCCTGTGCGGCCTTAGCACTATATAAGTTACCTGAACCAGAAGTAATAGAATCGGTCATGTTAGAAATGGCAAAGCCGCTATTCCAGTACCCACCCCAAGAAGTAGAGAAAGAATTAAAAAACTCTGCATCACCATCGGAAACCCAAGAAACAAAATTCGGGTCATTTGGTGTCCCCGAAAGGTCACTTCCATCCCAAGCCGAATCAGCTGTTGAAAATCCTAAATCTTCAAAATCTACCAACGAAGAACCATGAGAAAGTACGTCATCCAAACAGAAAAAAGCCGGTGTATTCATTCCCCAAGACCCCGAATCAGAAGAGTTAAGAAAGAAAACCAAACCTTTTACATTACCTAAAGAAGCAAGGTCTACAAAAGTCCAGTCGGTAAGAATGTAATCATTTGCATTGTTTGCGTCACGATAATCTGCTAAATAAAAATCAACCGAATCCGACAATAAGTCACCGTTAGAATCAAATCCTTTAATGGTTACTCTAAACCAATCCGGATCGTTTCCAGAAGCTCCTCCAAACTTTTTAGCAAATCCATCACCATCACGCATACTGTTAGCAGCATAGGTATTGTTAGTTAAATATATTCCAGAAACGGAGGTATCTGCTGCAGTATTTAAAAACTCCATTGCGGCCCCGTTTTGCCCCACTAAATAAGTTAATGATGCATTATTTCCGGATGCCGCTTTTGCACTCAATAAATTCCCAGAACCTGAAGTGGTAGAATCGGTGTGCGTTGAAATGGCAAAACCATCTTTCCAATAGCCAGGTAAACCCCAAGTTACATCCCATGCGTTTAGGAATCCCGCATCGCCACTTTCAAAAACGGTCGTATAATTTGTGGTGTTATTTGATCCGGTTAAGTCAGATCCATCCCAATAGGTTTCTGGATCTAAATTCGCAAACTCAAAGTCGGAAACCAATTGTGCATTTGTGTTTTGAGCATTTAACATTAACCCCAAAACGGCCATACCAGCCAAATTGTAAATTTTCTTCATGTGTAATCTTTTGTTTAGGTCACATGTTGTTTTATAGTGAATGTAAATTCACCAAAAACTAATCATCCTAAAATTTTTAACTAATTAATAAATAAAAAAATTAGGGATTCCAGAAGGACACAAGGAAATGGCAGGACGCCAGAGAGACTTGAACCCTTGCTTTTATCCCGAAAGCAATAAATTTTACCCTTGGCAGGTCTTCTGACTCATTTCTTTACCTCAAAGCCTTCCCACTCAACAGAGCAGTGGCATTTTTTTGAATAAATTCAACGCATACAACACGTTGATTGAAACTTACAGCTGCGGGAACAGTCTCCGAATTACACGGAATTCCCTTTTAATCTCTTATGAGAACCAAAAGCGCTGCGAAAATAATAGAAGTTTATTAATAGACATGCTCTTCTGTCTACTTTTCATATATTTATCGAGAAGTCAATTATTTAGACATAAAAAAAGGGAAGTGATTTAAATCACTTCCCTTTCTCTTTTCACTCATTTTTTTTTTTAGAAATTCCACCCCAACTTTAGGTTAGCCATAGAAGAAGGATTGATATACCAATTAGACCCTGTTTTTGTTTCTACAGGTTCAATGCCGTTTACTTCACGCGTAATCTTATTGGCTTTGTTATACGCTACTGCGTAATTAATTTCCAATCCCAAGTACAAATCTTTCGCCACATAGTAATCAAAACCAGCCATTAACCCGAACCCGATAGTAAATCCATTTGCATATCTCCAAGGTTCATTTGGGTCATTTTTCACCACGTCAGAAACCACTGCATCTGCCGTATCTAACCTTTCTGAGGTAAGTTTGTTCGCTCCGTAGCCAATAATTAACTCCGAACCAACGTATGGCGAAAGTCTACTGGTTCCGCTAAAGTGTCTCTCAACCCCTGGTCTAATTTGCAATGCCCATTCAAAAGAATTATCCACTAAATCAACCTCATTACCTTGAGAGTCAAAATCCGTTTTAGCAAAAGACTGATTAACCAATCCAAAAAGAAACGTTCCTCTGGCAGCCATATTTTCACTCATCCAGTTACGGTATTTAATACCTTGATTTAATCCGCCAATTGAATTTAATCCAAACATACTTCCATAGCTATTAGCGTTGAAAATTGCTGTAGGATCAAATGTCACCTCTAAAGAACTCATTCCTCCTTCGGGTTTGTAGGTTTTCTCTTGGGCTTTTAGACTTGCCGCACAGATTACAACTGCGGCTATTGTTAAAATAGATTTTTTCATCTCTTTTTTTGTTTAAGTATAATAATGAAACTAAACTAAAAATCAACTTACCAAAGTTTGTAATTACTTCTATACAGTTTTAACCCTACCATTGTTAATAACAAAAAAAGCCCCGCATTTAGCGGGGCTTTTGATAAGTTTATTCAAACTTTAGAAATGATAAAACAAAGATAGATTTAGAGAATTAAATACCCCTCCTATATCAAATTGATTTGTAACTTCTTCCATTGACTCTCCTGCGCCATTAACCTCTCCTTTTTTATCCGTTCTACTGACATAATCAAGCATTCCAATTTCTGCAGCCATAGACCAATTATCGGTAAACCAATATTGAGCTCCTGGATTAATTCCAAATCCAAAAGAACTGTATTTACTTTCTTTGTCATTGGTATTATCTTCCGTTGTTAATTCTTTTCCTCCTCCAAAGGCTACATTCACATCACCATAAAACTTAAAGTTTCCAGCTCCTGCAAAATAATATCTAAAAAATGGAGAAATATTGTAGCCTGAATTTTTGACCTCATTATTTACGTCATTATTTTGTTTCCATGTATCTCCAGTGAACGAGAGATTAATACCCACACCCATTTTCTCGTTTAACATATAAGCAAAAGTAGGTCCGAATTCATAATTAGAATAACTCGCACCATCTTTCACATTATCTGTTCCATATAAGGCATTTCCACCTACAAAAAATTTAGCGCCACCGCCATCTTCTTGAGCAATTACACTGGTTCCAACAATTAATCCTACTGCAATAAGTAATACTTTTTTCATAATCATAATTTTAGTTAATATTTGTTTCCTCTCAAATTTATAACACACCAACAACTCAAAATGGAGATTATTTAGAGCTTACGAACTTAAAAATGTTAAGAAAGTAATTTAACGCATTCATTTTGTATAAAAAATAATAGCTTTCCAATATGTGTACACTAACATTTATTAATAACCAATCAGGCATTTCTATTACCTCTAATAGAGATGAACATATTAGTAGAGGAGATAGTAAATTTCCGGTCACAAAAAACGTCAACAAACAAACCATCACATTTCCGCAAGACCCTAAAGCCGGAGGAACATGGCTAGCCGCGAGTTCTAATCAACGCGTGATGGTATTACTTAATGGGGCCTTTTTTAAACACAAGCATCAACCACCTTATCGGTTGAGCCGTGGTATTGTTGTACTAGATGCATTTAAATACAGTTCATTAAAAGAATTTCAAACCAACTACCATTTACCAGACATTGAGCCTTTCACTTTAGTGCACTTTGACCTGCAGAGTAAAAGGATTGAAGAAGTAAGGTGGGATGAAAAAACGGCCTCATATGCTACCTACAGCTTTCAAGAACCTCATATTTGGTCATCGGCTACGCTCTATTCTTCCGAAACGATAAAAGAAAGAGAAAATTGGTTTAAGGATTGGGTAGATAAACCTGACCTACAGGCGGAGGATATGATAGACTTTCATCATTTTGGTGGAGGAAAAACCAATTCCAGCACCATCAAAATGAAACGAAATGCAGTTTTAAAAACGGTTAGTATTTCTCAAATACATTCAATGCCTCAAGAAACCCTATTTATGCATCACGTTTTACTATCCAATAAGCAATTAACAACTTTTGTTTAAAGAAACCTTTGAACCTACTCTTCGTATTTTACAACCATAATTACATTTGCGACAATAAATATCAGAAAATGACAAAACAATTAATAGAATGCGTACCTAACATAAGTGAAGGTCGTGATATAAATAAAATTAACGAGATTGCAAACATTGTTGAAACCGTGGATGGAGTTCGCTTATTGGATGTAGATCCAGGCGCAGCTACCAACCGAACGGTTATTACGTTTGTTGGTGAACCTGAGCCAGTGATAGAAGCTGCGTTTCGTTTAATCAAAAAAGCAAGTGAGCTTATTGATATGAGTCAGCATTCTGGAGAGCATCCTCGTTTTGGTGCTACTGATGTTTGTCCATTGGTTCCAATTTCTGGAATTAGTATTGATGAAACGGCTAAATACGCTCACAAATTAGGAGAACGCATAGGAGAAGAATTAGGAATACCTGGTTTCTTTTATGAAAATGCTGCCAAACAAGAAGTCCGTAAAAATTTGGCTAATTGTCGACCTGTCTCTTATACACATCTGACGCTGCCGACGATCTACTCTGTGTAGA
>OLHJ01000695.1_pt1 | contig 9907 bp, 9 predicted proteins | sample 1609491 | NCBI WGS metagenome assembly OLHJ01 (sample SAMN05416861, study PRJEB24817) | seawater metagenome | isolation source: Sea water | place: Canada:Atlantic | collected 2013-11
CACAAGATGTACTGACATCGCGCAAAGGCCTGACTGTAGAGATTAACAATACAGATGCCGAAGGGCGGTTGGTCTTGGCAGATGCATTAGCTTTAGCCGATGAAGAAAGCCCTGATTTTATCGTTTGTATGGCAACCCTTACAGGTGCTGCACGCGTGGCCCTTGGGCCAGATGTACCACCGTTTTTTACCGATAGTGAAAGCTTGGCAAATGCAATATCCAATGCATCGGTTTTAGAGGCTGATCCATTATGGCGATTGCCATTTTGGGATCCATATGAGCCAGTTATAGAACCTGATGTGGCCGATCTAGATAACGCCCCAAAAGGTGGTTTTGGCGGCGCAATAACTGCCGCTTTGTTTCTGCGCCGCTTTGTAGAACGTACAGATGAATTTGTACATCTTGATCTTTATGGTTGGACGCCAGTTGCCAAACCTGGGCGCACACATGGCGGTGCCTGCCAATCAATTAGGGCAATACTGCGCGTGATTGAAGAAAGACACTGCCATGACTGATCGCCGGTTATATCTTTGCAACGGTCGCGTAGCCCATAGCAGCTTGCAAGGTCAGGTAGATGGGGTAGCATTTGTGCAAGGCACACAAAGATCAATAATAACTCCGTTAGCTAACCTCTATGAAAAACCACATGGCGGGCTTGATCGTCAAGTATTGTTTGGCAATACATTTTTAGTATTAGAACACGATAACGAAAGCGGGTTCTCATTTGGGCGTACAGAATCTGACGGGTACGTTGGCTACATAGAAAATCACTGTCTTGGCCTTACTATAAATGCCACACATAAAGTGACCGCGATAAATACGCATATCTACCCTGCTGCCACTATGAAATCTGTGCCGTATCTTGCAATTTCTTTAGGCGCACAAATTGAATTAACCTGCATTAAAGACGGCTTTGGGCACTTAAAAAACGGCGGGTACATTCCTGAGCAAGCGATTGATGTAATTGATGCAGTTGCTCCAGATTATGTAACCGTTGCAGAACAGTTCTTAGGCGTTGGTTATTTATGGGGTGGGTGCAGTTCACAAGGGCTTGATTGTTCGGCACTGGTGCAAGAGGCATTGCGTGCCAGTGCAATAGAATGCCCCCGTGACAGCGACATGCAGCAGGCCCAAATGGGAACAGAGTTCGGTGATAATGAACCACTTAAGCGCGGTGACTTGATTTTCTGGAAAGGCCACGTAGGGGTTATGGTTGATGATACAACGCTTTTGCACGCGAATGCGCATCATATGTACGTGGCAATAGAACCATTAGAAAATGCACAGGCGCGTATATTGCATAACGAAGGTCTTGATATAGCGTGCCGTAAACGCGTTTAATCTACCAGTTTTATCATTTTAAGTTCTAAAACCCGCAAAACCGCTTTCAGATCATGACCACGTTTTAAAATACGCCCATCCATTCCGATCACAGCATAGATACCTTGTTTGCCAGATAAGCGTGGACATTTTTCAATGCGATATATCGGGTGTTCCGCTGTGCGCCTAAATATCGAAAAGATAGCAACATCTTTCAATGGTGAAATTCCATAATCTCGCCATTCCCCCGCTGCAACCATACGCCCGTAAAGCGACATGATAAGCGCAAGCTCTGTACGATGAAAATAAATCGGCAGTTTTTCGTGGTCTTTTTGGGTAGTGCGTGCATCTTGAAACATATGAATAGTTTGCATTTTTCAATAATTGAAATCAAGGGCGTTAACCTTACCTTAAGGTAACTTCTTTGTTTTGCCTTACAATCTTCAACTGAGAGACATGTTTTATGTGTAAAAACACAACCAGTACGAGTAAATATGTGTAGTGAGTAGCGCAGCGCCCCCCCTTGTAAAAGCGGGGCGTTGTGTCGTTTTAAGGGCACTCAAACAAAAACTGATTAAAATAAATTTCATGAATCTTAAATTTTTGTATAATTTTAATAAAGCCCAACAAAAGACATATTCGTTCCTCGTTAATGCCCGAATCTCACATCAAAAAGATACAGTAGCTAGCAAAACAGCTTCCCTCGGTACTGCGTCTTTTTTGCCCCCACCTTAGTTGTAGTACCGAGGACTACTTTTCCCCTAAACAGATATTGACGATTATGCACTTTAGGTCTTTGGTGTTCCCAAACTTATTGGAGTAATAAATGCGCGATTTCCATTTGCCCGGCCGTTCCCCTGTCTTTGCCATGAATGGCATGTGCGCCACATCGCATTCACTAGCTGCAAAAGTTGCAGTACAAATCATGGAAAGCGGCGGAAATGCCGCGGATGCGGCCATTGCATCGGCAGTATTACTGGGCATATGCGAGCCGCAAATGACAGGTATCGGTGGCGATTGTTTTGTTCTTTTATCCCCAAATGGCACCGATGATGTAATCGCCCTGAATGGTTCAGGTCGCGCACCTAACGCATTATCCGCGCAAGAACTACGTGCCGCAGGACATAAAACCATTCCCATACACGGCGTAGAACCTGTGACTATTCCTGGCGCAATAGATGCGTTTTGTCGTCTTTCAAAAGATTACGGAAAATTAAGTTTAGCCACGGTTTTAGCCCCTGCAATTTATTATGCGAACGCAGGCGTACCTGTTGCACCACGTGTGGCGCGCGACTGGGCTGTTGCAGAAAACTTCCCGCAAGGGGACGCGCGAAAATTCTACTTGCTAAACGGTAAGGCCCCTCGTGTAGGGCAAGTATTTCGCGCACCCAATCAGGCGAAAGTACTAGAAAGAATTGCCGTTGAGGGCCGTGATGGGTTTTATCAAGGCGAAATTGCCGAGGATATGGTGAACTCACTCAATGCATTGGGTGGCGTGCATACTCTGGATGATTTTGCCAATAATGCCAGCGAATACACCCAGCCCATATCAGGGGAATATAAAGGCACCGAATTGGTTGAACATCCGCCGAACGGCCAAGGCGCCACTGCGATATTGTTGAATAATATATTGGCAAACTTCGATATAGCAGGAATGGATGCACTAGGATCTGAACGCGCACATATTGAAGCCGAAGCAACAAAACTTGCTTATGATGCACGCAACCGAATTATCGCTGACCCTGATTATACTACACGCCTTAACCACATGTTATCACCAGATACCGCAAATGCTTTGGCAGCATTAATAGATCCCAAACGGGCGACGCTAAATGTTAAAGAAATTAGTGAAAACGTTCATAAAGATACAGTTTACATAACTGTAGTGGACAAAGATCAGATGTCTGTTTCGTTGATATATTCGACATATCATAAATTCGGTTCCGGAATTGCGTCGGCAAAATTTGGCATTAACTTTCAAAACCGTGGACATGGGTTTACACTTGAACAAGGCCACCCGAATGAGGCCATGGGCGGGCGGCGCCCGATGCATACAATCATCCCCGCAATGTTGCGCAAAAACGGTAAAGTCACTATGCCATATGGTGTGATGGGTGGGGCATATCAACCCTGTGGGCATACCCGAATTATGTCAAATATGCTGGATTTCGGCATGGACGCACAAACCGCCATTGATGCACCACGTTGTTTTGCAGATGGTACAATGATGAAAGTTGAACGAGGTTATAGTGATGTCGTACGGGCAGAGTTAACCGATATGGGCCATTCTGTAACAATACCGGATGAGGCAATCGGTGGCGCGCAATCAATCCATATCAACTATGACGCAGGCATGTTGGAAGGCGCGTCTGATCCGCGCAAAGATGGCTGTGCTTTGGGTTATTAGGTAGGAAATACTCTAGTTCAGCTGAACTTCAAGACGGTATTTACCATTATTCATATCACCAAACAAATCTTCTACTTCAGGATGTTGAACAGGCTTGCCTGTGTTATCCATAACAAGGTTTTGCTCGGAAACATAAGCCACATAATAAGATGAATCGTTTTCTGCCAGTAGATGATAGAAGGGTTGTTCTTTGCTTGGGCGCATATCTTCGGGGATTGAATCCCACCATTCATCAGAATTTGAAAATTGTGGATCTATGTCAAAAATCACACCCCTAAACGGGTGTTTACGGTGACGAACCACCGTTCCAATTCCATATTTTGCGTTTACTTGCAGCACAGTAGCACCGAATCCCCAAATTCTAGCTTGCATCTATAGATGTATGAGGCAATTAATCCATATATTTAGCATAAAAATCAACCCAAATTAGGGAAACAGTCTGTGAACTTATTGACAACAGTCTTGCAAATCGTCGCACCGGTATTCATTTTGGCGTTAATCGGCTTTGTCTGGGTAAAGCGCGGATATGAGTATCGGGTGCAATTTGTTACCCAGATGGCAATGACCCTTTCAGTACCTTGCCTGGTCTTTGTCGCCTTGATGAAAGCAGATATTGACCGCAATGCGTTAGCTGCAACTTTTCTGGCTTCATGTGTTGCATATCTGGCTATAACGCTTGTGTTTGCTGTTTTGGTTAAGGTGATGCGGCTTGAAATACGCACGTTTCTGGCACCCCTAACATTTGGTAATACAGGCAACCTTGGTCTGCCTTTGGCTTTGTTCGCATTTGGTGAGGTTGGTTTAAGCTATGCCATCATAATTTTTGCAGTTATGGCGGTTTATTCTTTTTCTGTAGGGGTCTGGTTGGTTTCAGGCGGGGGTTCATTAATTAAAGTAATCAAAGAACCCTTAGTGGGTGCCACTATTTTGGGTGCGCTTTTCTTATATCAGGGTTGGCAAACACCAATTTGGCTAACAAACACACTGGAATTGATAGGGCAAATGGCGATCCCTTTAATGCTTATCACTCTTGGGGTCGCCCTTGCGCGCCTAAAGGCAAATAGCTTTCGCCGCGCGTTCATTCTGTCTTTAATCAAAGTTATCATCTGTAGCGGTATAGCTTGGGTCGTAGGCACATATTTTAAACTAGAGCCTATTGCCCTTGCAGTTTTGGTCATGCAAATTGCAACACCTGTAGCAGTTACTTCCTATCTTCTTGCAGAAAAATACGGGGCAGACGCAGGTGAAGTTGCAGGGCTTGTTGTGGTTTCAACTTTATTATCGGTTATCACAATCCCGATTACACTTGCGTTTTTCATCTAAACATTCTGGCAAACTTCAATTACACTATATGGAATAGCCAGCGACAGACTGGAAAAAAGCGAGCCAATGAAAAAAACCACACTCTTGTTAGTTCTTATGATTATGACCGCCTGTTCGGGCGCGGGCAAAGGTCCGCCGCGTAACTTGGATGATGCGTGTTCTATGATGTCACAACGTCCTAGCTGGCAAAAAACGTTGCAAAACGCCCAAGATAAATGGGGCGTTCCAATACCTATGTTCTTGGCCGCTATTTATCAGGAAAGTAAATTCGTACCTGATGCACGAACTAATTATCGATACGCTTTGGGTGTTATACCAATGGGCCGGCAATCTTCGGCCTATGGTTATGCCCAAGCCATCGACAGTACGTGGGACTGGTATAAACGCAAAGAGGGCGGGTTTGGTGCAAAACGCAATAACTTCGAAGATGCGGTTGATTTCATGGGCTGGTATATGAACGAAAGTTTTGAACGTAATGGCATATCAAAGTTTGATATGTACAATCAGTATCTGGCTTATCACGATGGTCATACTGGGTTTAAACGCGGGTCATATCGCAAAAAGAAATGGCTTATTCGGATCGCAGGCGAAGTACAATCACGCGCAATTCTATATCAAAATCAGCTAAGAACTTGCGGCGGATAGCGCCGCTAATTTCCGGCAGCTTGTCCTAGATCAATCGCGATCTGCTCAATATCAAACAAACTCTCAGATAGATGCACTGTTTTATTCAATTCTCCCAAAACCACAGTGGTTCTTTGCCCTGACTGATCTGTTACCACCCATTGGCGCAGCTCTATGGGATTTGCAGTAAATATCAGTTGAATGGTCCCGTTTTTCGGGCGCTTTGGGTCTTGGGCCGTGATCTTTGTCGTCGGCCCCTCTTCTATATGTGCCACAACAATACCGCTGGTTGTCAAATTCACATTCTTTTTCAGAATAATCCCCAAAGGTGTACGCCCGATGGGAAACCCTTGTGGGCCTGCGGATGATTTTTTATCAAAAATCGCAACTTGCCCTGTGCTGGCCACAACCAAAGCTGGATTTGGTTGTGCATATTCAAACCGCATTCTACCTGGTCGTTTCAGCATAAAACTACCCTTGGACAAAGTGTTGTCCGGGTTGACTTGCGTAAACGCACCCTTGGCGGATGTAAGTTGATTTAAGTAGCCCGATAGCTGATTAAGCGATAACTTTTCAGCGCTTACAACTGATGGAGTAAGGCATAGGGCGATAGCAGTGATTGTAGCAATCGTTTTCATAAGGGTCATTTAATCATTTTATAAGTTGCTTCAAGCCTACAAGTTATCACGAAATTGTATATGGTTGATTTTCGCTGATAGTTCGCCTTGAATGAAGTACCCCGTATTAACTATCGCGTTCATATATTAACCCACCATTTGCTGGGTCAACTATTTTAAGAATGTCGTTTATTGAAAATTCTAATGCATTGTTAGTGTTTATCGCTTTCGATGAAACTTTGATTAATGACTTAATGGTAAAAGCTACGCACATTTCTGTATTATTATAAATAGTCTCATCGACCATTTCAAAATCGGCCAATCCAAAGCTGTCTCCATATACAAAAGTTACGTAGACTTCATAGCCATCATCGATCCCTTCTAAAATTTCAGAAAGTTGCTTCATCGATTATTCACCGTAATGTTCTCCATATAGCAGATCGGAACAAATCCCGCCCTACTCAGGCAGTAAAATATCGCGTTTTCCCACATGATTTGCCGCTGACACAATGCCCTGATCTTCCATTTGTTCAACGATCTTGGCAGCTTTATTATACCCGATAGAAAGCTTGCGCTGAATATAGGACGTTGAACATTTACGATCTTTGGCAACGATCGCCACAGCCTGATCGTAAAGAGCATCTTCTTTGCCAGTGTTACCACCTAAGCCCAACACCAGATCGATATCGCTTTCTTTGCCACTTTCTGGCCCATCAACAACGCCGTGAACATATTCTGGTGCACCATATGATTTCAGATGATTAACAACTTCTTCAACCTCTTCATCACTTGCAAAAGGTCCGTGAACGCGGGTGATTTTTCCGCCGCCTTCCATATAAAGCATATCACCCATGCCTAGAAGTTGCTCAGCGCCCATCTCACCTAAAATCGTGCGGCTATCAATTTTTGATGTGACCTGAAACGAAATACGTGTGGGAAAGTTAGCTTTGATCGTGCCTGTAATCACATCCACAGACGGACGTTGGGTGGCCATTACCAGATGAATACCAGAGGCACGTGCCATTTGTGCAAGCCGCTGAATACACGCTTCAATTTCTTTACCTGCGACCATCATAAGATCAGCCATTTCATCGACGATAACAACGATATAAGGCAGCTTTTCAGGTGTGATTGATTCTGTTTCAAATATCGGTTCACCCGTATCTTCAGCAAAACCAGTTTGAACCGTGCGTTCAAAGTTTTCACCTTTAGCAAGCGCATTCGCAACACGGGCGTTATAACCGCTTACGTTGCGCACACCCATTTTAGACATTTTCCGGTAGCGCTCTTCCATTTCGCCAACCACCCATTTCAGGGCGACAACAGCCTTTTTAGGGTCGGTCACAACAGGGGATAGCAAATGCGGGATGCCGTCATAAACGGATAGCTCCAACATTTTGGGATCAATCATAATCATCCTGCACTCTTCAGGTGACAACTTATAAAGCAGCGACAAGATCATCGTGTTGATCGCAACTGATTTACCAGCGCCCGTAGTCCCTGCAATCAAAAGGTGGGGCATTTTTGCAAGGTTAGCTATTATTGAGTTACCGCCAATATCTTTACCAAGTGCAAGCGGTAGCCCGTGATTACCATCACCATATTCCTTGCCTGAAAGTAGTTCGCGCAACAAAACAGTTTCACGGTTTTCATTCGGCAGCTCAATACCAACAACAGACCGGCCAGGAACCGTAGAAACACGGGCCGAAAGGGCCGACATTGAACGGGCAATATCATCGGCCAAACCAATAACGCGACTGGCCTTAAGTCCAGGTGCGGGCTCCAGCTCATACATGGTTACAACAGGGCCTGGGCGTACCGAAACGATTTCACCTTTTACCCCGTAATCATCTAAAACATTTTCCAATAACCGTGCATTCTGTTCCAAGGCTTCATCACTTAAATGGTGACGCACAATCGTTGTAGGGCTTGCAAGTAAGTTCAACGGTGGGGTTTCATATTCAAATGATCTTGCTTCATTAAACAGGCTGGGTTGTGCCTCTGCCTTGGCTTTTTTACTTTTCTCAACTGGTTTGGGGGCAGTGTGCTGTACAACTTGCTTTGGTTCTTGTGTCGGCACGGAAAATATATTTTCCACAGGGTCATTCAAATCCAACACACCTTCATCATCAATAATAATCGGCTCTAAATGCGCCTCATCAGTCATAACAGGCTCTACCCGTTCACTGGATTTATCAGATATGCGTCGCGACAAGATTTTGTTTTGTATCGCTTGTGAAATGCGTAATTTGACCCGATCCTCTTCTGCTGTTTGCAAAGGTGGCTCAATATGTGGCGCAGTTGTTACTTCGGGTTCTCGTCTTTTTGTTAATCCAAAACTTGGCAAGGACGGCATCCCGATTTTTAAGGATGGCTTTGGTTCTTCCACAATAATTGGCTCGACAGTGGAAATCGCACGATCAACTACAGGTGCATTGCTTTCGGTATGCGTAGTAGATGGTATTTGAGGTTTATGTTTACCTAACAATCCAAATATAGCGGCAAAGCCATTAACGATACTAGCATAGGATAAAATGACCGCCATTATTGCATAACGTTTAATTACACGAAGTTCCGTCATGGTAAATCCATGTACATAAAGTCCAAGTGTAATCACAATTACCCCTAGAAGAAGGGTTGCAAATAACAGGCCCATTTCCAAACTTAGCGGGTTAAAGTCAACCAACAAACCTAAGGCCATGTCGCCAAACAAACCCCCAAGACCGAAGCTGTGTGCCCAGGTCAGTTCAGGCACATGGGTTGCAAGGAAAATCGCCGCCATTGCAGTGAAAACAGGTGAGAATATTACGCGGCTAATCGCACGACCTTCCCCGATATGCAGTATAAACCGTGTGCCCCAAACAACCGCAAACACAGGAATAGACCATGCTGTTTTACCAATAGTTAGCATTAATGTGCTGGCAACCGCTGCGCCAAAATCACCCAGAATATTCTGGGTAGGATCAGATGTTACATTAAACCGGCTGGGGTCATCGGGCGAATAGCTCCACATTATCAGCACAAACAAAATACCAATGGTAAGCAATCCAATGCCAATCAACTCTGATCCGCGTTTTTGGATCGCGGCTTGCATATGCTCTTCCAACAATGGATCGCGTGGTTTTGACTGATATGCCATTTAAACTACCTCATACATACATGCGCGTATTGCTTTCAATCCGCGCATAATTTCCTGCTCTGGGGCTACAAGAGCCACACGGATGTACCCCTTTGCGGGATCACCCTGTTTTGTTGGGCGTGCCAAATATTCCCCCGGCAAAACGCGCACACCTGTCGTTTGCCAAATTTTCAATGCAGCCGCTTCGCCATCTTCAACGGGAAGCCATAAAAAGAAACCTGCCTCTGGGCTTGAATAACCTTTGATGTTGCCAAAAACCTGATCCGCAATATCGTATTTTTTCGCATAAGCTGCACGATTTTCCACAACATGTACTTCATCATCCCATGCCGCCGCCGCTGCCATTTGTAATGGTAGCGGTAAAGGTGCGCCTGAATAATCGCGCAGCTGTTTTAGTTTACTTAATATCTTTGGCCCACCCGCGACACTGTCTCTTATACACATCTCCGAGCCCACGAGACTCCTGAGCATCTCGTA
>OLHJ01000696.1_pt1 | contig 9889 bp, 5 predicted proteins | sample 1609491 | NCBI WGS metagenome assembly OLHJ01 (sample SAMN05416861, study PRJEB24817) | seawater metagenome | isolation source: Sea water | place: Canada:Atlantic | collected 2013-11
TCTACACAGAGTAGATCGTCGGCAGCGTCAGATGTGTATAAGAGACAGCAAATACATTAAGGCTTCTAAAGGCGATACTCCAGAAAGTTTGGCTAAAAAAATGGAAATGGGCCCATGGCAAATTACCATGTATAATAACGTAAAAAAGGATTACCGTTTCACCGAAGGACAAGTGGTATACTTACAACCGAAGCGTGGGAAATCTAAAACATCCTACCATATTGTACGTCCAAGAGATTCCATTTGGACCATCTCACAGCAATATGGCGTTAAACAAAGTAAGATCCGTCAATACAATAAACTGAAGAAAAATCAATCTCTAAAGTCGGGGCAAAAGATTTATTTAAGAAGACATTAGTCTTCCTTTATTTTATAATTATCCATTTTCAAACCCAGTTTTCGAAGTCCTTTGATGGATAGGCCTCTTAATGACCCTACATATAATTCGGTAAGGTCACCAGAAAAAACTAGGGCAATGATGGTAATGGATAAATTTAATCTGAAATTAAAGCTGTTTAGAATAAATATAACCGTACCCAATAAAAGTGCCACTTCCACTAAAATCACCACTTTGGTAATGAGGTCGTAGTAGAGTTTGTAATGATCTCCAACCCAAATGAAAACGGCCACATTTAGGTATAGAATAATAAATGCGATTACAAATGCAGCCCAAGCAGGAGGGTTGTTAATGTAATCTTGGTTTAATATCATAGAAACCGTATTGGCGTGAACGGTCACCCCATACATGTCTGGGTAAGCCCTACCAGCAGATTGTGGGTTCATAGGGGTGAAAAACGTATCCTCTAGTGACGGTTCTCCAATCACCCGCTCACCCATAAAACCCATAATCACTATTTTATCTTTAATAAAAGAATAGTCCATGTCCTCATTAAGAAGTTCGGGATAATCAATACTATAGAATTTTGTGAAATTTCCTCGCCAATTAATGGATTCTCTCTCATTTCCCCGTGTAAGTAGCTTTTCTACTGCTGCAGAATCAAAAATTTGAGCAAGCTTAACGGGAAACGAGAGTAGGGAAGAGTCTTGAAAACAAAATTGGGGTGAAAACTGTCTAATAGTTCTGAAGCTTTCATCATCTGTAATAACATCCGCAAAACCATTTGCGGCAAACTGATTAAACTGAGGATGCGATGTGGAAAGAGAATCAAAACACGTAAAGTCCCTGGTAGGTTTCTCTAAATCGCTAACTAAAACAAGGTTTTCAACCTGCGATAAAGACATGATTAAAGGAATGTCCTCCGAAAAATCCTTCTTTGATCTAAAAAAGGCATCAATTCCTATAACCTTGGGTTTGTATTGATTCAGAATTTCAATTTGTTTCCCAATTTCTGAGCGACTCAAATGCCCAATGTTGACGAGTACTATATTAGTGTCTATTCTTTGATCCTCTCTGAGTTGACTAAATACTAAATCGGTAAGCTCAAAATCTCTTAAAGCATTTCCGATTGGGTCTAGCAACTTTGACTCAAACTGTACTGGAATTTTGGATAACAACCCCAGGAACAAGAAGATGAAAATAGTGCAGATTAAAACACTCTTTCGAAGAAGCAATTTCATATATAGTACGTTTTAGTAGTCCAAAAGTAGTATATATTTCGGGTGCTGATTATGAGGATATTAAATAAAAAATCGTTACTTTCGTAGATACTTCAATTTTGAGTGATTCCTAATCAAACTATTACAATGAAAAAGTTAGCACTATTTATGTTCGCTGCGGGAGTAAGCTTTACCAGTTTAGCGCAAGAAATGGTTTTTAAAACCTTGGCAGCAAAAGGAACCTGTATGGTTCAAAGAGGCGCAGATCCTGATAAATATACTCCAATTGCAACTGGCCTAAAGATTTTTGAAGATGATAAAATTATTATTACGGGTTCTTCTAGTTATGTTGGACTTGTGAGTACTGAAGGTAAGGCATTAGAACTTAAAAAGGGTGGCGTTTATTACGTAAAGGATTTATCGAAGGCCTTAGCTAGTGGAAGTTCTTCTATGGCGCAAAAGTACTTGTCCCTTTTAGTTGATGATATGACTAAGGTAGATGATAACACGGCTCGTAATATGAAATATACAGGTTCTGTTGAGAGGTCTGTTGAGAATAAAGAAATTGTATTGTTCTTACCGGAAACTACTAAAATTGCAAGTAGTCAAGGTGAGGTGCAATGGTTTCCAAAATCTACTGTGGAGTCTTATTCTATTAAAATAGTTGACTCGTACGAGGAGTCAGTGTTTAATGATAATACTAATTCACAAAATATTACGATTGATTTTGCTAGCTTGAATATGAACCCTGGACAGATTTATAAACTTCAAGTGGCTGATGCCTCTAATGAAGAATCTAATTCTGGGTATATTTCCTTAGAGGTACCCACGCGTTCTGAATTAGCAAAATATGAATCTGATTTAAGCGTTTTGAGAAGCGAAGTGCCAGAAAAGTCTGCGATAGGGGATATGGTAATTGCTACCTATTTTGAAGATCAAGAATTGTTCTTAAATGCTATTCCTTATTATGAAAGTGCCATTGAAAAAGAACCAAATATTGTAGAGTTTCAGGACGCTTACAATATGTTCTTATTCAAAATTGGATTGGAAGAATTAAAGGAAAAGAAATAAAAAGGAATCAATAATAGTTAAAGTCTCTTCAATTTTTTGGAGAGACTTTTTTTATGCGCTTTCCAAAAGGTTTTGGATGCGAATTACTTCCTTTTGGTTGGATAAAGTCAATAAAGAGATAACCCTGTTCCCGTGAAGTTCTAGAGCATACCTTTTACGTCCCCTCTGGTTAAACTTTTTAAATACGAGTTGGTGGGGCCTAAATTTCTCAAAACTTTGAGAATGTTTTTTTGAAAATAAGTTATGCCTAGTTATCCCAAGTTCCGTTGCCTTGGTATTAATAATGATTTCCGTGTAGAACACTTTGGCTAACAGGGTTGCAATTACTTCTATCGTCAAGAATAATATACTAAAGCCACACCCAATTAGGAATGCATGAAGTTTACCTATTGATGTCCAATAGGAGGAAATAACACCCATTAAAAAGCCCAAAATAAATGGAATCAAAATTCTTTTCAGAGTGAATTTACCTTGGTTGGATATACTAAAACTATCCTCGGTAGAGGAAATAGAAATTGATCTTTTCACCAGTTCAATTAATCCAATCCTACCATAATAAAAGAACCCCAATAAATAGGATCTTTATATTCTTCTAAAATGGCCTTTTTCGCATTATTAAACGCGGAACGTTTGTCTCCTGTTTTCACCCATTCGGTATAGAATAAGGTAACTAATTTTTGGGTCACGGCATCATCAACCTTAAAAAGTGTCATTACTACGTTTTGGGCTCCAGCCACCAAAAATGAACGTTGTAAACCATATACACCTTCACCAGACTTAACTTCTCCACGTCCCGTTTCACAAGCACTCAAGAAAACAATTTCTGTATGGTCCAGATTCAGGTTCATGGCTTCAAAAGCCGTTAAAACACCATCTTCTTGGTTGAATTTATATACATTTTCTGTAGCTAATAATGGTCCAGCTCCAGTAAACAATAACCCAGATCTAAGTAACGGATTACTTTTTTGTTTTTGTTCACCACCAACTAAATCTGATTCTAATTCTGCAGTTTGATCTGCCATAAAGAAACCATGTGTTGCAATGTGCAATATTCTTGGACTTTCCACTTGCTTCAACTCTGTTTCCGAAGCTTCTTTTCCAATATATTTCATGGTAACCCAGTCATTGGATGTGAGAAAACTATCTAACATATTTACTTCAAGTTCTGCCCCAGGTAAAGCGTCTAACGGAGTAATGGTGTTTACCGATTCTCCCGTACTATTTTCATCTTCAAATTGAGGATTCCCGAACATTACTGCCGTAGTATTGGTGTAAACCGTTTGGCCTTTCTGACTTTGTTCTACAATATCTCTAGTGTTACTAATAAAGTAAAAAGTGTACTTATCAATCAAATACTGCTTATCTGTGTTAATAAAAGTCTCTGGATTTAATTGGTTGTACACTCCATCACCCGAAAAATAAACCGTCTTTTTACCTCTAAGCTTAGAGTCAAAATATTCCCAATACTGAGCGTAGGTTTTTCTATCCTCCGATTTTTGCTTAACCGCATTTTGGTAGTAGCTAAAATATTTTGTTTCTAAGTCATTCCCGTTAGGTAGAATCACCATTTGGGGAGTGTCTTTGGTTTCTTTCGAAACAAATAGCCCTACATAAATGACCGAATCCGTAAATTCAGTATCAAAGTAATTGAAACGAATAACCTCCATGGCAGCTTCTTCGGGTTCCATTTTATTTTTAACCATGACCCAGTTTACGGCCTTACTCTCATAATTCTGTGCAAACCCTTCCGTGCTCTCACTTAATTGTTTTTCTAATGAATTAATTTGAGAACGTAATTCTGTAATGTTAATTTCCAAAGAATCAAGTGTAGGTTGATTCATACCTTGAGCTTTCAGCAAAAGGTCTTTCTTACTCTGCCAAGTTTGATACTCCTCAATCATCTCTGGAGAACCGTAGGTCATAATTCTTTCTTTCAGCTTTACCGAGGAGTTTAAAAGAATAGCTTTAGTAGCTAATCGGTTGTTATACATTTCACCAATAATACCCTTGTCGTCTCTGTAATAATGTAAAGCAAGCGAATTAAATAACTCAAAATCACCTTGTATACTCGACCAGTAGTTTGCTTTTTCCACTTCTGAAAGAGAAGGAAAATAAGTATTGATATAACTAAGGTACATTTTGGTAGACTCTCTCAAGGTAGCGGCAGCACTTTTGTAATTCTTTTGCGCGTAAAATGTTCTTCCTTTTTTACTCAAGGTAGCTACATATTTAGGATGTGAATCACTAAATATTTTCTTGTAAATAGATAATGCTTTGTCATAAAATAAATGTGCATTAACGTAACCCTGCTTTTTGTAGTAGAGTGTAGCCATATTAACTTGGTTGTCGGCTGTTTTATAATGATTATCCCCGTAGGTTGAAGAATAAATTAAATTGGCCGCTTGTAATTGAATTAGAGCTTGGTCATAGTTTTTTTCCTTAATATAAACCATAGCTTTTAGCTCCGTTACCTCGGCAATCATAGGATGATGATCATTCACATTTTGTGTAATTATATCATTAGCCCTATTTAAGTCATTCATCATTATTTCTAACTGGGTTTCCATTTCTAGTTGCACCCGAGTTTTCTTTAATAATAAATCGGCAATGTTTAAGTACATCGGTCCAAACTTTGACTCAAATGATTGTAAAATTGAATTATAAACGCTCACGGATCTCTTGTAGTCACCCATTTTGAAATAGACCTCACCTAACAAGGTTTTTCTTTCCAAATACCGCAGGGAATTTTCGCCATAAACAGCGTAACTAATGGCAACAGCTTTGTTAATCATCTTTTCTGATTCGATTAACTTTCCTTGGACTAAGTATAACTGTCCTAATAGTGCATAGGTATTAATAAGTTCGGGGCTATCTTCTCCCAGCTTTTCTTTTTTTAGAGAAACAGTTTCTAGCAGAATTTTTTCAGCATTATCATATTTACCCACTTCAAAATATAATTCTGCTAATCCTTCCTGCATCGTAACCGGAAGCATTTCATTGACCACGGCAAATCTTTTTGCATTTTGATAGGCATCATTTAGGTTTTTCCTCGAGCTAGGGAAATCTCCATTTATGGCATATAATTCACCCAAGGCCTGTTGGGTATAAATGTAGTTTTGCGTTTTAGTCTTTTTCTCCGTTTTGAAAATTTGCATCGCTTTTTCCAAGTTTTCTTGAGCCGAAGTATAGTCGCCCAAGTCAATTTGAACCTGAGCCATTTTTTGAAGAATTAAAGCATATTCTTCTGTAGACTCACCATATTTAACGGAGTTAATTTCGGCCAGTTGTTCATATTGCCCAATAGCTTTTTTAAATTCATCTTTCTTGGAGCTAATTTGAGCGTAGTCGGTTAAAAATCGTCCATAAAAAGGGTGATAGGGATGGAGTTCTTTTTCCACAAAAACGGTGTAATATTTATGGAACAGAGAATCGGCAATACCGTAATCCGAAGTATAATTCAAATAAAAAGATCCCAGCTCTAGGTTGGCATTGTAGAAAAAAGAACTGGAGTCTGAATTATTGAAATCAGCAATCTCCACAATTCGTTCGTAGGTTTTCTTTGCCCCTGAATAATCGTATAAACTGATTTGAGCTTTTGCTAAATCGTATAAAAAACTAACTTGACCCGCATCGTTTGAACCATAATAGTCCGCTATTTTTAGAGCCTGTTTTGACATTTGTTTCCCGTATACTTTATACTTTGCTTTTGATAAATATTGTAACTGATTCAAATATTCACCGGTATATACGTGCGTAGAGTTTTTCTTGTAATTGTTTTGAACCTCTCGCTCATATTGCTTAATTGCTTTATTGTATTTGGAGTAATTTTCAAGTTGGGCCGCTGCACGTATTTCATTTTCAAAAATGTCCAAATATTTCAGGTTCGGAATGGCATACCGAACATTTGTAGCGTATTTCTTTCTAATATTTTTTAAATCTAAAGCAGCATAAGGATCACCTTTTAAAACCCTAAGTTTAGTGTAGCCATACCTATTATTCAAATAGCTCATTTCTTTTTTCTTTACCATTTGAAGCAAGTCGGCTCTATTCTTAACGTAGATAGAATCTGCAGCGTTCAAATCTCCCTGACCTAAGGCTATATCACCACGCATTACCATTAACTCCCCAAGGGTGTTTTGTCGTGCACTATATTCTTTCTTTTTTAGTTTGGTGAGTTCTTCCTTGTCTTTTTTTGGATTGTAAATCATTTGATTTCTTACCGATAGTTTTTCTTGATACGAAATGGTAGAGTCAATAAATTGCTTTGCTTGATTGTAGCTCATGGTAGATACGTACAAATGCATCAAATCAATTCGAATAGTTTGAGCCCAATATCCTTTAGGGTCACTTTTTTCGTTGATAAATTCTTGCGCTTTTTCAAAGTGAATTTTTGCTTGTTCGAAATTTTGATAACCAAAAGCAGCAGTCGCCATGGTTAAATTTCCCATAATTTGTAAAGAATCAGATTTACTAAGGCTAGAAGTATCCCATTGTTGGATGACATCTAATAGTAAAGTGTCATTTCCTAGACGCTCTCCAATAGCCCCTTCATATTTGTAGAATAAAGCTTTTGCGGGGAGTTGGTATGAGGTTAATTCGCCTTTTTTATCCATTTTACGCAAAAGAGAACGTACTGTAGAGGAAGACTGATAGTATTTACCATATCTGTAATTTGTTTCTAACTTTTGGTATTCTTTGAACCAAGATTGATCTTCTTGAGAAAAACCAAAAATTGGAATGCATATTAGCAGTAGTAAAAGTTTGTTCATGTTTAGGAATGCTTTAGAATATATTATCTATAATCTCTGTTCATGGTTAGGTTTAAACCCACTCTTAAACTGGGGTTGAAGCTATTGTTGTATAGTAACGGATCAAAAATATTATCTGTTAATGCGTGTACTTGCAAGGGCCCCAGATTTAAAGCAAATCCAACTCCCAAATTATTTACTTCTTCTTGATTATCTACAATGGCATACGAAACCATGTAGTTTAAAAATCGTTTTACCCTTCCTTGAATCCCAATTCGAAGTCTGGGTTCAAAATAATTCTTTGCGAAGACTCCTTCACCTAAAAGAGTAACTTCAATCTTGGGCGTTAAAAAGTATCCGTACGAGGCCAGAACCCTTGTGGGTGTAATAGTTTCATATGCCAGTTTCTCTTGAGTTGGATCCACCTTTGAAACGATACTATCGTAAATTCCACTTAGACCATCACTGGAACCAGGATTTACCAAATCGCTCCAATCAATGGTGTTAAAATCCACGCGAACATCCTCGGCTACATAGTTCTTAACATTTTCTTTCCAGGTGATGGTTCCCATTAAATCAATCACACTTGCTGCAATTCTAGATTTTGAATTTAATTTATAATCAAATCCAAAATCTAAAGCATATCCGTAGTTTGAATATCCTGCAATGGCTCGAAGAGGGTTTTCTGAATAGTCTGAATAGTTTTCTAATCCCGAGGTTTGCATATTAATATCAATTAATGAAGCTAAATCATTATTGGCATTAGGCGTTTCCACCACAAATGCAGAAGAGTTGGTCCGTATATTAGCTATACCTGATAACAATTTTACACGTGCTCCAATATTTAGTTCATTGGTGAAACTTCGGGCCCAGCCCAATGAAAATTCTCTAACATGAGAATATTGAACTTTGGTTCCTTCTATCGTATGTCCATTGACAATTCCTTTTTCATCATATACTTCCGTAATTAATGCCGCCATTTCCTTTGGGAATATAAACTCACCGGTTAAACGGTCATTACTGGCAATAAAGAAATAGTTCTTGTCTACAGAGAATCCAATATGCAAAGCTTCCAAATAACTTGCCGCATACAATAAGTTTTCATCCTCGAGTCCATTTAAAAACTTATCTACATCCAGCCGTAAAGTTCCAAACTCATCAACGCTTGCAACATCTGAAGTAACAAAATTTGATTTTCCTACCTGCGCATACTGCGAACCTAAACCTGGAATAGAAACATTAACCCTTCCTAATGGAATGAAGGCAGGATTGGCATAGACCACTTGAGGTATGTGTCGCATATTATATAGGCTCATTACATTTTGCGCAGATGCATAATTTGTAGCCAATAGTAACGTAGCAATTATCAGTTTTTTCATCGATTACCGGGGGTTTGTTAGATTGGAAAATTAAAAAAAATATAGGAATAATGCACCATTCAAGACCTGCAATAATTATCCTTTAACCTTAAGTATTCTTAGTTTAAAGTGTAATTAAATAGGTAGCCATCTCGGTCAATGGTTAGTACATTTAAACGACCGTCATTATTAATGTCTGTAATTGTAAATGGAGAAGCCCCCTTTAAGGGAAATGGAGATAAGTTTTCTCCGTTTTTTTCAATCAAGAAAATCTTATTTTCATTGAACGAGGTTACACCCACATATTGAGTTTCATTAAAATGATACATATAAGGTATCTCTGTAATTTGATTTCGAGTACTGAAGTGGAAAAGTTCTCTACCGTCTAAAGAATATCCAGTAACTCGGTTCCTGGTGGTCATCAAAAACTCTTTTCGCAAATCTTCGTCAATCCGTGCGTAGTTATGCATGGTGATGGAGTCTGTATGGATGGAGAACAGAGTTTCTTTTTCATCAGCTAAACTTATTTGAACCAAATCTTGTTGATCTGTAAAAGCGTAAATAAAAGTGTTCGATAGTTGACTTCCAGGTGCTAAAAAGTAATTTCCTTTTATAGAATGATTGATTTTAGATTTTAACCTTAATCTTTTTTCGCCACGTCTATTTAAAACCAATAATTCACCATTTCTTAAAACCGTAATCAGATAATCACGCCCTTTAATTCGTGCAAATTTTATGGGCTGTGCAGCTGCTGGTTTTGTGGGTTGTTGGTTCCAGCCCCTTGTGGGTTGCCCATTCACACCAAAATTATAAATATGTCCATTGTTTGCTGGGATCAAAAATCGATAGTTTTTATCTTCTTCATAATCTGCAATTAGCATGGAAGTCGATGTTAAACTTGGAATATTGATCGGGAAATTCTTTACATCATTTCCATTTCGGTCAATTAGATAAATATGAGAGTTTGTATTAAATGTGATCTGTAATTTGTTGTTCTTATACATATCAATTTGTTGTACATCACCTAAAATCTGTCCCTCCACTTCTCGTTGCCAAAGAATTTTTCCTTTATTATCTGTTAAATAGATATTATTTGCGGTGTCTTGAACCTGTCTCTTATACACATCTCCGAGCCCACGAGACTCCTGAGCATCT
>OLHJ01000698.1_pt1 | contig 9885 bp, 6 predicted proteins | sample 1609491 | NCBI WGS metagenome assembly OLHJ01 (sample SAMN05416861, study PRJEB24817) | seawater metagenome | isolation source: Sea water | place: Canada:Atlantic | collected 2013-11
CATTTTTATGGGCTTATAATTATTTCATCAGTAAAAATCCAACTTTTACCTCCGTGTTTTGCACCGAGATGCCAATTGGGTATATCTCCTAAGTTTATGGCAACTATTTTAATGTGCGAGTATGTTTTTGAGCTAAGTTTACTTTTAGCAGTTTTAATTATAACGTCCTCGTTTGGTGATGTTTTACCAAAATTAATGGTGTTTATTAGATTATAATTATGTCCATCGTTAGATCCGTAAAAGGAAACTTTAGTAGGTAGAAATATCCATGAGCGTTGGTCTTCTAAAAAATTAATAGCAGCAGATTTTAGCTTTTTATTAGCACCTAAACTGATTATGGCCTCTACGTTTTTGTTATGGTAACCTTGCCAAGTGCCAGTTCTAAAATCTTTAGCGCCAACAACGCCGTCTACTAATGCGTTTTTTCCACCGCCACTGTAACGATCGGCAAAAGTGGTGTTTAAATCTAATTTTAAATGAGGATTAATTTTAAAAAAGTGCGTTTCAATTACGGCACTTTTAGTTCCCTGTAATTCGGCATAAACTTTTAAACTAATGGCTTTATTAATATTGATTGGTGTTTCATAGGCTTTGAATTCGGAATCATTTACAGCATAAAATAGAGTTGCATTTTTAGTGTTGCTGGCTAATTTAATTTGAGTTTTATCGCTAAAAGCAATGTCGCCTGATGCAATAAATGGTGCGGAAACAATTAAATGTTCTGTGATTTCGGTTTTAGGTGCGCTGCCAATTTGGGTTGCCCATTGCGATGGTTTATCGCTCATTTCAAATTCTAATAAACCACCATTCATAAGGTCTTCATGCGTAATGAAACTGTGTGTTAAATTTTTAGAATTTAATTTAGCAGACTTAATATAGAAGTTGGTTTTGCTTAAATTATAAGCTTTAATAGTAAAGTTTTTGCCGTTTTCTAAATGAATGGTTGCTGTTTTAAATAAGGGACTTCCAATAATATAGGTGTTATCTCCAGGTGTAACAGGATAAAAACCTAAAGAGCTAAAAATATACCAAGCACTCATTTGGCCGCAGTCTTCATTGCCAGAAATACCATCGGGTGAGTTATGGTATAATTGAGTCAAAATGGCATTTATTTTCTCTTGTGTTTTGTGGGGTTTATTTACAAAATTATAAAGATAAGCCATATGGTGACTTGGTTCATTTCCATGTGCATATTGCCCAATTAAGCCTGTAATATCTACTTGATGTGCACCTGAAGTTTCGTCTTTAGCGTTAAATAAATCATCTAGTTTTTGTTCTAATTTCACTTTTCCGCCCATTAAATTGGTGAAGCCTGAAATATCTTGTGGGACATAAAAACTGTATTGCCACGAATTGGCCTCAGTATAATTAAAGTTTACCTCATAAGGATCAAAAGGCGTAAACCATGTATTCCTGAATCGGCCGCGCATAAACTGTGTTTCGGGGTCAAATACATTTTTGTAATTTTGTGCCCGCTGGTAAAATATCCGAGCATCTTCAGGTTTATTTAGTGTATCAGCCATTTTTGCAATGGCCCAATCATCATAGGCATACTCCAAGGTTTTAGAGACCGATTCGCTTTCGTTTTCAACAGGGATAAATCCAAATTTCTTGTAACTTTCTAAGCCTAATTTGTTTTGATTCGCCGAGTGTTTCATTGCACTTAGTGCTTTTTGAGCATCATAATTATTGATGCCTTTTAAGTAAGCGTCAGAAATAACAGGAACAGCATGATAGCCAATCATACAACCCGTATAATTCCCTGCTAAATCCCAAATAGGCATAATGCCACCTTCGTCATATTTGGCTAAAAAGGTATTTATAAAATCATTGGTTTTGTCTTGCTCTATTATGGTGTATAACGGATGTGTCGCACGATAGGTATCCCAAAGCGAAAAAACGGTATAATATTCGAAATCTTTAGTGTGATGAATTTTTAAATCCATACCACGATAGCGACCATCGACATCTTGATATAAATTAGGGGCAATCATACTATGGTACATAGACGTGTAAAAATTGATTTTGTTATTGGTATTATCATCTTCAATAACAATTTTTTCAAGCTGTTGCTTCCAAGTATTTTCGGCTTCTCTTTTTACTGTTTCAAAGGTTTTATTGCCAATTTCTTGGTTTAAATTACGTTTAGCGCCTTCTAGATCTACTGCCGAAATTCCTATTTTAATAATTACAGGTTCGTTGTTAGGATTAATAAAAGTAAGGGCTGCTTTTCGTACGTTAGGTAATTCTTTGTTTAGGGACGATTCTAGAATCTTTTTAAAAGGATGCGAGGTTTTAATGGCAAAAAATAAACGCTGGTCTTTTGCCCAAGCCTTTGAGTGACGATACCCAGAAACAGCTCTTTTCGAGTTCACATTCAATTTAGAATCTAGTACTTCATCTCTGTGTTCCAAATCTAAAATAACAACTTGTCTACTGCCTGCTTCAAAGGTATATCTGTGCATACCGCTGCGCTCCGAAACAGTTAATTCCACATCAATATTCGTCGCATCTAAATGCACCTTGTAGAAACCAGGTTCAGCAATTTCTCTATCGTGACGAAATTTAGATTTATACCCCTCTTTCCCGTCAGCACCATTATTAAAAACTACTTTATTGGTGGGCATTACCAAGACATCTCCATAATCCGAAACTCCTGTCCCACTTAAATGTGTGTGAGAAAATCCATAAATCTCAGTATCTGTATAATGATATCCCGAACAACCATCCCATCCGTCTAAACGTGTATCTGGACTCAATTGCATCATCCCAAAAGGCATAGTGGCTCCAGGATATGTGTGACCATGTCCTCCAGTACCAATAAATGGGTTTACATAATTAGTAAGTGCTTTGTCTTTTTTTGCAATTTGGGTATCACTATCAAAGGAGCAACTAGTTAAAATGATAGATAAAAAAGCAACAGAAAAGAGTAGTCTCATAAATGGGTTTTTAATTCGAATGAAAAGATAGTAAATCCAATCGCATATTTCAAACAGACTCTTAACATATCGTTAAATATATTTTATGTGCTAAGTTCCCTTTCAAATTGCGTTATCTTTGAAGAAACCACATTATATGATTCGTTGGGTTATCTTTATTTTAATCTATTCTCTTTTTTCAGTATACGGCTATCAAGCTATTAAAACAGTAACAAAATTAAGTTGGTTGCATTATCTTTTCATTGCTATTGCAGTTGTAGTTGCAGGTAATTTTATATATCAATTTTCTATAGGTTCTGAAGGACGAGATTTAAATCCAGCTAAGAGTTATGCTTTTGGGTTTTTACTGGCATTTATGTCTTTAAATTTAGTCATCGTTCCTATTTTGATAGGTGAAGATATTATTCGAGTTTTTCTGGGACTGTATGACAAGTTATTTGCTACAAAAGAATCGTTCTACTTGCCATCTAGGCGAAAGTTTATAAGTACTGTTGCACTAGGATTGGCTGCTATTCCTTTTGCATCTTTGCTTTATGGAATGTATAAAGGAAAATATCGATTTAGAGTTTTAGATTACGTACTTCATTTTGAAGATTTGCCGGATGCTTTTGATGGTTATAAAATCACTCAGATTAGTGATATACATTCAGGGAGTTTTGATAATAGAGAAAAGATTGAATATGGTGTTAATCTTATTAATGAACAAAAATCGGATGTGATTATGTTTACTGGTGATATGGTAAATAATAAAGCTTCAGAGATGTTACCTTGGAAAGATCTTTTCGGAACTTTAGAAGCCAAAGATGGTGTGTTTTCTATTTTAGGAAATCACGATTATGGTGATTATGTGAATTGGGACTCTAAAGAAGAAAAATCTAAAAACCTTGACGATTTGAAAGTACTTCAAAAAGAAATGGGTTATAACTTATTATTAAATGAATCTCATTTTTTAGAACGAAATGGAGAACGAATCGCTATAGTAGGAGTTGAAAATTGGGGAGAACACGGATTTAAAAAGTCTGGAGATCTCAAGAAAGCATCTGCAAAAGTAAACGCGGAAGATTTTAAAATACTAATGAGCCATGACCCAAGTCATTGGGAAGCTGAGGTTGTAAATGATGATTATCATTACCATTTAACGTTAAGTGGTCATACACATGGTATGCAATTTGGAATTGAAATTCCTGGTTGGATAAAATGGAGTCCTGTAAAATGGAGATATAAGCAATGGGCAGGAATTTACCAGCAGTTGGGACAATATATAAATGTAAATAGAGGATTTGGTTATTTAGGATATCCAGGACGTGTTGGGATTTGGCCTGAAGTAACTGTAATTACACTTAAAAAAGGCTCAAATAATGCATAATAGTGTGGAAATGTTATATTTGTATATAGATATTTGATTTAAAAGTTTAAACGTATGTCAAAATTTGGGGAACTTATAGATGTTGATATTCCTGTTTTATTGGATTTTTTCACAGAATGGAATGAACAATCTACAGCAATGCATCCAGTAATGCGAGATGTTGCTGCCGCTCTAGGTGATAAAGCTAAAGTCATAAAAATTGATGTTGATAAAAATAAGGAATTGGCTGAAGCACTTCGCGTGAAAGGCTTACCAACACTTATTATTTATAAAAATGGCGAAATGAAATGGCGTCATAGTGGAGAACAAGATGCTAATACACTTATTGGTATTGTTCAGGAGTTTCTTTAGTAACTTAAGGATTTAAATTTATAACCTGCTTCACTAAAATATTCCAAAACTTTCGGAAGTGCATACATCATGTTTTTTGATGCCTTTAAACTATCGTGAAATACGATAATACTTCCTTCTTTACTTTTTGAAATTACATTGTTTAAGCAATCTTTTCCTGAAACCTCTTTTTGCCAATCGAAAGATAATACGTCCCACATGATGATTTTATAGTCTAAAGCCATCAGTTTTTTGCCTTGCTTAGGTTTTATTTGTCCGTATGGAGGACGAAATAAATAGGATCTTTTAGATTGCTGCAATTCTATTTGTTCTTCCGCTTCTAAAACTTCGGTTATATAAGCTTTGGTTTTTGTTTTCCAACCCTTTACATGATGTTGCGTGTGATTGCCTATGGCATGGCCATCATTGACAATATTTTGAAAGATAATAGGATGTTTTTCAATGTTAGCTCCTATACAAAAGAACGTTGCTTTAGCATTGTATTGTTTAAGTATATCTAGAGTCCAATTTGTAATTTCTGGAGTAGGACCATCATCAAAAGTTAAATACAATTCTTTAGTAGTGCTTGGAATGTCCCAAATATAATTTGGAAACATTTTTTTTGCAGCTAAAGGTGTTTTAACAGGTGTGATTTTCACAATTCCTATTGATCTAATTTTAAAATATTGTCTATAGTATCTTTTGCAATATCGGCATCTTCTCTTATGAATTCATCTTCATCAGATTCATCTTCACCAGTAAAATGTTTAAAGAGTCTAAGATAGTTATTGAATTTCTCTGTTTCTTCTAATGCCAAATCTTTATCATTATAAATCACAAGCAAATCAACTAAACCTCTATAACGTTCTATATCTGAAACAATTTCATCGAGATATCGTGTTTGGTTTTCAATAGATAATTCGCTGTAATACTTTAAGCTTTCTTGATATTTTATTGCGACATCATGATATAGTTTTCTAGCTTTATCAGTTTTTTCAATTTCATAGTAAGCTCCAATATAAGGCTCAAGCAATGTATAATATCCAAATTTATCAACTGGCATTTTTTGCATTGCTAAGTCAGCAATATTTTCTGCTTTATCAAGTTGGTCTTCATTAATGAGTTGTTCCATTAAACGAGCAAGATTACCTCTGTAAGTAATGCCGTTTTTTCGAGTTTCAACATCGTGATAAATATCGTCACTACCACTATTTCCCCAACCCCAAGACATCACTTTGTCGTACATTAAGTCTGAATCGATTCGTCCCATATCAAACGGATTAGCTCGGTCTACAGCAGTTTTGATTGGAACTAATTTATAACACAAACCATCTAATTGAAGGAAATCTTTCATCCAAACATAATCTTCCTCGCTAAATGCTCCTCCTGTAAAATAGATAGGACGTTTCCAATCGTTATTGGCAACGATATCTAACATTAATAACCTGTTTTTGTATAATGCGCTACTTTTAATTTCAACATCTAAATACGGTAGTATTTTATCAGCATCTTTTTGCTTAACAATGCCATTGTCTAAAACAGTTTGCTTGTCGACAGGGACTCTAATATAACGTGTTGGAAAATAATTTGAATTAAGTAATTGTGATGGATATCCACTAGGATCTTCGCCTTCACGCTGTAAAACATATTTCAGTTTATATTTAGGGTCGTCATTAGCAATAAAGTTCATGAAGTCTTTTATCATCAATGTGTCATCTGTAATTTCTCGCCTCATTACGTAATCTCTTGTCCCATATTTGTATTGGTCATGCGTTAATTGAGAAGGAATTGGATCACTTTCGTAAGCTTTACGTTTCATTTGGTCAATATACCAATCCGTTTGAAACAGACTTGTATTAACCACTCTTACATCTGTACGAACGCCTTCGATTTCTTGTAAATACCAGAGCGGGAAACTGTCATTATCACCAATAGTAAATAGTATAGCATTAGGCGCACAAGATTCTAAATACTGTCTAGCCATAGCGTTTGCAGTATATTTATCAGATCTATCATGATCATCCCAATTGTTTGCTGCTAAAATTCCAGGAACTAATACTAAGCATACTATAGTGATTGCAGGAGCTAAAAACTTTGATGTTACTTTACTTCTTAAAAGATCATAAATGGCGTAAACACCAAAACCAATCCAAATAGCAAACACATAAAATGAACCTACTACAGAATAGTCTCTTTCTCTAGGTTCAAAAGGTCTAACATTAGTGTAAAACTGAATTGCTAATCCTGTAAACAGAAAGAATACCAACATCATCCAAAAGCGTTTTGGGTCTTTATACATGAGATAAAAGAACCCGATAAGTCCTAATATAAAAGGAAGGAAATAGTAAGTGTTTCTTGCCTTGTTGTTTTCAACATCACCTGGTAAGTTCTCTTGAGACATGCCTAAGTGTAATTCATCAATAAGATCAATACCACTAATCCAATTGCCATGTAAACTAGTATATTTTCCTTGAATATCATCTTGACGTCCTGTGAAATTCCACATAAAATAACGCCAATACATATACCCTAATTGGTAATCTATCATATAATAGAAATTATCAACAAGAGAAGGTTTTTCAATATCTAAAAATTGTTGTCCAAATTGTTTGAGGAAGTCATGATAGTCTTCATAATCAATTTGGCCTTCCATTACGTCTTTCCTAAAAGCATTAATTTGTTCTTTAAGGCTATTTACTCTCATGTTGGAATATTGACTAGCTTCCTCATTAGAGTAACCTTGAGCCAATGCATCATCATAAAGTGTGATCCCTAAATCTGGTTTGATCTTAAAATCTAGTAAACCAGTAAACATCATATAATTTTCAGCATGTTCTGTACTCCACATACGCGGTAAAATTGCTGCTTGCTCAGAATTATAATTTTGTTTAGAGTTTTTATAGTCGTTTACAATAACATATTCACCTTTTTCATAATCTTTTTCATACTTAGGTTTATCATCAATATAAGGGTTGTTATCATCTAAGCCTGTATACTGTTCAGTAAAAAGTGGACCGTAAAACAAATGTGTTTCTGGATACTGTTCTAAGTTATAGTATGCCAAGAGTTCTCTTGCACTTGATGGATTGTTTTCATTAATAATTACATTAGCATTAGCTCTTATTGGAAGCATAAGCCATGATGAAAATCCTATGAAAATAAAGATTAAACATAAGATTAAGGTGTTAGCATATTTGTAACCCTTCTTTTTTGTTTCTTTTAAACCGAAGTAAAATGCTGCAACCAAAACTAAACCAGCAATGATTGATCCTGAATTAAATGGCAAGCCTATAGTATTGACAAAGAAAATTTCTGAGGCACTAAATAGCTTAAGTGCATTAGGGAGTAGCAATTTAAATATGAACAATAAAATAGCAACAGCTACAATATTGGCAACAATAAAATTCTTAGTATTTACTTTTTGATAATTCTTGAAAAAGTAAATGAGACCAAGAGCAGGTATCGTTAATAGTCCCATGAAGTGTACACCAAACGATAGTCCAATTACAAAAGCAATTAAGATTAACCATCTATGTCCTCTAGGTTCGTGCATGTCTTGTTCCCAACGCAGTCCTAAATAAAACAAAACAGCCATAATAAGAGTTGCCATTGCATAGACTTCAGTTTCTACGGCATTAAACCAAAACGAGTCTGTAAATGTAAAAGCTAAACTACCAACTAGAGCACTTCCTAAAATTGCAATTGATGCATTATTAGTAATTTCTCCTTCGTTAGATACTAGTTTTTTCAATAAGATGCTTATAGTCCAGAACATAAAAAGAATGGTGAAAGCACTTGCAACTGCACTCATCATATTCATCATCATTCCGATTAACTCATTATTTCCAAAAGTGAAAATAGAGAAGAAGGCTCCCAAAATTTGAAACAAAGGAGCTCCAGGTGGATGTCCAACTTGTAATTTTGAAGAGGTTAAAATGTATTCACCTGCATCCCAAAAACTCACAGTGGGTTCAATGGTTAATGCATAGGTAATCAATGCTATTGTAAAAGCAAACCATCCTAAAATGGTATTCCATTTCTTGAAGTTGAAATGTGTCATATTCATGGTCTATTTATGCGAGCGAATTTAGTAATAAATATACGAAACGCTAGAATTTTTAAGTAAACGTTATGCTTTTTTGATTATTTTATAGAATTTTGTTTGTACAAATAAAACTTTGTATTAAATTTGCACCCTCTTTAAGAGATTGGCCCATGGTGTAACTGGCAACACATTGGTTTTTGGTACCAAAGAGTCTAGGTTCGATCCCTAGTGGGCCAACAAAAAAAGTCTTCCAATTTTGGAAGACTTTTTCTTTTTAAAAAAAGATGTCTTATATTTTAAAGGTTATCACTGGTCGATTGGCATGATTTACTAAATCTTCACTAATGCTTCCATTAAAGAAATGTGCGATACCTTGTCTACCATGTGTGCTGATTCCAATAAGATCTGCATCAATGTCTTTAGAGAAATTTAAAATACCTTTTTCAACGCTATCATCATTGTATACGTTTATGGTATAGTTTTTAAAACTATAACCTTCAATGAAATTATTAATGCGTTCATTAGCCTTATTAGTTGTTGTAAAATTTCCTGCTGTATTAACCATTAACAAATGAAGCTTTGCACCAAAAGCTGCAGCAAATTCTGTTGCTTGGTGATAAGTTTCTTTATTGTCATTTTTAAAATCTGAAGCAAATACTAAATCGTCAATGCTAAATTCGTCGTATTCATTTTTAATAACTAATACCGGAATATCAGACATTCTAACAACTTTTTCCGCATTGGAGCCTACAAACATTTCTTTAAACCCACTAGCGCCATGCGAGCCCATAATAATTATATCTGCGCCTTGTTCATGACATATTTCAACTACACTATTAAATGTCGCTTCTGGTTTAAGAACTTCATGAACGGTGATATCTTTTAAATAATCATTTTCCATAATTTCTTCAAACTTTCTATGCGCCCTATTTATGAAAAACATTACTTCTGGAACTGCTTCATTATTTACAGTGCCCATTTCTTGCATTGGAATTTCTAACATGTGTAATAAATGAATTTCGCTACCATGCTTTTTTGCAATTTGCGCAGCTACTTTTAATGCGTTTTCTGCTTCTTGAGAAAAGTCTGTTGGGACTAATATTTTTTTCATGAATTATAAGATTGATTTTAATCATATAAATTTAATAATAAAAATCGACATAGCACAGCTTGGTGAAGTCAATATAATTATTGTATATTTGCAG